>Ga0187851_10003172_pt1 | contig 14015 bp, 10 predicted proteins | sample June2016WEW_6_10_FD_132997 | JGI IMG/M metagenome (GOLD analysis project Ga0187851, IMG submission 132997) | Peatland microbial communities from SPRUCE experiment site at the Marcell Experimental Forest, Minnesota, USA - June2016WEW_6_10 | ecosystem: Environmental > Terrestrial > Soil >...
CGCCAGACCCGGCGTGCCGCGGCCCAATACGGAAAGGTCGACGTTATCGCCGAGGGGGATCTTCTTCGTATGCACGCGGAGAATCGCTTCGCGGCCCCCTACGTCGGGAAGGCCCACCACCACGCGGCGATCGAAACGGCCGGGACGGAGCAGGGCCGGATCGAGCACATCGGGCCGGTTCGTGGCGGCCACCAGGATCACGCCTTCGTTGGATTCGAAACCGTCCATTTCAACCAGCAACTGGTTGAGGGTCTGCTCGCGCTCGTCGTGTCCGCCGCCCAGGCCCGCGCCGCGATGGCGGCCAACGGCGTCGATCTCGTCGATGAAGACGATGCAGGGAGCGTTCTTCTTGCCCTGCTCGAACAGATCGCGCACCCGGCTGGCGCCCACGCCCACGAACATCTCCACGAAGTCCGAACCGGAGATGGAGAAGAACGGCACACTGGCCTCGCCCGCGATGGCCCGCGCCAGCAGGGTTTTTCCCGTTCCGGGAGGTCCGATCAGCAAAACGCCTTTGGGAATGCGTCCGCCCAGCTTTTGGAACTTCTGCGGCTCGCGCAGAAACTCGATGATTTCCTGCAACTCCTCCTTGGCTTCTTCCACGCCCGCGACGTCCTTGAAGGTGACCTTCTTCTGTTGCGTGGAATGCAGGCGCGCGCGGCTTTTGCCGAAACTGAGCGCCTTGTTGCCCCCGCTCTGCATCTGCCGCATCATGAAGATCCAGAAGGCCAGCAGCAGGATGAAAGGCGACGCCTGCACCAGCAGCGAGAACCATGGATTCGAGTTGGTGTCCTTGATTTCGACTTTGACGCCGTTCTGCTGCAGCAGATCGTAAATGGCCGGATAGTTGGTGGGGATGAGGGTGCGCAGGCCTCTGTCGGTGCTACCCACATACATGCCGTGGACTTCGTTGCCGGCGATGTTGACGTCCTTGATCTTCTTGTCCTTGACCTGGTCGATGAAGTCGGTGAAGGCGATCTGTTCCTCGGCGGGATGTTTGCCCCGGCTCACGATGGTGTACAAAAGCACGATCAAACAGATCAGAACTACCCAAAAGATTGCTGTCTTAATGTTAGAATTCACAAAACCTCCCACCGCTCACGCCCATGGGGTCAGCCACTATTAGCTCAGCCACTATTAGCATAGACGTTCGAAGCATGCCACTCGATTCCAAATACGTTACGTTCCGGTTTCCCGGATGCCCAGGACCGGGTTCGAGCCCGGGCTGGCGGCGAAGCCGGCCGCCGCACCGAAGCGGCGCGCCCACAGGATCGCCTCACCCATAGTGACCACAGGCCAATGCCGGCGCTCCCATAACGGAACGCGGGCCTGGTGGAACAGGGCCTTGATCTTCTCGGCCCCCGAATGCCCCACTGGTTGGTACTGGTCGCCGGGCCGCCAGTTCCGAACTTCCAGGGAACCGGAGATCCGATTCCAGTCCAGGCACCCCACCCAACCATTATATACGCCATCTGACGTTTCCGTTGCGTTCGTATTTTCAAACACTTCCGTTAGTAGTACCTTTTTCTTGCCCGGCAACTGAACGGCGCCGGGAACTGGTAAAGGCAGGCGGTAGTTGCGGTTATCCAGGTTATCGATGGCCGGCGGGGCCAGCCGCAGCCAGCCGAATGAGCGAAAGACATCCAGTCCGGGGATCTGGAGGCGGCCGTGGCCTTCGGTCGAGGCGGCCAATTCCAGAACGCCTGCCAGGTGCTCGAAGCCGATGCCACGCAGGTCGCCCTTGGCCCGTTCGACGGCGCGGCGGACCAGGCGGCGCACCACGGCCAAAGGGAGCGCGGCGAGCGAATCGACCCGCAGCAGCACGGCGGGCGGCTCGAAAATCAGATGGGCGGGCACCAGTTGGGCCAGTTCAGATTCCCAATAAGCTTCCTCGGCCTGAGCCCAGTTGGCGGTGTGGGCCAGGGTTTCGGCCATGGCGGGATTCCAATCGCGGGTCAATTGCGGCAGCAGTTCTTGCCGGATGCGATTGCGGGCGAATGCAGTCGAGGCGTTGGTGGAATCGTTGCGCCAGGCGATGCCCCGCTCGCCGAGATACCGCTCGATCTCGGGGCGATCGATTTCGAGCAGCGGCCGCACGATGCAGTCGCCGGTGACCGGGCGGATGCCGGCCAGTCCGGCGGTCCCGGAGCCGCGCAGGAAACGGAAGAGCACGGTTTCGGCCTGATCGGAGCGGGTGTGGCCCGTGGCAATGCGATCCACGGTCCCGGCTTCGATGCGTCGCTGGAAGAATTCCAGGCGGACCGCGCGCGCCGCTTGTTCCAGATTCTCTCCCGTTGCGCGGCACAGCGCCGCCACGTCTGTCTCCTGCAATTCGAAAGGCAGATCCAGCGTGGCGGCCAAGTCGCGGACGAACGCGGCATCCTGGCGCGACTCATCGCCGCGGAGCTGGTGATCCAGGTGCAGCACCGTCAGGCGCAGATTCCAGCGCGGCGCGAGATCGCGCAAAACGTGCAGCAGACACACGGAGTCGGCGCCGCCGGAGACCGCTACGCCCACGCGTTGGTCCGGCTGAAACATGCTATAACGGGCTATAGTTTTCGCGACTTCCTCGAGCATTGCCGGCCGTTACTTCTATTCTAGGCCTCAAAGAGAGGGCATCTGACCAAGTGACCACTGAAGCGATCCAACTGGCTGCCAGGATCCGTCTGCTATTGATGGATGTGGATGGCGTGCTGACCGACGGCAGGTTGATTAACGTGCCGGATTCGTCGGGCAATATGGTGGAAACCAAGGGCTTCGATTCGCAAGACGGCATCGGCCTGCAGTGGATGAGTTGGAAAGGGATTGCTACAGGGCTGATCAGCGGGCGCGTCTCGCCAGCCACCGCGGAGCGCGCCAAGCAATGCAAGTTCCGCTACGTCTATCAGGGGCACATCGAAAAGATCCCCATCCTGGAAGAGATCATGGCCGACGCGGGCCTGGCCAGGGAGCAGGTGGCGTATATCGGCGACGATTTGACCGACGTGGTTGTGATGCACCGCGTGGGGCTGGCCATCGCCACCGCCAATGCGCGGCCGGAGGTGAAGGCGCAGGCGCATTACGTGACGGCCGCGCCGGGCGGCAGCGGCGCGGTACGCGAGGTGGTGGAGTTGATCCTGAAGGCGCAGGGATATTGGGACGAGATTCTGCGGAAGTACGAGGTCTGATCCGGCAGCGCCCCTGCGGCCACCAAACGTAATCAAGACACGTGGAGCAGTGGGGCGGGCGCCCTCGCCCGCGGACCGGCGCCCCCGCCGGTCCACCGGCCTCAGGCCGGCAGGGGTTCACGTCTTCAACGGAGCGGCTCGGACGAGCCGCGATCGTCTGATCGCCGCTCACCAGCAACTCACGCGCGAGTGGAAGGAGTCGCGGCGTCCGACGTTCGATCTTTGTTGGCGGATATTCCCGTCCTAGCCCTCTCCGGTGGCATACTGAGATTAGCGGAGGCTCTGGTAACGGAAGAGGCGATCCCCCGCAAGGCCACCGTCGACGCACTTCATATTGCAATTGCTACGACGTATGTGTGCGATTACCTGCTCACCTGGAACTGTCGGCGCACGGAAGAACTGATGGGCGGAGGTTGAATGAATTCGAAAGACGAAATCGTCGATGAGGTTCGCGCGGCGCGCGAGGCCTACGCAGCGCGTTTCAACTATGATCTCACTGAGATGTTCAACGATCTAAAAGCCAAGGAGCAGGCGCCAAACCGAAATATCGCGGCGCTCCAGCCAGTGGAACGACAGCCGGACGCGGTAATTTCGAGCTAAAGGCGCGGGTGCCTGCTCACCGCCAATCACCGATTGCGGCTATCCCCGTCAAGACATTCGCATTTAACAACGAGCAGAGATCTATGAAGTCGCGGTAAGGGTTCATCGGGTCCGTTCCCCTGGAGCGCGAAGTATTCTCGCCTCAACCGCTCCACTTCCGCGATGCGCTCTTCAGGAGGGCGGCTCAACCAATACTCCAGCGACGAGTTACGCGCCTGCTCTTGATCGAAGGTCGTGAGGCTGATGACTCGATCCATCTTATCCGGCTCTAGCACGCGGGGCGGCCAGGGTTTCGTCCAACCAGTTATAGATGCAGTAGTCGCGGTAGCCCGGAGCGGCCACCTCGCAGTGCTGGTCCGCGCCTTGGTCGCGCGTGAAGTGGACGATCTGCTTCGGACACTGCAGCGCGTCGTAGAGTTTGAGCGCCTGCCCCGGAAAGAACTGCTCACTCTCCGGGTCCGTGATCAGCATGGGGCAGCGGATGCGGCCGGCCACTTCCGCGAGGTTGTAATCGCGGACGGCATGAAAGGCGTCGTAGTAGGAGGTCATGCCAAAGGGACGCATGCGAAAGCGCAGCGTCGCTTTGGCGCGCGCATTGGAAGCCGTGCCCATCTGGATCATCTGATCGAACTGGCTCTTCTTCCCAGTGTCCAACACGTCGCGCGCGAATTTAGGCAGGTTGCGCAGCCAGGGATCGGACACGTCCCAGACGCCAGGATCCGCCACTCCCGCCGCGATGCGGTGCTCGAATGCCAGGGCGCGCGGCACCCAATAGCCGCCCTGGCTCACGCCCACCAGGGCGATGCGTTTGGGATCGACCTCGCGGTGGCGCAGCATGGCGTCAACGACCGGGGTGATGACCTTCTCCCAATCCGGCCGGAAGTACAGCTTCCGCACCCATAACGAATCGCCCTGCCCCGGGCCGTTGAGGATGAGGCAATTGTAGCCGCGCGCCAGTGCGCCTGCGCCGCCCAAAACGTACATGCTCTTCTCCAGGCCGTCCGCGCCGGTGTTGAGAATCACCAGCGGCCTGCGGCGGCGCGACGGATCGGTCCGCACGAACCACCCGGTTAGGGCGGTGCCTTCGTAGGGTATCTCCAATCGCTCAACCGGAGGATCGAACAAGGCTCCCGCGGCGGACCAACAGGCGTTATATTCCTGCCAGCATGCCAGCATCCGCTCGGGGTCTTTGGTGCCATCGAGGAAACGAAGCGCGGCGCTGAAGTAGCTGGCGGCCCACAGGTGGGCCTCGCGAGCGCTCACGTTGTGGCGTTTGACGGCGGCCTGTTCGGCCTGGGTTCGCGCTTCCACACCGGCCTCGTGATAGGCCTGGAATGCGGACTCGAAGTCACCGGTCTTGATTTGGGAAAGGATGGCCAGCAGTTTACCGGGGTCGCCTCCGCGATAGTACGACCCGCCCAGGGCGATCAGGGCGGTGAAGCCGAAGTCCGGGTCGGTGAACGGCGTTGCGGGCTTGGGGGCTTCTTCGGCGGTAGGAGTGGTCTGAGTCTGCGCGGCGGCGGTCGCGGAAGCTCCGATGGTCAGGAAAGAGCGGCGGTCGATCATTTGAAACCTTATCTCGATTCTATATGCTTGCGCGGATGGGCGAAGGCGGTGCGGCAACAGGTGCGTTGATTTCGCAGGGCTTTACCGAGCCGCGACCGTCAGGGAGCGGTCTTTGTCAGTCAGGAATCCCCAAACCGGTTAAGCACCCCCGACCGGGGGCCTGCCCCACGCTGCGATGCTATGCTGCGATTATGACCCCTCCGGCGAAACGGGCGTTCCTGCGAATCGCCTTGGTTGCCGCATTGGCGGCCGTGCTGGTGCTTCTGGCGGTGCTGCAATACCGCTGGAGCTTGGAGATCAGCCGCGCCGAACGCACCCGCATCGAAGCCAGCCTGAACACGTCGGTGAACCAGTTCCGCCAGGAGTTCTATCGCGAGCTGATGCAGGTTTCCACCGCCTTTCACAGCGATCCAACAGCCGAACCGGACGACTTTTGGTCGAGCTACGCGGAGCGCTATCAAGCGTGGACGCGCACCGCCACGCGTCCCGACCTGGTGGCCAACGTTTTCGTGTGGCAGGCAGGCGCGCCCAATCCAGGTAGCGCTTCGCGGCTGCTGCAACTTCGTCCGGCGGACGGCGAGTTCGAACCGGTTGACTGGCCCGCTTCCCTGGCTGACTTACGGGGACGCGTCGAGGAGGAACCGCGGCAGCCTCCCGGACCGGGCCCAGGCGGCGCCTGGACTCTGGAAGAGCGCATCCCCGCGCTGGTGCGGCCCATCTATAACATCTCCGGACCACGGTGGCGGCGCTTTGGTGGCGCCCCGCGGCAGGCGGAACCGCCTGCCCCGCCGCCGCGCGTGGTTTTGGGGTTCGCCATCGTGGAACTGAATCGGGCCGCGCTCGACCGTCTGCTCGGGGAATTGGCGCAGCGTTATTTCGCCGGGCCGGACGGGTTCATTTACAACGTCGTGGTGGTGAGCGGCGCGCCGGACCCCAAAGTGATCTACCGTTCCGATCCGCAGCTCACCGCAGCATCTCTGAATCCGCCAGACGCGCGGGCCGCGCTGGTGCCCGCCATACCGGCTGAGAACCGGGCCATCGAAGGGGCGCCGCCGCGAGATCCCGCTGCGCGGACGCGGGGTGGCCGCGGCGGCCGGGGCGGCGGCAATCGGGGAACGTTCCTGCCGCGCGCGCGCGGCGCCTTCATTGTACCGTCGGCGGCCGAGGAGCCTTGGCAGTTACTGGCGCGGCATAAGGGAGGCTCGCTCGAATCCGTGGTGGCCGCCGACCGCCGCCGCAATCTGTTGCTGAGCTTCGGCGTGCTGTTGCTGCTGGCGGTCAGCATGGCGCTGATCATCGTCTCCACGCAGCGCGCGCGGCGGCTGGCGCGGCTGCAGATGGAGTTCGTGGCGGGAGTTTCGCACGAGCTGCGCACGCCCGTGGCGGTGATCTGTTCGGCGGCCGATAACCTGGCGGAAGGCTTCGTGGGCGGCAAGGACCAGGTGAAGGAATACGGCGCACTGATCCGCAACGAGGGGCGCAGGCTGGCCGGCATGATCGAACAAATCCTGCGCTTCGCCGCGGGACAATCGCGGCCGGCGAGCTACCACCTGGAACCGGTGGCGGTGTCCGAGGCGATCGCCCGCGTACTGGCGAGCATTTCGACTCTGCCGGAAGCGGAGGGCTTCATTGTGGAGCGGGAAATCGAGCCGGACCTGCCAGCCGTCGAGGCGGATGCCGCCGCTCTGAGCCACTGCCTGGAGAACCTGATCCTGAACGCATTGAAATACGGAGGAGAGCAGCGCTGGATGCGCGTCCGCGCAGCGAAGTCGGACGGCGGGTCGCGCGTACGCATCGGCGTGGAGGATCGCGGAGCGGGAATCGATCCGGCAGACCTGCCGCACATTTTCGAGCCGTTCTACCGCGGCAAATCGGCGCAGGCGGCGCAGATCCATGGCGCGGGCCTGGGACTGAGCCTGGCGCGCGACATCGCCGAAGGCATGGGCGGGCATCTGGATGCGTCCAGCGAGCCCGGGCGAGGCAGCACGTTCACGCTGGAGCTCCCCGCGGCCGCGGCCGAAGCATTGCCGCGCACGGCATGAATATGGAACGCCGCATCCTGTTGGTGGAAGACGAGCCGGGCCTGGTGATGACGCTGGGCGACCGGCTGCGCAGCGAAGGGTATCACGTCGAATCGGCTGCGGACGGCCAGACGGGCTTCGACATGGCCTGCGGCGAGGCCTACGATCTGATCATTCTGGACCTTATGCTGCCGCGCAAGAACGGCATGGACGTGTGCCGCGATCTGCGGCAGCGGGGCGTCCCGACGCCTATCCTGATGCTGACGGCGCGCGGGCAAACGGTGGACAAGGTGGTGGGGCTGAAGATCGGTGCCGACGACTACCTGACCAAGCCGTTCGAGATGCTGGAACTGCTGGCGCGCGTGGAGGCGCTGCTGCGGCGCGCGCCGGCGTTCGCCGGAGCCGGCGGCGTCTACCAGTTCGGAGCCATCCGCCTGGACGTGCGGCGCACCGAAGTGACGTTGCACGGCACGCCGGTAACGCTATCCGCCAAGGAGTTTCAGTTGCTGCGCTACCTGGCGGAGCATCGCGGGACCACCGTGTCGCGCGAGACCCTGCTGAGCGAAGTTTGGGGATACGGGGCGGTGACGTCGAGCCGGACTGTGGACGTGCATGTCGCGTGGCTGCGTCAGAAGCTGGAGGAAGATTCGCGGCAGCCGCAATGGATCCTGACGGTGCATGGGATGGGGTACCGGCTGGCGGGGTGACTGGGAGTGGGGCTCCCTAAAGCGGAAAAAGTCGCGCGTAGGCGACTGGCGGCCTGAGAAGCCGCCGCAGGCCACGGGGCCAATGTCACTTAGTTTTCCCACGACCGGGCACCTGCATCATTGTGGGGCGGTCCCCCTGGACCGCTGCCGACGCCCTCGTCGGCTGTAGCTGCTGTCCAAAGCCTTGATTCTTCGAGCAAAAGAGCGGGTCCAAGGGGACCCGCGCAGACCAGGGGGTCCGCCCTGGGGTCCGCCCCACAATTCGTGCAGGCCTGTTGAACAGCCCTAAACATAAGTGACATATTGGGCCACGGCCTGCACAAGCTACACCTCAAGTGTTCTCAGGGTCACAGCCGGAGGATATCACCCGGCGTTGGTCACCCGCTCGCGGACATTGAACTCGAGCTTCCAACGCCGCCCGTCGCGGGCCACGCACCACAACTGCAGCATGCCGGTTTCGGTGACGACCGTTTCGAACGAGACGGGGACGACGTCGGCGGCGTTCTGCTCGGCGGGGAGGTTGACCTCCATGGGCGCCAGTTCTTCGAGGTCGTCGCCGAAGTCTTCAATCAGGTCGCCGGGCTGGTCGTTCTTGCGCACGGCGGAGGTGAAGAAGCGGAACTCGGCGGGCTCGCCGACCACCAGGCCGAATTCGCGGTTGGGGATGGGCAGGCCGGTGCCTTCCTCCATGCCCCAGGGGACCACGGTGAGGGCTTTGAGGGGGGCGGCAAAGCCGGGCACTGACGGCATGGCGCTCTCGATCGCGACGTAGTAAGTGCGCGGGACACCGCCGCGGATGCGCACGCCCCTTCCGCGGCGGGCGAGTCCGTAGTAAGCCGCGCCACGCGAGACGGCGTGCATCAAGTCTTCGCCGCTGAGCGGCTTCACAGGCGGCAGCTTCTCTTCGGCCAGCCAGGAATTCAGCACGCTCAGGAGACGCTCGCGGATCAGGCCGGCGTTCAGCACGCCGCCGTTAAACAGGATATGGGTCGGGCAGGCCAGGCCGCTGGGGCCACGCCGCACACCGCCATGCTCGGCGGTGGACGCCTGCTGGCGCAGAAAGCGGGCCATGTGACGGGTGATGGCGGCATCGGCGGCGTAAGGCAGGCCCATCTCCTGCAAGCCGGCGCGGCGCTGGCGCGCGGGCATATCGTTGCTGGATACGGCGGGCAGGAACCCGTCGCTGAGCAGGCGTTCGAGATCGGCGCGCTGTAGCTTGGCCTTGATCGACCCGCCCACCACGCCAGTGCCTTTGCCCAGGATGGTAACGGCCGCCTCATCCTTCTTATTGCCGGGTTCGAGCAGCTTCTCCTTGGCCGTGCGGCAATTGTTCCAGAGCGCCTGAAGCTGGAAATTATCGATCTTGGTGCCCTGTTGCGCAAGTTGATCGGCGACCAGGCGGGCAAGGGCCAGGTCGATGTTATCGCCGCCGAGCAGAATGTGTTCGCCGACCGCCACGCGTTCGAGCGACAACTCGCCCGATTGCTCGGTGACGGCAATCAGCGTGAAGTCGGTGGTGCCGCCGCCGATATCGACGACCAGGATCAGGTCGCCCACCTGCACGCGCTCCCGCCAGTCGGGATGGCGCTCGATCCAGGCGTAGAAAGCGGCTTGCGGCTCTTCGAGCAGGGTGATGTTTTTGTAGCCGGCCTGCTCGGCGGCCTTGAGGGTCAAGTCGCGGGCCACGGCGTCGAACGAAGCGGGCACCGCGACCAGCACGTGCTGCTGGGTGAAAGGCGCGTCTGGCATCTTGCTATCCCAGGCGTGGCGCAAGTGGTCCAGATAGCGGCGGGTGGCCTCCACCGGGGAATACTTGGGCACGCCTTCGGGCGCGCGGAAGGGCAGGATGGGCGCGGTACGATCGACACCGCCATGCGAGAGCCACGACTTGGCGGAAGACACCAGGCGGCCGGCATTCTCGACGCCGCGCTTCTGCGCCAGGCGGCCGACAATGGTCTCGGGCTGCGGATCCCAGGGCAATGCGGTGGAGCCGGCGGGGAAATCGGTGGCGCCGGGAACATACAGGAACGAGGGCAACAGGGCCTCGTCGCGCACCTCCGAGGGGTTCACGAGCTGGGGGATGCCCAGCAGTTCGACTTTAGGCAGGGCGAAGGGGTCGGCATCCGGGCGGTTCTCGACGTAGGAGAGCGCGGAGTTGGTGGTGCCCAAGTCGATACCAATGATGTAGCGGGGTTCCATCTTGCTCATGCTGGGGGCGCTATTCGATCTCGATTTCGGCGGGCGCGATGATGGTGGCGTCCTGCTTGGGGTTGAGAGCGGGGAGGTCCACCTTGGCGGCGCGCCAGCCCTTGTGACGCAGGGTACCGCCTTCGGGCTTGGTGGCGGGCACGTTGCCGATGAATTTGACGGCGGCGGGGTCGGCGGTCGCGGGCCGGGTGTAAGCGCCCTCGACGCCATCGATGACGGGCTGGAGGCTGAGATAGCGGGCTAGGGAATCGCGCGCCTGGTCGTGGAGGCTACGTACGGCAGCGCCAATCTGGTCGTCTTCAAAGGAGGCGATGTCTTCCATGAGGAAGTCGAGCAGGCGCGAGTCGCGCTGGAGGATGGCGAGGAGTTGGAGGGCGTGGGCCGGGTTGGGCTTGGAAGGGGCTGGGGGCTGGGGGCTGGGGGCTAGGGGTTTGATCTCCTTAGGCAGGGGACGGCCGAACAGGATGGCGAAGAAGGCTCGGAAAGCTAATGAGATACGGCTCAATTGTTGTGCTCCAAGTACTTAGGATAACATCCGTGTGCGGCAGCGACCGGAGGCCGGCATTTGGGAGGGCTACGTGCCGGCTGTGCGCGTGCACCGCTTGGGTACACACTGAACAACCCCGAACGCCGGATCCCGTAGAGTGTTGATGTTGCGAGGAGGAGCCGGATCCGGAGTTGCCGAAAGTGACGGCACTTGCGACAATGGATCAGCAAACGGTGAAGCACTTCGATCGCATCACAGTTGATCCTGCACAGATGGCCGGAGTCCCATGCGTGCGCCACCTGCGAATTCCTGTGGCCACGGTGCTGCGATTACTTGCCGGCGGCCTCGGGGAGCGTGAGATCCTCTCCGGGTACCCGGACCTCCAAACGGAAGATATCCGCGAGTGCCTGCGCTTCGCCGCGGCATCGGCTATGGAGCGGGAGATGCCGCTTCCGCACTCAGCTTGAGATTTCTTATCGACAACGCACTGCCGCCGCGGCTGGCGGACCTCCTCGTGGCCGCCGGTCACGACGCCTTCCACGTAAGGGCGTACGCCATGCAGGCTGCCAGGGATGAGGAAATCCTGGTGAGGGCGCTCACCGAGGACCGCATTATTGTTTCGGCGGATTCCGATTTCGGCGCGATACTGGCCGCCCAGGAAGCAGAGCATCCGTCGTTCATCTTGTTCCGCGATTCGAATCTCCTGGTTCCGAGCGACTACATGGACACGCTGTTGCCCGCGCCCTGCCAATACTTGAGCCGGAGCTGGCGAGCGGATGTGTCGCCGTCTCTCGAAGCCAGCGGCTGCGGGCCCGTAGGCTGCCTTTGTCGGCATGAGAACGCAGGCGAACCGTTTAAGAGCTGGGTAGAGCCCGCCCTCCGGCGCTAACCGAACAGGCTCAAAACGCGGGCGTACAACTCTTCCATTTCGGCTTGGGAGCGGGCCTCGGCGGCAATGCGCAGCAGCGGCTCGGTATTGGACGAGCGCACGTGGATCCACGCACCGGGCAGTATCAGCTTGAGGCCGTCGGAGCGGTCCGTCTCGACGCCGGGGAAGCTCTCTTCGAGCGCTTGCATCAGCGAACCGAGGCGGCCGTGCTCGTAGGCGACCGTACCGAGCTTGCGGTAGAAGCGCGGCAAGCGGCCGGCCAGCGCGGAGATGGTCTCGCCGGTTTCGGCCATGCGCTCCAGCAGGAAGGCCATCCCGGTATAGCTGTCGCGGCAGAGGTGCACGGCGGGGAAGATGATGCCGCCATTGGAACCTTCGCCGCCGATCACGGCCTTGACGGCCTGCATCATCTCGACCACGTTGGCTTCGCCGACCGGCGTGCGGTAGACGCGGCGGCCGTGCGCGGCGGCAACTTCGTCGATGACCGAGGATGTGGTCAGGTTCACCACCACGTCGCCGGGCAGGCGGCGCAGCGCGGCGTCCACGGCCAACGCCAGCACGTCGTCGTTATCGAGCACGCGGCCGGTTTCGTCGGCGACAGCCAGGCGGTCGCCATCGGGATCCTGCGCGAAGCCGATCTCGGCGCCGGAGGAGCGCACCAGTTCGGACAGATCGCCGAGCGTATCGGGGCGCGGTTCGGCGATGCGCGGAAACGGCTTGGTGGGATCGGTGGAAATGGCGTGCAGGTCGCAGCCCAGCGTGTCGCGCAGGAAGCCGACGGTCATGACGGAACCTGCGCCGTTCACCGCATCTAGGGCCACGCGGAAATGGCGCTGGCGGATGCGGGCGGCATCCACGTGGCCGAGCACGCGCTCGATGTGCAGGCGCGGGGGGGAAGCGTAGTCGCTGGTGGCGCGGCGGATCTCTTCGTTGGTGGCGCGGCGGAAATCGCTCTGATGATACAAGTCCAGCAGTTCGCCGCGCTCGTAGCTGTTGAAGAACAGGCCCTCGGAGTTGAAGAGCTTGAGGGCGTTGTATTCCGGCGGATTGTGGGAGGCGGTGATGGCGATGCCGCCGCGCGCGCGGGTTGCGCCCACGTAGATCTGGAGGGTGGGGGTGGGCAGGACGCCGATGTCCACAACGTCGCAGCCGGCCGCCAGCAAGCCGCACGCGACGGCATGGTGCAGCATCTCGCCGCTCGACCGGGTGTCGCGGCCGACGACCACGCGTCCCGCGCCCACGTAGGTTCCGAAAGCCTGGGCGAAGGCGCAGGCCAGGCCGGGCGTGAGGAAATCGCCGACCACGCCGCGGATACCGGAGACGCCGATTTTTAGCAAGTGTTCGCGTGGCATATTTAGGGGATCATCGTGGGGCGGGACTCCAGTCCTGCGGCCGGCGTCCACGCCGGCCTGCTCGCGCGCAAAAAGTCTGCCCCACGTTCATCATGCGAAACTCCTTACTTCTTCCAGCAGCGCATCGAACAATTCTCTCGGCGGATCGCCGCGCTGCTCGCAGATCACGCGCACGATCGGCTCGGTCTGGCTGACGCGCACGTGGAACCAGCGGCCGGGCCAATCGACGCGCAGCCCATCGAGCACGCTCACGCGCCCGTCGCGATAGCGCTCGCGCAGATCCATCAGCAGGGCCGGGATGCGCTGCGTGACCAGCGGCACTTGCCCTTTCAGAATCGAATATTTGGGATAAGAGCCCAGCACCTGGCTCAATGTGCGGCCGCTTTCGTGCAGCATGGAAAGGATGGCGAGCATGGAGGCGATGCCATCGTAGACGAAGCGGAACTGCGGCATCATCACCGCGCCGGTGCCCTCTCCGGCCAGCGCGATCTGTTCCGGGCGGTAGGTGGAAAGCGCGTCGATGGCTGCCTGGCGGCCCACGGGCACGCGCACGACTTTGCCGCCGTGGCGCGCGGCGATCTCTTCCAAAAGCGCCGTGCTGGATATGTTGGCGATGATCAGCTTGCCCGGCGCGCGCGGCAGCAGGTAGTCGGCGAGCAGGGGCAGCACCAACTCTTCGGAAACCGGCGTGCCGTCTTCGGCGGCCAGCGCCACGCGGTCGGAATCCACATCGAAGAGGAAGCCGGCATCCGCGCGCAGCGGTTGCATCAAGGGCGCAAGCTGCAGCGCCACGGCGGCGCGCGTGGTGGATGGCTCGTGGGCAAAGGCGACGCCTTCGATCTGCTCGTTGATCAGAATGAATTCGGTGCCGAAGCGCTGGTTGGCGCGGCGCAGGATCAGCGAGGACGTGCCGTTGCAGCAATCCACCAGGACGCGGAATTTGCGCAGGGCGGCGAAGTCGTAGTTGGCGGCCAGGTCGTCGAGGTAGCGGTCGATGGCGCGGGTTTCGGGCGTGACG
>Ga0187851_10003173_pt1 | contig 14010 bp, 14 predicted proteins | sample June2016WEW_6_10_FD_132997 | JGI IMG/M metagenome (GOLD analysis project Ga0187851, IMG submission 132997) | Peatland microbial communities from SPRUCE experiment site at the Marcell Experimental Forest, Minnesota, USA - June2016WEW_6_10 | ecosystem: Environmental > Terrestrial > Soil >...
TTCGGTGGAATGCCGGATGTAGTTTGGGGCGGTGTTGTATGTTTTCAACCAATCCCAAAGGGATTGAATCTGCCAGCCCTGGGTTGCAAGGCACGAGCTACGCAGGGTGCCAAGACAGAAGAAAAACTCAGCGCAAAAACTCAGATTGCCGTTGGCCAATTGACTCAAATTAAAGGACACCGGGCAGCGAATCCGAGGGGCGCTCGCCCCAAAAAACAAATTCGCCGCCGGGATCGCTGTTGTCTATAATGACCGCGTGGAAACGATTCGCCAAAACGGCGGCAGCCAAACGCAACCTTGTCCGCAGTCAGCGGCCGTTTCGGGACATGCCAGCCCCGCGGTCACAAATCATTCTCCGCCGGCGGCCAAGATCAAGTTGTTTCGATCCTTGTTTCGGGGCCGGGAGGATGTGTATCCGCGCCGTTTCGAGAGTCGAAAGACCGGGAAGTCCGGCTACGCGCCTGCCTGCGCCAATGAATGGGTTCGTGGCGTCTGCGAAAAGCCGCGAATCAAATGCACGGATTGTCCCAATCGCCGGTTTTTTCAAATCACCGGCGAAGTGATCGGCTGGCATCTTTCTGGTCGGGATGACCGGGGATTAGATTTTGTCATTGGTGTCTATGCCATGTTGCTGGAACCGTCCGAGAGCCAAGTAATTCCAGTTTGCGCATTTATTTGTGCGCGGCCCAAAGGAGAGGCAGCGGCAAGCCGTGTACGTTCCCGGCAAATGGAATGACTTCTGTTCCAGTATAGAGAACCACTCCGCGAACCCAGCGTTTACCTACGGAACTGGCCATCGCCTGCAAACCACGCACGTCGTTTCCGCCCAAAGTGGCGCCAGCTTTTATTTCCACTCCAACTAATCGCCCGGCATTGTCTTCCAGAACGATGTCCACTTCCTGACCAGTAGCGGTGCGCCAATAAAAAAACTCCGGCTGAATCTCGCTCCAGGCCGATTGTTTGCGTAATTCCATCAATACGAAATTCTCCAGCACCGCGCCCGCCAGAGTCCCGTCCACGTGCAGTCGATCTATGGTCAATCCCAATAAATGGGACAGTAGCCCCGTGTCATCCAAATAAACTTTCGGCGTTTGAATGAGGCGCTGGCCCAGATTGCTCGACCATGGCCGCAAAAGCTGCACCAAGAAAGTCGCTTCCAGCAGGGCAAAGTAGCGTTTCAAAGTTGTTTGCGGAAGTGCGAGCGTGCGCGACAAGTCTGCGAAATTCAACAGACCACCGCAACGCGCCGCGACGACCGAAAGCAGGCGAGGCACCGCCGACACATCAGCGACATTAGCCAAGCCACGAACGTCACGCTGGAGTGTGGTTGTCAAATAGGATTGAAACCAAGCCTTCCGGCGTGCGCCAGCGCTGCGGGCCACCGCTATGGGATAGCCGCCGATTAAGACCTTCTCCATCAGTTCATCACGACCGACTCCGGGCGATTTTCCCGGAGTCCAAACCGGTTGCTTCGAGAATAATGCGTCAATAAAGCCTTCACGAACGCTGTACATTTCGCCTTGCGAAAATGGCCAAAGCGTCAATATTTCCATGCGGCCCGCCAGGGACTCGGACAATTTCGGCAGGAGCATCACATTTGCGGAGCCAGTCAGCAAAAATCGTCCTGATTCCCGTTTCCGATCAACGGCCGCTTTGATGGCCGGAAAGAGTTCGGGCACATGCTGGACTTCATCCAGGGTAATTGTTGTATTCAAGGCGGCGACGAAACCATTAGGGTCGCGTTTCGCTGCCGCCAATACACCGGGATCATCAAACGTCAAATACTGGCGTCCGCCCTCGGTCAATTCCGCAGATTGCGCCAAAGTGCTCTTGCCGGTCTGGCGGGCGCCATTGACCAACACGACCGGTGTGTCCGCCAAGGCTTCCAATAGATGATTGGTAATGTGGCGACGAATCATGATCGTATAATCAACCACAATGCGGATGATAATCAACCACTATTTTTCTGGTGTCGGCTGAACTCGATGAGCCGGAGCCGGCTGGCAAGCGCGTTTTAGCCGCAGCCCGCGTTCTTTTTCCTTTGCAACGGCGGGAGCGGCGGTAAAGTCGCATTATGTGCGAGCGAATAAAGATGCTTTTCGCCGCGGCGTTGCTGGCTGGTTTCATCACGGCTTGCCTCGCTGAGAATTCACCAAACAACGGAGCCGCCATGAAACTTCACCTCACCACCACCGCCTTCGTCGATGGCCAGCCGATTCCACAGCGGCACGCCTTCGACAACCAGGACCTTTCTCCCGCCTTGCGATGGTCGGGCGTGCCTCCGGCCGCAAAGAGCCTTGCGCTGATTTGCGACGATTCCGATGCGCCGGTCGGCACTTGGGTGCATTGGGTGATTTATGGCCTGTCCCCAAGTACCGCCGGCCTTTCCGAAGGGGTGCCGAAATCGCCGGAACTGGCCGACGGTTCAAAGCAGGGGATGAACGATTACAAGCGCATCGGTTACGGCGGGCCTTGTCCGCCGGCCGGCAAAGCGCACCGCTACTTTTTCAAGCTATATGCGCTTGACATGGAGCTGAAGCTCAAGCCCGGCGTCACGAAAAAGGATTTGCTCAAAGCGATGGAGGGCCACGTTCTCGCCGAAGGACAACTAATGGGAACTTATCAAAGGAAATAAGCGGCCCTCCAGCGTATGGCGCGAAGGCGGTGACTACGGACAAGCGACTCGCCTTGCAGGAATTATGCGGAGGGGTTTATGACAAAAAACTTCTTATCAAAGCCGGTGGCCGGAAACTCAAAGGGGCCATCGCAGGAGAAGCAAACGCCGGCGGTGGTGTGCGCCGTCTTGATGCCTCACGCGCCTGTCCTGGTGCCTGACGTTGGCGGCAGAAGAGGCGACGCAGCACAGGCGAGTGCCCAGGCAATGCGCCATGCGGCAGAATGGGTAATGGGTTCCCGACCGGAGGCGCTGGTGTTGATTTCGCCGCATTCGCCGCGTCGGCAGCGGGCGTTCGGCGTTTGGGCCGGGGAAGAGTTGCACGGCTCCTTCGCCCCGTTTCATGCTCCCGACGCACAAGTGAGCCTTTCCAACGACACACAGTTGGCCAACGCCATCATTGCCGCGGCGAAGGTGCGCGGTCTGGAGACGTGGATGATTGATGACCAGCCTCTCGATCACGGCGCGCTGGTGCCGCTTTGGTTTCTGGCCCGGGCCGGCTGGGCCGGACCGACGGTCATTCTGAGTTTGAACTATCCGGGGGGCGGCGGGCTGGTTGAGCTGGGAGAAGCCATCGCCACCGCCGCCGGCGCCTCCCATCGCCGCATGGCCGTCGTGGCGAGCGGGGACATGAGTCACTGTCTGACGCCGGAGGCTCCGTGTGGTTTTCATCCGCAGGCAAAGCAATTTGATGAAACCTTGATTCGTCTGCTAAGCGAAGGCGATTACCATAAGATTGAGAAAATCAATCCAGGACTGCGGGAACAGGCGGCGGAAGACGCAGTGGACTCGACGTTGGTGGCGGCGGCGGCCGCGGGGTGGAGGAGCGCCGGTCACAAAGTTCTTAATTACGAGGGGCCGTTCGGCGTCGGTTATGGGGTGGCCATCCTGTTCCTGGAAAACTCAAACCCAGCCGATTCGCGGCCAATTTCTGCCGACGTCGCCAGCCAAGACGGCGCGGTTTTGTGCCGTCTGGCCCGCCAATCGGCAACGGTGGCTTTGCGCGGCAGTTCCGAGCCGCCGCCACCGGCAACCGGCCAATATCTCAGCGCGCAACGCGGGGTTTTTGTGACGCTGCACGAGCGTGGGGGAAAGTTGCGCGGATGCGCCGGGACGATCCTTCCCACCTGCGCCAGCGTTGTGGCTGAAACATGGCACAGTGCGCGACTGGCGGCGTTTCAGGACCCGCGCTTTGTTCCGGTGCAGGCCCGCGAGCTTCCCAACCTGCATTTCGAAGTGAGCCTGCTGCACTCGATGGAAACAATTTCCTCGGTTGATGAACTTGATCCCGCGCGCTACGGCCTGATTGTTTCCACTGAGGACGGACGCCGCGGCTTGTTGTTGCCGGGCCTCGCCGACATCAAGACGGCCGCGCAGCAATTGGACATCGCCTGCAAGAAAGGCTGGATCGAGCCGGACGAAACAATGAAATTGCAGCGCTTTCAAGTGGACCACTTCGAAGAGCCAAACGGATAGAGGCCCTATTTGGGTCTTTCCGCCTGCCAGCGTTTCCAGTCTTTGCGGAGGGCGCTGACCATGTCCGCGGCGCATTGATTGAAGGAAGCGGCGCGGATTTTCCCCAGGCTCTTCAGGATGGCGGAAGCATTGCGGTCGGCAAGATGGACGTTCGCCGTTTCCCAGCCCATGGCTTGCAAAAGCGCCTCCTCATTCCATCGTCCGGGAAAGTCCGGCAATTCGAGCCGGCAACAGTCCGGCGAAAGCCGCCGCAACACCCATTCATCCGTCAACGTCAGGAACGGGTCAGGGCAGCGAACGCCCTTTTCGATTAAACGCCGGTAGTAATCCTTCCTGCCACGCTGGCCGGCCCACACGCAGGCCGAAGGGGCGCGGGACTTGGCTTCGCGGGCGATCCGTCCGCCTCGATGCAGGGCAACGGCAATATAGCGTTCGTGACCCAGGCTGCCAACGCCCGCCACGCGATGCGCAAACCGCACCGGCCCGCCGGACTCCGCCAGGGCGGAGAGCAGAGCCTTGCGCGCGCTTCGCGGCACTGATTTCACCTTGCGCTGCTTTTCCAGATGCCGCCAGAATCTCTCCGGGTCGCGCAAGCGGTCCCGCGCCATTTCGCGCAACGGCGTTTGTTCCTCGGCCAGCACAAACGGTTTGCCGCCGGTTTGCAGCGCCTCGCGGTAACTTCCCAGAACAACCTCCGCCGCCGCTTTGGCACCGATCTTGAGACGCCCTTCGGGGCAGAGGATATGGACGCTGGCCAGCAATCGTGTCAAGTCGATTGTCCAGGCCATGGGAAAGGCTTCGTCGAAATCGTTGATGCCCCAAACCAGGCGGCCCTCCAAGTCCCGCCACGTGCCAAAATTCTCAACGTGCAAATCCCCCACGGCCACCACCTCTTGGGCGCCGGCCAGCGGCGCGCACACCTCCGGCCACAATTGCGCCCAGCGATAAAATGTTCCCCGGAAAAAGGCGAAAAAGGAGTCCGCCATGTAACCATGCTTCAGCGTCAGATCCGCCGGGACAAGCCGGATGTGGCGGCCCAGCCATTTCTCGTAATTGCGGGTGGCCTTGATGAAATTCATATCAGCCGCGCGGCCACTCGTTCACCCAAGGCCGCCGCCTTGCCCAATGGCGCCCTGGCCGTGGCGCGGCGGGGTTTGTCCGTCAGGAATGACACGGCCCGCAGGCAAAGCTTCCCGCCTTCAACCGACGCGCAAGCGCCGATCGGCGTCTGGCAGCCGCCGCCCAATGCGCTCAACAGTGCCCTTTCGGCGGTCACACATTGGAAGGTTTGGTGGTGGTTCAATCGCCGGCAAATGTCCGCCATGCGCTCGTCCTTTTCCCGGATCTCGAGGCCGAGCGCTCCCTGCCCGACGCAGGGCAGCATCTCGTCTGTGTCAAGAATAGTGACGGCCAGGCCGGGGGGCGCCCCCTCCCCTTTCAGGCGTCCGCCGGCGGTGATTTGCAGTTGAAGCCGGCCCAGTCCGGCGGCGGCCAGGAGGGTGGCATCGAGGCCGGCCTGGCCCGCCAGTTTTTGCAGGCGCGTGTGAACGTTGCCGCGAATCTCCACCACTTTAAAATCCGGCCGGCGCGCCAATATCTGCGCTTTGCGCCTCGTGCTGCTGGTGGCCAGGACCAGGCCCGGCGGAAAATCGGCCAGTTTTGTTTTGGGCTTGAAGACGTCGCGATAAATCAGAACGTCGCGCACGTCCGCGCGTTTGCCCGCCACCGCGCCCAGTGTCAGGCCGTCGGGCAGTTGAGTGGGAAGATCTTTCAGGCTGTGGACGGCCATGTCCGCCCGGCCGTTGAGCAGGGCGACTTCCAGTTCCTTGGTGAAGAGGCCGCGGGGCAGAGTGGCGTCAATGCGCGACATGGGAATGGCTTGCAGCCTGTCACCGGTGGACTTGATGATTTTGAGCGCAAAGGCAATTTTCGGGAATTTTCGGGAACATTCGCCCAGGACCATATTGGCCTGGGCCAGTGCCAGCGCGCTGCCACGAGTGGCGATGATAATTGTGTCCTCAGTCATGCGCTTGCTTGGTGCATGGCCGAAAGAGGCGCAGCGGCCGTGAGACTTCCGGCCTTCTGCCGGATGATGGCGGCGCAGCGGGCGACTTCCTCCTGGCGCTGGCGCAGGGCGTCGTCCGCAATGGCCTGCAAATCGTCAATATTATAGAGGAAGACGTTCTCCAGGAAATTGACGGCAGGATCAATGTCGCGCGGCACGGCGATGTCGATAAGCAACAAGGGCCGGTTGCGACGCAGCTTCATCAACGGCTCCAATTTGGCCCGGTCCAGGATATAATGCGGCGCAGCGGTGCTGCTGACAACAATATCGACGGAGGGAAATTCGGCGGCCCAATCCTCGAATCGAATGGCGCGCCCGTCCAGTTCCCGGGCCAGGGCCACGGCGCGCTCGTGGGAGCGGTTGGAGACAATGATGCTGCGGGCGCCGCGGCTGAGCAGCGCGCGCGCGGTCTTCTCGCTGGCTTCGCCCGCGCCCAGGACCATGACTTGGTGTTGTTCGAGCGAACTGAAGATCTTCCGGGCCAGCTCGACCGCGACGGAGCCGACAGAGACATTGCCGCGCTGGATGTTGGTCTCGGTCCGAATCTGCTTGGCCACATTAAAGGCTTTTTGGAAGGCCTTGTTCAGATGGGGGCCGGTCTGGTTGTGGTGCAAGGCCGTCTCGTAGGCCTTTTTAAGTTGACCGAAGATTTCAGTCTCGCCAAGCACCATTGAATCCAGGCCGCAGGCAACTTTGAACAAATGCTCAAGACCGTCCGCCTCGCCATGAAAATAAATCTCAGTGCCGATCGGCTCCAGGTAGTTGTGATGGTCGAGAAGGAACTGCCGCAGTTCCTGCATGGCCTGGCGTTCGGCCAGGGCGGTCGCGGCGTAGATTTCCACCCGGTTGCATGTGGAAAGAATGACGGCCTCGGAGACGATGCCGCTATGGCGCAACTTTTCCAGGGCGGCGGGAATGGTGGCGTCAGGGAAGGCGAATCGCTCCCTCACCGCGACGGGCGAGGAATGATGGCTTAATCCGATGACGACAATTGGCATAGAAAGATTAAAATCGGTGCGCGGGTGACAACAGGTTGATGCCCCAGAAGGTCAGCAGGACAAAGGCGAAAGTCCCGACAGCGCCCCAGGCAAAGCGGCGGCCGGATTGGTGGAAGCGGCCATGCATGATGAGCAGGACGAGGTAAAGGGCCCAAACCAGCCCCGACCAGATGACTTTTGGATCATCGGTCAGGCGCGGCTCGGGCCGGCCTTTGAGCAGCAGCGGAATAAAGGCCAACCCGGTGGTGAGCAGGATAAAACCGGCCCAAAGCGTTCGATTGATGATTTTCTCCAGACGATCCATGGGCGGCATCAGAGAAAAAACGGCACGCAGCTTGTGGAACTTCAAATCGTGCTCCTGCGTCAGATACATGGCAGCCGCCACGGAGCTGAGGCCAAACGCGCCGTAAGAGAGCAAGGTGAGGGCCGCATGCAGGCTTATCAGGTCGAGGTTGAATTGCGGTTTTGCGCCGGGAGTGTCGAGGCCCGGCATAAGCGCGAAAACGCCGATGGCAAACACAACGGGGGCGGCAAACGCGCCGACGTAGCGCAAACGGGGCCAAAGCCCGATAACCAGACAAGTCCCGACAATCGATGCATCGACGAAAGCCACCGCTTCGTAGAGGTTGTTGAGCGGACACTGGTGGAGAACCAGGCCACGCATAAGCATGGACTTCATTTGCAGGCCGAAGCCGATCAAGAACAGGAAATAACTGGCGCGATCATGCACGCGAAACCCTTTGCGCCACAAAAAAAGCGAATAAATCGTGCTCACGCCGTACACCATCACGGCCAGCAAAAAGTAACGACGATCGGACAGCCAAGTCACATGTTTAGGGTAATCTGGGGGATAGCCTCCGCAAGCAGGATTTCACCGGGGTGCAGGAGCCGGATTCGCTTTGATCTGGATGGCCGCCGACGCCTGGGCGGAGATATGGTTTTGATTTTCCATTTGAGCAATTAATGCCGACATCTCCGCCGCGGCTGGCGATGTGCCCTCGACGTACCATTCGAGCGGGCCATAGACGATCATCGAAGTTCCAGGTTCCATTGCCATGGTCCCGGGTCCATCGTTGGCATAAGATGCCAGTTGGCCATTCGGACCGGAGGCCGTGACGGAAATGACCCCGGGATAGGCGGCCGGATAATCGTTTTGATTCGCGCCGGAATTACCGGTTGAGGCGACAAATTGAATTCCTTTTTGCTGGGCTTCAGCGATCAAGTCTCCAAATACGGCGCTGTTACCCGTACCACCCGAGCTGATGCTGATGGGATTGTCGCCCAAGTTGATGGCTTTGATGATTCCGTTCATGAGATCGTAGGTTGAGGTGCTTTGGGTGTCTGAATAAACAGTCACTGGCTGAATCATGGACGGATCAGCCGCCATCGAACCCAGCATGGTTTCGAGCATGGCAGTGCCGTGCGAGGGTTGGTCGGTGGGCGGATCGGGCGTGCCGACCACGCTGACCGGCGTCAGCATGTACTTCTGGAATTGGTCCGGAGGAGCGACCGACGTATCAATTAAACCAACCACCGGGCCGTTGAGATCCGGAGGATTCAGATTAAAGAACGGGCCTGCGGGGGCCGCGCCGGCTTGCGTCATTTGGACGGGGGAGGGAGGGTCCACCAAATAATTGGCATCCGCGGCGGCGACCGCGGAGTTATCAGCCAGGGATTGAAGCGCGCTGTCGGCCGCGGCGGCGTCGGCGAATTGCAGCCGGTAGAAGCCGATTTTATCGTTGCGACCGATGACCGTGGCACCGACCTGTTTGGCCAGTTGGTCGATGAGATTGGTCGGCCCGCCCTTCATTTTGACCAGAAGCTCATCCGGGATGCGGTAATCCTTTTTCTCGGCCTGGACCATCTGCGTAGCAGCGCCGGAGACGGTCTGAAAGACAAACAGCCGCGAGACGCCGTTGGTTTCGTCGCGGAAATAGTTGAGTTTGCCCAGCAGGCGCCGCAGGGCCTCGTCCTCCGGCAAGTTCTTAAACTTCACTGAAACCCGCTGCGCTGTGCCGGGTTCCACAAAGACCTTCCAGCCTGTGGCGGAGGCGATCTTCTTCAAAACCCTCGAAAGTTCCCAGTCCTGCATTTGGGCATCCACGTGTTTTTCTTTGACCCGCCAGAAAAGAGAATTGGTGTCGGTGGAATGAACGGACGAGGGGGCGGCTACCACTGCCAGGGGCAGCGCCAGCGCGCACACGGCAAACCAGAATCGCGGCACGGTTCTCATCCGTTGCAAGCTTAAGTCGGCTGGTGGCGGAAAGCAATTCTCAGCTCCGATTGGGGGAGTAAGATTAAGATTACGATTAAGATTAGGATGTAACAACCCCCCCGGTATACCCATGTATAATTTTGACGTAAAAGCCGTAAAATACTTTCCACCCATTTCGGCTGGAACGGATTGGCTGGCAGCAGGTTGCAATCGGAAAATGGCAAATATTGATTTTACGGCCTTTACGGTTTCCATGATTCTTTTTTGGCACGATTTAGCACGAATTGCCCCGAATAGGCACGAAACGCTGGGAGCCGCAGGCTCGCGGGGGTTTTCAGCCGTCACACCGTCACAAATGTTGTCAGTCAAGGATTTAAGCATGAGGCAACCCGTCACAAATGCCGACACAACCTGGCACGGACCCGTCACAAACTGAGATTTTAGGTTTTGGGATTTATTTTTTTGGGCCGAAACAGGTCGAAACGATGAAACCAAGCAATTGAGGTGCAAGTCGTTCATAGCAAAGTAGCTGCATCCGTTTTGCATCGATTTTAAGCAGAAACATTGGTTTCACTTGTTTTCGACCACTTTTCACTGCCAGGCAAGCGACTGGTCGGAGGAACAGTCGCCACAAAGCGCATGAGTTTAAACTCCATAGTGCGACCTTCGCGATTCTTCGCCGCAGCTTCTGTTTTGAAGAAATGATTGAGGCTCCTTACGTTGTCTCCCACATTTTCCAGACCTGCTTTGAGGGTTTGATTCAGATACCCGTTTCTTCATTTGCAAACATCCCATTCCATATTCACTAAAACAATACTATAGTTTGTATATCAATTCGTCAACAGATTTCTTAAAGATTTTTTAAACCGGGCATGATTTTTGAGGAGCATCGTCAGCAAGATTTTGCGCGGCAAAGAGTTGGGAAAGTTTTTCACAATTCTTCGCTGTCTTCAGTTTTCCAGTTCCTTGCGCCCAGCGATGAAAGTGAGCGCGCGTGATAAACCGTCTTTCCCATTGCCTCACCGTCTGCTACATTGAGCCCATGAGCGAAATAGTATTTCAAATAACAGAGGACGACACTGACGGCGGCTTCATTGCCCGCGCCCTCGGCCACTCCATTGTCACCGAAGCTGATACTTGGGAGGAGCTTCGCGCCAATGTCCGCGAGGCCGTCCTCTGCCACTTTGAAGAGGGGAAAGCCCCCGCCGTCATCCGCCTGCACCGCGTGATGGACGAACTAATCGCCGTGGCATGAAGCTGCCGCGAGATCTCTCCGCCCACGAACTGGAGAAGGCGCTTCGCCGCGCTTACGGTTACCAATTTGGCCTGCGGCATTGCCTGACCTGCCCCGGCACAGTCGGACTTTTGGGACGACAGAGCGGGCGAAATGGCAGACAAAATCTTGCAATGCGAGGACCCGTTTTTCGCTTTTTGTCCGTTTTCACCGAAGCGAGCATCGGATTGATATAGAGAAAAAGGTTGTGAACAGTCAGCAGGGACAGGAGTCAAAAGGTCAATTTTTTGGCTTTATTATTGGAATTGTGGGTTTGCTTTGCGGAACGTATGCAGCGATTTGTGGACAACCTTGGGCTGGCGCTGGCATTGCCGGACCCCCCCTCGTTGGGCTTGTTTCAGTTTTTCTTTACTCAAAGCACAGGGACACGGCTGAGTTACAAGACAAAAGTGAGCAAATGGACGCGGTAGAGCCAAAACCGCCATCCAATCAGAATGATAAGGGCCAGAAAAAAAACAAAAAACGGCGGCGGTAATTTAAGGTTCTTTCTGGTACGTATTCTTCCGGCAATACTCCGCGCCGACCGATTCAAAATATGAATCTAACCGCTCCAAAAACAACTTTGGAGCGCACCACGGTGGGCCAATATTTCGGGATTAGATACTTCGCGAATGCAGAAAGTTTTACCGTTAAAGGCCCAACATGGAACTCTCCCTGCAAGAAACGAGCGAGGGAAACCAGAGGTGATGCGCCTATCACCACGAATAGATATGATGACCCGGCAGGAAAGCCGAGATGGGAGCCATTGCATCGCCACCAGGACGCGGCCGCAAAGTTGGCTCAGGCCGGCAGGGCCGTAGTAGCGGAGAAGCTCAAAAGCTTCCACTGCTAAACGATGCTCACCTAGACGCTGCTCTCAATGGGCCTTCCCCCCACACTTGGGACAGTTCGATGCTTGCTCGGTTTGTCGATCACCACATGCCGGCTCGTCACGAGAAACAACCGGCCATCGCGTTCGAAGAAGAAGCCGCTCGAAGCGGTGAGCGGACGCTTGTCGTCGAACGTCGAGACCCGGACCGTGGTCAGAAGCAACGGCTCAATCAAAAGCGTCTTTACTCATCCAAATGACAATTTGCATTCCGCCCCTGCGGGGTTCAAAGAGATTTGCCTTTCGAGCGCGGAAAGATTGGCATGGTGAAATCCACGGTAGGGGAACACCCCATTGTGCGCGCATCATTTGCCGCCTACTGTACGGCATGTGAAAATGTTATGATCGCACGACTCATGCCGCCCATGTTTGCCGCCGCCGGCTACTCTGTGATATATCTCTTTGAAGGCGGAGGCCCTTTCGGAGCCATCGTCATCTTCATCATAGCCCACAAATGTTGGGAAAATGAGTTTCGGCAAAGAAACTCCTCAATTCCCAATTATAAAACACAGCCGTGACCATGACAACGCCTGGAAAGCGGAGCCGGCCAAAATCATCAATCCCGCCGGATCAGGTTTTAAAAGAGCGCCAGTTGCCGCCCATTCGGCTCACGCAGACCGCTGACACCAAGCCCCAGCAACCGCAAGGGACGCGATACCAGGTTATTCCGGCCCAGCAGAAAACATCCCAGCCGGTAAATGTCGGACGCCTCGGTGATCGGCTCCTCGACTGAAATCTGGCGGGTCAGGGTGGTGAAATCACTGTAGCGGACTTTGACCTGGACTGTGTTCGCTCCCAGCCTTCTGTGCTTGAGCCGGGCCGAGATGTCTGTGGCCTGTTCTCTCAGGCAGGCACGCAGCACTTTTCGGTCTGCGGTGTCCTTGAGAAAGGTCTCCTCGTTGCTGATGCTCTTGATCTCGTCCCCGATTTCCAAGGGACGGTCGTCTTCGCCGAAGGCAAACTGTGTTAGCTTCGGGCCAAACGAGCCGACCAGGGCACGCAGATCGCCCGGGTAATCCTGCATGTCCGCAACTGTCACGATGCCCGCCTGGTTCAGTGTCTGTTCGGTGACTTTGCCGACCCCATAAAGCACCCGCACTGGCAACGGGCGCAAAAATGAAACCTTCTCACGTTCAGAAATGACCGTGAGCCCGTCAGATTTTTTGTGGTCACTGGCGATTTTGGCCAGCAGCTTGTTCGAGGCAATGCCGATGGTGGCGGTCAACTTGCGCTCTGACAAAATCCGCTGTTTCAATTCTTGAGCCAGCGGCATTGCCATGAGCAAAGATGTGTCGGGATCCTCGGCCTGACTGATGGCGGACACGTCCATGTAGGCCTCGTCGATGGACATTGGTTCTATGACCGCGCCAGTGTCGGCGAGAATTTGCATGATGTGCCGTGACTCCTCCCGGTAATGATCCATGCGCGGACGCACGAAAATGCCCTTGGGACAAAGCCGTCCTGCCGTCGCGCTGGGCATGGCGGAGCGGACCCCGAACTTCCGCGCCTCATAACTTGCGGCACACACCACTCCGCGTTGAGTCGGGGGCGCACCGACGATCACCGGTTGGCCACGCAGTCCGGGAGCGTCGCGTTGTTCCACGGAAGCGTAAAAGGCGTCCATGTCCAAATGGAAGATCACACGAAACATCGAAGAGGAGATTAGCACGGACGCGGGACAGCCAGAAGACCCTTCCAAGCCGAGTTGGCCAGCGTACCCCGGTGGCGAGACAACATTTGGGGGGTTTCGGGAGACGCCGGGAGTCAATCGCGGAGATGCCGGCGGATAGCTGCTGGTTAAATCTGGGACGCGGGCGTGCGTTTGAGGAAGATGTTGGTGATGTGGGAAACGTTGTCTTTGTACTGGGGGTCGCCGATTAATTTCTTCCAGACGGGCGCGTCTTTGAATGACTTCCAGTGTTTGTTGTGTTCGTCCATGTTTTCGCCGGAAACCATGTAAACAAGGTTGGGCATTTGCGAGCCCACCAGAGTCCGGGAGAAGAAGACCGGGCTCAGCCCGACTTCCTGCATCAGTTGAACCTCGCCGCTATTGAACATCTGGACCTTGTTGATGCCCTTGCTTTCGCTGGGGCTTTGGTAGGTGCACAACTCAAAGATCCACGGCTTCTTTTCGGCCGCCGACGGCGGTGGGGCGAGCTTCTTCAAGGTGTCGAAGGCCACATTAAGAGAACTTTCAATCCGTTCGTAGGCCGGGCTGGATTTCGGCTGGGCCATGAAATCGGCGGCTGCAGCTTGATAGACGGCGTCGGAAGCGAGGCGGTCGGGGATGGCGGCGAAGACCTCCAGTGAATCGCAAGGGATGAGGACATAAATATGGTTGGTGGGGGAATCTTGCAATTCAGTGAAGACGCCCACGGGCCAGGGCAAACGCATTTAAATTTCTGGGCAACTAGGCAAAA
>Ga0187851_10003174_pt1 | contig 14008 bp, 6 predicted proteins | sample June2016WEW_6_10_FD_132997 | JGI IMG/M metagenome (GOLD analysis project Ga0187851, IMG submission 132997) | Peatland microbial communities from SPRUCE experiment site at the Marcell Experimental Forest, Minnesota, USA - June2016WEW_6_10 | ecosystem: Environmental > Terrestrial > Soil > Wetlands...
CCAGGAAACGAAGGCGGACAATGCGGCGGCCAAACTCAAGGCGATGATCAAGGTCACCGCCACGGTCCTGCGCGACGGCCAGGCGAAGGAAATTCCGCTGCACCAGCTCGTTCCGGGCGACGTGGTGAAATTATCCGCCGGCGACATGATTCCCGGCGACATCCGCCTGCTTTCCGCCAAGGACCTGTTCATCATCCAGGCCACGCTGACCGGCGAGTCCCTGCCGGTGGAGAAGACCGATGCGCGCGATCAGCGCACGAACGTTTCCTCCATTGAACACTCGAACATTTGTTTCCTGGGAACCAGTGTGGAAAGCGGTGCGGCCACCGGCGTCATCATTGCCACCGGCGCGCAGACGTATTTTGGGAAGGTGGCCAGCAGCCTGGCCGGCCAGCAGGTGGACACGGCGTTTGACCGGGGCATCAAGCGGTTCACCTGGCTGATGATTCGTTTCATGGCGGTGATGGTCCCGCTGGTCTTCGTCATCAACGGCCTCACCAAGCACGATTGGAAGGAGGCGTTTTTCTTCTCGCTGGCGGTGGCCGTCGGGCTTACGCCGGAAATGCTGCCGATGATCGTGTCGGTCTGCCTGTCCAAGGGCGCGCTGGCGATGTCGAAGAAGAAGGTCATCGTCAAACGCCTGAATTCGATTCAGAACTTCGGCGCCATGAACGTGCTCTGCACCGACAAGACGGGCACGCTGACCATCGACCACGTCATCCTTGAAATTCATTGCGACGTATTCAAAAACGAAAGCGAAACCGTCCTGCGCGACGCCTATCTCATCAGCCATTTTCAGACCGGCCTGAAAAACCTGCTCGACCGGGCGGTGTTGCGCTACAAGGAGCTGCACAAGGAACTCGGAATTGATAAATACAAAATGGTGGACGAAATCCCGTTCGACTTCTCGCGGCGCATGATGTCGGTGGCCGTCGAAGGACCGGATGGCGAGCGGCAACTGTTGACCAAGGGCGCGCCGGAGGCGGTATTTGCCAAATGCATGCATTTCGAGAGCGAAGGTGAGATTTTTCCGATGGAGCCGATTCTGGCCGGCGACCTGGTCCAGCAGGTAAATGAATTGAGCGAAGACGGTTTCCGGGTGCTGGCCGTGGCTACCAAGAAACTGGGCAACCAACCCACCTTTTCCAAGGCCGACGAGTGCAATCTGGTATTGACCGGGTACCTCGCGTTCCTCGATCCGCCCAAGGACACCGCCGGCAAAGCCATTGAGGCTTTGCGGCAGCATGGGGTGACGGTCAAGGTGTTGACCGGCGACAACGACCTGGTCACGCGCAAGGTTTGCAGTGAAGTGGGCATTCACGCGGAAAAAATCCTGATCGGCAGCCAGGTCGAGACGATGACCGATCCCCAACTGGCCGAGGCGGTGGAAACCATGGATGTGTTTGCGCGGCTTTCCCCGGCGCACAAAAAGCGCATCGTGCAGGCGCTGCAAAAGAAAGGGCACGTCGTCGGCTTCATGGGTGACGGCATCAACGACGCGCCAGCGCTCCGGGCGGCCGACGTGGGCATTTCCGTGGACAACGCGGTGGACATCGCCAAGGAATCCGCCGACGTGATCCTGCTGGAAAAAAATCTGATGGTGCTGGAGGAAGGCGTGCTCGAAGGCCGGAAGGTGTTCGTGAACATCCTCAAATACATCCGCATGGGCGCCAGTTCGAATTTCGGCAACATGTTCAGCGTCATCGGCGCCAGCGCCTGGCTGCCCTACGTGCCGATGGCTCCCATCCAGATCCTGACCAACAACCTGCTTTACGATTTCTCGCAGGTGCCGATTCCCACCGACAACGTCGGGTCGCAGCAGATCGCCAAGCCCCGGCCCTGGAACATGGGCGAGATCGCCAGGTTTATTGTTTTCATCGGTCCCATCAGCTCCATTTTTGATTACACCACGTATGCCGTGATGTGGTTCGTGTTCAAATGCAACAACCTGGGCCTGGTGCCGCCGCCGGAATTGATGGCGCGATTCGCCAACGCTCCCGACAATGACCACACTTATGCCGCCGCGCTGTTCCACACCGGCTGGTTTGTCGAATCGCTGATGACCCAGACGCTCATCATCCACGTCATCCGCACGAACCTGATTCCCTTCATCCAGTCGCGGTCCAGCTGGCAGCTTTCGATGACGACGATTCTCATCATGGTTATCGGTGCGGCGTTGCCGTATACGCCGCTGGCGGCTCCGCTGGGATTTGTTCCTTTGCCGCCGTTTTTTTGGCTGATCCTGCTGGCGACGTTGTTGTGTTACGTCGGCCTGACGCAGGTCATCAAGACCTGGCTGGTCCGCAAATCCTGGGTTTGACGGCCGACTGCGGAAGAAACAAAAACCCGTTCCGCATCACACGGAACGGCGCTTTCTGGCTTGCGCGGCTTAGCTTTCTCCGCCCAGGCCCTTAAAACCTTCTCCCTCCCAACACCTCCTTTACAGGAGGCCTTGCCGGTCGTTTGCCAGGGAAACCTAGGCCTGCCCGGCGGGTGTGTCAAACGGGACGCTAATTTTTTTCCGGCGCCAAAGGTTCCTGCGCCGCGGCCCTTTTCTTTTCAAGCGAATCCTTTAACTCGGGAAACAACCCTTCCAGGTGGTTGAAAAATTTCGGCGGATCGTCCGCCCCGAGCGCCTCCACCAAAGGCAACGCCTGCAAGCCGGCCTTTTTCACCCAGAAGGGGTCCGTTGCCTCGCCGTCGCGCAAATTTGTCCCGTAAAACACGTCGAGATAATTTTCCCGGGCAAGCTTGAGCAGCCGGTTCAGGTCGTCGCCGGATGCCAGGTCCGCCTTTTTTTCCAGGGCGATGCCAAAACCAATTTGCGCCCGGCTGCGCACGGAGATGTTCGCCGGCGTGTTCGGGCCCAGGACCTGTGCGTAGGCGTTCGTGGCGGCGTCATAATTGGTCAGTTGCAAGGCGCAGTCGCCAATTTCACACCAGGCCAGCCAGTTGAGTTCGTTGGTCGGATACAACTGGCAAATCTGGTTGAACACGTTCGTGGCCAGTTGAAAATTCGCCAGCGGCTTGTTGGTGTCCGGCGAATCCTGCAGCATCAACGCGCTGCCGTAGGCAAACAAGGCCTGCGCGTTCAGTTCCGGCGGACAATTCGTGTCGCTCGTCAGGGAGGTAAATTGGTCAATGGCGTCCTTGTAGCTGGGCAGGCCCATGGCCGCGCGCCCGGCCATCAGGCGCGCCTGGTAGATCAGCGGCGAGCCCTGCCAGTTGGTGTTCTGATAAAGCAATTTGTAATTTCGTTCCGCATCCACGTAATTCGTCCCGCCCAGGCGGAAATAATGGTCCGCCACCCACCATTGGGCCAGCGGCGCGAGGTTGTTGGTGGGAAATTGCGCGACAAAATTGGTGAACAACCCGAAGGCGTTGCTTTCGTTTCCCGCCTGAAAATATGCCGAGGCCAGCGCATATTCCACCCGGGCCCGCGGTGGGTTGGTGGGATAATTCATCAGCCAGTTTTCGTATTCCCGGATGGCTGCGGACCAGTCCGGGTTCTGGTCCTGCTCGTAGGTGCGCGCGATGGCCAGCTCCGCCTCCGGCCGCACCGGGGAATTCGGGAGCATTTCTTCGAATTTCCGGAAAATGGCGCGCGCGGCGGCGGGTTGGCGGGCGTCGGCCAGACCCTCGCCCACCAGCAGGATGCTGCTGTCGGCCAGATCGCTGGCCGGATAAAGCTTGAGCAGTTGTTCCATGGTGCTGTTCGCGCCATCCAGATTCGTCAATTCCAGGTTCGCGCGGACCATCTGGTAGAGCGCGCGGTCGCCGAGCGTTTGCGTGACGGCGGGAAAATTGGTGAAATCCTCCACCACCTGGCGGTAGTTGGTCAACGCATTGGTGAAATCCTTTTCCGCAAACAGGGCGTCGCCCATCTTGAAACGCGCCATGGCCAGGTCTTCGGACGGCGGCAACCGCTGGGCCGCGGCCCGGAAGGCCGCAAAGCTTTCCGGGACCCGGGTCTCAAGCCACAGACACCAGCCCCGGTCCAGATACGCCTTGCCGGCGAGCGGGCTGTTCGTGAAGCTGCGGAGAAATTGGTCGAAATGCGCCCGCGCCTCCGGCAACAGGTTCGTCGCCGCCGGCAGATGATTGGCGGGCGCCAGTTGCGCGATGTAATCCTTCAGCTGCAATTCGCCGAGCGTCAGCAGCGCCACATCCGTCGCCGCCGAACCCGGGAATTGCGCGAGGAATTTCTCCAGCGACTGTTCGGCGTCGGAAAACTGGTTTTGGGCGACGGCCATCGCCGCCATTCTCAAAATCGCCTGCCGCACCCGTTCGACCGGAGTGTTCAATCGGAGGATTTCCTGGTAGGCAGCCATGGCTCCGGACATTTGCCCCAGTTGCTCCAGCACCCGCGCGCGCAACATCAGGCCTTCGGCCTGCAAAACATCGTTTTTTTCGGCCAGCGCGATTTGGACCAGATTGGTCGTGGCGGCCAGCGCCGCGTTGGTGTCACCGGCCGCCAGCCTGGCCTGATGGAGCAAATACTCCCGCTGCCAGTCCAGTTGCGGCTTGAGCGTTTGCGGGTTGAGCGATTCCAGAACCGTTGCCGCGCCGGTAAAATCATCCTGGGCGAATTTGGCCTGCGCCAGCAGCAGGCTTCCGCGCGCGACCAGTTCATTGGCCGGATCCAGCTGCGCCGCGCGCTGGAACACGCTGTTCGTTTCCTCCAGCAAGGCGTTCAGCTCCCGCCATTCATTCAACCGCGCGCGTGCCGCCGCGGCCTCCACCACGGCCCGGAGCCGCAGCGATGATTCCGGAAAATCGCGCGTCAACGAAACGAAGGTTTCCGCCGCCGCGGGAAGTTCCCCGTTTTGAAACTGCGCTTCGCCAATCCAATAAACGTATTGGTCGGCGAGATTGCCGGCCTCGGCTTTGCGCGCCGTGAGCAGCGCGATGGCGGGCGCGAACTTCCCCTGCTCAAATTCCGCCTCCGCCTGCATCAACACCGTTTCGGCCAGACGATCGGATTTCGGGTATTTCTGGATGAATTGCGCGAAACCCGTTTCGGCGCGGCTCCACATCCCGTCCTGAAACGCGCTCACCGCGGCGGCATAGGCGCGATCTTCCCGCGCGGTGGCGGCAAAACCCTGCCCGCCGCCGGATAACAGCGCGGATAAAATCAACAGCCATTGCCAGCGATACGCCATGTGTCCGAATCTAAACGACGTGGCGCGGCGACAAAAGCGGGAAATGAAGAACCAACGGAATGAAATTCAATTCGTTTTGGGGCCGGGCGGGTTTTCCGCCCGGGCCTTTTTCATTTCGGCAACGGTCTCCTCCGACATGGTTTGAATTCTTTGCATCATGGGCCCCATGCGTTGCTGCATGATCGTCATGGTGCGTTTCATCAGCTCCGGCTGTTTGCTCACAAACGACTGGCCGACCGGCGTCCGGTAAAAGGCAATCAGTCCGTCAATTTCCTCCTGGGAAAAAGTTTCGCGATAGGCCTGGACATACAGATCCTTCATTTTATCCCAGCTTAATTCCTCCTTCATGATGCCGGACATTTTGGCCTGCTGCCGGTCCAGGATCGCCTGTTCCTCCGCGCTTAACGGCCGGCCTTTCGTCGCCTGCTGGAGACTGGTCTTCAGCAGGTCATCCATCTGGGTGAAGACGGAATCCATTTGCTTGTCAACCTTGGTCAGTTGCAGCAGCTGGTTGATGGATGGGTCGGTCGGCGGGGCGGCCGGGGTGGAAAGAGGCAAAATTAAAACCGCCAGCAGCAGGAGGGTGCAGGGAATTTTCATAAGCGCGATTCTGGATGCGGGCAGCAACCCGTCAAGACATTTTGGCCGGAGGGTAAATCCGCCAGCGCGAACGCATCGTTTCGGGATGTCCGGCAGAAATGGCAGGCCGGACCGGCGGGTTGGCGGGCGATCCGGCTACTTTGTCAGGCTTTCCTTCTTTTGACCTTCTTCCGGCTGATTTTTGGGGTGAGCCGCGGGTATCGTCATGATGAAAGTGGCACCTTCTCCCGGCTTGCTCTTCGCGACGACGTCTCCGCCGTGATACAACGCAATCTTTTTCACGATGGCCAGTCCCATGCCCGTTCCTTCGTATTCATTCCGGGTATGCAACCGCTGGAAAACCTGGAAGATGCGTTCTGCGTATTTCTCTTCAAACCCGATGCAGTTGTCGCTCACCGTCAGCCGGCAAAGCTTCTTTTCGGGCGCGTTGGGGTCAGGAATGATTTCCGCATTGACCTTCACCACGGGCGGCTCCTCGGGACGGCGGAATTTGAGCGCGTTGCCAATCAGGTTTTGCAGCAACTGGCGCATCTGTACCGGCTCCGCATCAATGACCGGGAGGGTGCCCACTTCGACGCGTCCCTTGACCTGTTCAATCCGGCCTTCCAGATCGTCCACGACCGCCGCGGCCACTTCCGCCAGATTGATCGGCGCAAACGGCTGGGCCTTGGTGGTGACGCGCGAAAAAGTCAACAGGCTGTTGATCAGGGACTGCATCCGGCCCCCCGCACTCTGCATTCGCTCCAGATAATCCTTGGACTCGGGGTCAAACTTTTCGGCGTTCCTTTCCTTGAGCCGCTCGCCAAAGACGACGATTTTGCGCAGGGGTTCCTGCAGGTCGTGCGAGGCGACATAGGCAAAATCCTGCAACTCGCGATTGCTGCGTTCGAGCTGGTGGGCAAAATCCTGCAACTTTTCGTCACTCTGGCGGAGTGCTTCCTCCGCCTGTTTCTGTTCCGTGATATCCCGGTTGATGCCCACCAGGCCGACGACCTTTCCCTCCGGATCCCGCAGCGGCGCCTTGGTGGTGGACGTCCAGGCGACTTCGCCGTTGGCCAGGACCTGTCGCTCGGTCTTGTTGATCAAAGCCTCGCCAGTCCGCATGATCCGCTGCTCATCGTCATAGAACTCCTTGGCCCGCTCCGGACGTTGAAAATCAAAGTCGGTTTTGCCGATGGCTTCTTTGGGATCGGCCACGCCCAGCCGCCGGGCGAGCGCCCGGCTGACGTTCAGGAACCGGGACTCGGTGTCTTTGAAATAAATCCGGTCCGGGACGTTGTCCAGCATCGCCTGCAACAGCCGGTGGGTGATGGCCAGCGCCTCATTGACCCGGTGCAGTTCGTCCTCCGCCCGTTTCTGTTGCGTGATGTCCCGGTTGATGCCCACCAGGCCGACGACGTTGCCTTGCGGGTCCCGCATCGGCATTTTGGTGGTGGAGGTCCAGGCGGTTTCGCCATTGGGCATGATCTGCTTCTCGGTCTTGTTGATCAGTGCCTCGCCGGTCTGCAGGATCCGCTGCTCATCGGCATAGAACTCCTTGGCCCGCTCCGGAAGTTGAAAATCAAAATCGGTCTTGCCGATGACGTCTTTGGGGTCGGCCACCCCGAGTCGTTTGACGAGCGTCTGATTGAGCTTTACGAACCGGGATTGGACGTCTTTGAAGTAAATCCGGTCCGGGATGTTGTCCAGCAGCGCCTGCAATTGTCGGCGGGCATCTTCCAGATCATTGTTGCTCCGGACCAGCTCGGCGTTTTTCGCCGCCAGCCCGGCGGCCTGCTGTTCCAATTCGGCAACCCGTTGTTCCAATCCGTCGTGTGACTGGCGCCGCCCCGCGCCGGTATGTTTTCCGTTCGAGGCAGCCGAGTCCGCACTTGTCAGGCCGTTATGATTGGTTGTTTTCATAGATACAACACCAAATTGATAGCGAGCAGTTTAAGTGCCATTACTAACCAATTCCCATGGAATTGCTTGAGGCATACTGTCTGTCAGCGCAACGGGTTACACCAATTCTCGGGACGGTCTCAAAAGTATCGGAGGGGCGGGTTATACGAGCCCCTGACTCATGGAATGCCTCTGAAAATGGGGGCTCGTGTAACTCGCCCCTCCGACGAAAATTTTTTTGAAACAAACTCAGCGCGCGGCCCTGCCGGATGTTATTGCTAGTTGAACCGGAAGTTGGTCGGGTCGTAGTCCTGCATGACATATTGCTTCGTCTCCAGCCGCATTTTGCCGGCGCGCCCGTTTTATTTGGTCAACGGGCAAAGAACAAAGCGCCTACGATTCCTGCAACGCATCTTCCGTTCGCTTGCGCCCGGTGATTGCCGTCTGCAATGCCTGGTTGGCTTTGGCCAGATCGGAGGTGCGCTCTTTCACCAGGACCACCATATTGTCATGCGCCTGGCGCAATGTCTCTTCCGCCTGTTTTAATTTCGTGATGTCCCGATGGAGCCCGATCAGGCCGATGATCTTTCCCGACAGGTCCCGTACCGGCACTTTGGTAATGGACGTCCAGGCGGTTTCGCCGTTGGGCAGGATCTGCTTCTCGGTCTTGTTGATCAACGGCTCACCGGTCTTGAATATCCTTTGCTCTTCCGCAAAAAGCTCCCTGGCCTTGTCTGACCGTATAAAATCGAAATCGGTTTTGCCCACGGCGGCTCCCGGGTCGGCAATGCCCAGGCTCTTGGCCAGCGACCGGCTCATCTTGATGATTCGGGATTGGTCATCTTTGAAACTAATCCCGTCGGGAACATTGTCCAACAGCGCCTGTAACAGTCGCTTGGCGCTGGCCAGATCCTTGTTGTCCCAGGCCAGTTGGGCGTTTTTCGCCAACAGCAGCTCTTCCTCGCTCTTGCGCAACGCCTCCTCTGCCCGCTTGCGTGCGGTGATGTCCAGCTGGATTGCCTGCGTGCCGATGACCGTTCCATCAGGGCCAAAGACCGGCGACTTCACGACGTGCAAATAACCGCTTTTCCCATCCGGGGTGAAATATTGTTCCTCATGTTCGATGGGCTGGCCGGTTTGCATGATCAATTGATGATCTTTCTCACCCTGGGCGACCATCTGGGACCGGTTCGGATATTTTATGCCGCCTTCCCGGGTGACGGCGACGAGTTCGTGGGGCAGTTTTCCCAGAACATCCTCCAGCTTGACCGATCTCAGCCGGCAAAATGTGACATTGGCAAAGACATAACGCCCTTCCGCGTTCTTGCGGAAAACGCCGGCGGGTATTTGGTCAACCAGCGATGAATAAAGCGCCTGCGATTCCCGCAACGCTTCGTTGGCTTTGGCCAGATCGGCGGTGCGCTCCTGCACCCGCTGCTCCAATCTGTCATGCGCCTGATGCAGCGCTTCCTCGACCTGTTTCTGTTGCGTGATGTCCCGATTGATGCCCACCACGCCGATGACAATTCCATTCGCGTCCCGCAACGGTATTTTCGTGGTGGACGTCCAGGTGGTTTCGCCGCCGGGCATGACCTGTTTTTCAGTCTTGTTGACCAAAGCCTCGCCGGTTTGCATGATCCGCTGCTCGTCCGCATGGAATTCCCTGGCCCGCTCCGGGAGTTGAAAATCAAAGTCGGATTTGCCGATGACCTGTTCGGGGTCGGCCACGCCCAGTCGCTTGGCGAGCGCCTGGTTCAGCTTGAGGAACCGGGATTGGGTGTCTTTGAAGTAAATCCGGTCGGGTATGTTGTCCAGCAGCACCTGCAATTGCCGGTTGGCGTTGGCCATCGCGGCGTTGTCCCGGACCAATTCGGCATTTTTAGCCAACAGCTCGGCCATCTGTTGTTCCATTCCGTTGGATGATTGGCACGTCTCTGCGTCGGCTGGTTTGCTGTTTGAGCTCGGGCGGATACTGTCAGGATTTCGACTTTTGCTTATATTCATGAGTGTACGACGAACGCGGAAAAAGCAGCTTAAATGCCATATCCGCCTGGATGGGTCATGCTGGCGTAGATTGTTGCTGGCGGCAAAAGCTTGCAAAAGGCCAATGAAAATCATCAGATTGGCAAAACAGCAATTCCGACCCGTAATGTCAGCCGAACCGGAAATACGGGTTAAAACCGTAAAAATGTTAAAAAGGGAAAATGATTACGCTCATTGAATTCATACTGGCAGGATTTCTCGGATGGATTGTGTCAGTCATTTTTCTAGACTATTACGAATCCGAGCGCCCCCAACACAGGATCGAAAACAGTGATGAATTTGAAAATTACAAAAAAGGAATCCAAAGAGCGAAGAATAAACTATCGTTTGGATTTGGGCTGCTTACGGCATTGGCATGGCTGGTGATTTATCGCTGGCTGAATATTTCAAATTAGGACACCGCCGAAATTTCCCGTGTTGAATTTGTTCCCCTGTGGTATGGTTTGACTTCGCGGCAAGGGGTGTGTGATTCAAAATTATTCAATTTGGTTTTGTCATTTCTAAATTATCGCATAGCTCAATCAGAAATGTTGCCAAGGGCAGACAGGGTAAGGTTGAAAAGTCGGCAGGTGCTTTTGCATGTGCAAGCCTTACTGCTTTGCGGGCCATCTCCGGCGTCAACTTCCTGGCCACTAACACGGCGGTTTTGCAAGCGGTGAATTTTCCCCGCACTGTTAATTCTTTTCCGCCAAAATTTTCTCAATTGTCCACTGGTGATCTGTCAGGCTTTGCGCGGGAATTTTTTGTCTGTCGGCTCAACGTGGCGCCATTCGACACCTGGAATATGCGCCGGCAATTATCGGGTTTGATTTACCCTGAAAATAAGAGTTTTCCGTGGCGCTCCACGTCTTGTCTGCCGGACTTCGGTTCTCAGATTTACTTGTTGAACCGGAAGTTCGTCAGGTCGTAGTCCTGCATGACGTATTGCTTCGTCTCCAGCCGCATTTTGTTGGCGCGCTTGGCCTGCGTCTCGCCGCCCGCCGCAATGAAGTCCGCGTAGCTGATGATTTCCGCCCGGATGAAACCCTTCTGGATGTCCGTGTGAATCGTGCCGCCGGCTTCCCAGGCCGTGGTGCCCTTCCGGATCGGCCAGGCGCGGTTTTCCTTGCCGCCCACGGTCAGGAAACAAATATAACCGCCCTCCCGGAACGCGCGCAGCATCAGGGCGTCGGGATTCTCCAGGTCCGCCGGTTCCGCGACCGTAATCGGCTTGGCGGTGAAAAAATTGTGGGCGGCGACGGCTTCCAGGTCGGCCGGCGCCAGGCCGGAATTGAAGACAAATTTCTCCTGCTCGAGCAGCGCCTGGATTTTCTTCAACGCCTGGCGCTCGGCTTCCTGCGGCTCGCGGCCCAGGCGTGTCTCCACAAATTCCAGGTCCTTCAAAATCATGTCCGCCCGGCCCTCCACCGACACCAGGATGGCATCGGCGTCAATCAGCTGGTCCTCGCCCACCACGTCCACCTGCGCGTAGGTTTTCTTGTCCGCCTCGACCAGCTTGTCGGCCTCGTCGAAGCGCGGGTCCTTGAGGTTGTGTTTGCCGGTTTTAATTCCGGACAGACCGAATAAGGCGATTTTCATAAAATTGATTCACCAACGATTACAGAACGCGGCTCAAATACTACCCGGTAAAACTTTCCGCACAACGGGCCACCGCTTCCGGCGGCCCCTGCGCAACGATGCGTCCGCCAGCATCGCCGCCCTCCGGGCCGAGGTCAATAATCCAATCCGCCGTTTTGATCACATCGAGGTTGTGCTCGATGACGACGAGCGTGTTGCCGGTGTTGCGCAGCTTGAACAGCACTTCCAGCAGCTTGGCCACGTCGTGGAAATGCAGGCCGGTCGTCGGTTCGTCCAAAATGTAAAACGTGCGTCCGGTCGCCTTGCGGCTCAATTCCGCCGCCAGCTTCACGCGCTGCGCCTCGCCGCCGCTCAGCGTCGTCGCCGCCTGCCCCAGCCCGATGTAACCCAGGCCGACCTCGGCCAGCGTCAGCAGCGGATCGTAAATCTGCGGCACCACGCGGAAAAACGTCACCGCCTCGTCCACCGTCATCGCGAGCACGTCGGCGATGTTTTTGCCCTTGTAGGTGATTTCGAGCGTCTCGCGGTTGTAGCGTTTGCCGCCGCACACCTCGCACGTCACATAAACCGGCGGCAGAAAATTCATCTCGATCTTGAGCAGGCCGTCGCCCTCGCATTTTTCGCAGCGGCCGCCCTTGACGTTGAAGCTGAACCGGCCCGGCGCATAGCCCCGGATTTTGGCCGCCGGCAGTTTGGCGAACAGATCGCGGATATGATTGAACATGCCGGTGTAGGTGGCCGGGTTCGAGCGCGGCGTGCGGCCAATCGGCGCCTGATCAATCACGACAACCTTGTCAATCGCCTCAAAACCCATCAACGCGCGATGCACGCCGGGTATTTCCTTGGAGCCGTAAAACTTGCGGAACAGCGCGCGGCGCAAAATGTCGTCCACGAGCGTGCTCTTGCCGGAGCCGCTGACGCCGGTGACACACGTGAACGTGCCGAGCGGGATGCGCGCGTCAATGTTGCGCAGATTGTTTTCCTTCGCGCCGAGCACTTCGAGCCAGCTGTGGTCCTTTCCCGGCACCAGGCGCTTTTTGGGGATGGGAATCGCCAGTTCGCTGCGCAGGTACTGCGCCGTGAGTGAATTTTTGTTCGACAAAATTTCCGGCAATGTGCCCGCCGCCACAAGCTCGCCGCCGTGAACGCCCGCGCCGGGGCCGAGGTCAACGATGTAATCCGCGTTGCGAATCGTGTCCGCGTCGTGCTCCACCACCAGCACGGTGTTGCCGAGGTCGCGCAGGCCCTTGAGCGTGGCCAGCAGGCGGTCGTTGTCGCGCTGGTGCAGGCCGATGCTCGGTTCGTCCAGGATGTAAAGCACGCCGACGAGGCCCGCGCCGATCTGGGTGGCCAGCCGGATGCGCTGCGCCTCGCCGCCGCTCAGCGTGCTGCTCTCCCGGTTCAGCGTGAGATAGCCGAGGCCGACGTTTTTCAGAAAGCCGAGCCGCGCGCGGATTTCCTTGACGACTTCGTGCGCGATTTTCTCCTCGAATTCCGTGAGCCGGAGGCCGGCAAAAAATTCATCGGCCTTTTCCACCGACAACGCGCAGACGTCCATGATGGAAAGGCCGGGAATAGTAGCGCAGGCGTCCCGCCTGCCCCGGCTTTTGGATGCATCTTCTCCCGGCAGGCGGGACGCCTGCGCTACCTTAAATCGTATGCACGCCTCCTCACCGCCCAGCGTCACGGCCAGGATTTCCGGCTTCAAACGCCGGCCCTTGCAGACGTCGCAAAATTGCGGGCTCATGTAGGGCTTGATGCGGTTGCGGACAAATTCGCTTTCGCTCTCGGTGAACAGCCGCTCCAGGTTCGGCAGCACGCCCTCGAACGGGCGGCTGATGGTGTGCTGGCTGCCGCCGCGCCAGAAGTTGAAATCCACCTCGGCCTCGCCCGAGCCGTGCAGCAGGACCTTTTTGAACTCGTCGGGCAGGTTTTTCCAGGGGGTTTCCAGGCTGACTTTGAAATGCGCGGCGATGGAGCGCAGCATGGCCTTGTAATAAATGTTCATCCGCTTGCCCGCCCGCCGCCAGGGCTGCACCGCGCTTTCGAGCGCCTGTTCCGGATCGGGCACGACGAGGCTCTCGTCGAAAATCATCTTCTGGCCGAGGCCATGGCAGACCGGGCACGCGCCGGCCGGCGCGTTGAACGAAAAATGTTTCGGCGTGGGCGGATCGTAGCTTTTGCCCGTGGCCGGGCTGCACATCTTGTTGGAATGGAGGGTCTCGGTCCAACTGTCGGTGGCGGGTGGCGGGTGGCGGGTGGCGGGTGTTTCCGATTCAACTTTGGACTTTGGACTTTGGACTTTGGACTCATCTTGAGTCTGATGCAGCGTGAACATGACGCCTTCGCCCCAGCGCAACGCGGTTTCCACCGAGTCGCCCAGCCGCACGCGGATTTTATTGTCAATCACCAGCCGGTCCACGACCGCCTCGATGTTGTGAAATTTCTTTTTGTCGAGCTTGACGCGCGTGTCGGCGGCGAGCTCGACGAATTCGCCGTCCACGCGGGCGCGCACGAACCCCTCGCGCATGAGGCGTTCGATCACGTCGCGGAACTCGCCTTTTTGGCGGCGGACGACCGGCGCGAGCAGCATGACGCGCGATTTGGGCGGCAGCGCGAGGATTTTATCCACGATGTCGCTGGTGGTCTGGGAAACAATTGGCACACCGGTGTCCGGGCAATGTGGTTTGCCGATATGCGCGTAAAGCAGGCGCAGGTAATCATAAATCTCGGTGGTGGTGGCG
>Ga0187851_10003178_pt1 | contig 13991 bp, 16 predicted proteins | sample June2016WEW_6_10_FD_132997 | JGI IMG/M metagenome (GOLD analysis project Ga0187851, IMG submission 132997) | Peatland microbial communities from SPRUCE experiment site at the Marcell Experimental Forest, Minnesota, USA - June2016WEW_6_10 | ecosystem: Environmental > Terrestrial > Soil >...
ACGGATAAGACCAGATAAGATTTCAAGACTCCTCCTTAAGGCAACACTTTTTTTCTCGGTTGTCCGCGTCTTGGTTTTCGCGGAGCTTTTGCGTAGTCGCGCCAGGCCCCGATCGTAGGCACGGTTTCGAGCAGCTCTCGCCCGGGCGTCTGCAGCAGGAAGTCCGTGGGCGACTTCCACTGCGCGAGGGAAGCGACGGGATCACCCCTTCGTTTCGGCTTGTGCGGTCCCGGCTGCAGCCAGAAAACGGCAGCCGCCATGGCCAGCAGGCACACCGCGGCGGCGACGAGCTTTCCCGCGAACCAGCGGCTGCGTCGCACGGCGAAATCTGGCGATGGCAAGGCGAATGGCGGCGCTTGCGCTTCTTCCTCAGCCCGCAACGCCGCGAAGCGGGCGCGCAAGTCTTGCTCCGCAGCATCACGCCCACGAAGATCGCGAGCGCTGAAATCACGAGGATCGTTATTTTTATGTTTATAGTCCGACATGCTTCTCTTCTGGCCTGGCGAGCCTCTGGCGAAGCTGGGTTTTGCCGCGCTCAAAGTGAGTGCGGGCCGTTCCCAGCGAAATTTTCAGAACCCGGGAGGCTTCTTCCACTGTTAAATCTTGATAGAAGACCAAATGCAAAACCTGGCGTTGGCGGGCGGACAAGCCCTGCAAAGCCTGGCGCAAGGCGCGGCTGGACTGCGATCCGCTCGCTGCGGCTTCCGGATCGGGCGGCGGCATGGGGGCGGGCTGGCCCCTGAACCAGCGCCCCAGAATTCCGTCGCGCACCCATTGCCTGCGGCGCTGCTCTCGGGCCGTGCGGCGGATCACGCCGAAGAACCAGGTTTGCAGGCTCGATCTTCCATCGAAGCGGGCCGCGCCCTGCATGATTTTTAGATAAGCCGTTTGCAAAACTTCCTCCGCTTCTTCGCGTCGATGATCGCAACACCAGAGCGCCCAGCCAAAGCTGGCTGCATGCATCCGCTCGAGTTCACCCTGGAGATCGGTTTGGGTCATGCCGTCCGGGGCTGGCCCCGCGCTCTCGACTAAGTTCGTAATATGAGTGTCCTGGGATGGGCGCCTATATGACCCGACAGATGGAATAATATGGGAGAAATCTGCCTCCCACACTTGCCCGGAACGTAAGTCGATGGCAAAGCTGCGCCGGCCCGGGCGGCGTAGTGGGCAAGAGCGGCATCAAAGTTGGTAAGATGATGCGATCCCGCCACAGCTAGGCAAATGCCTTCTTGCGAGGAATCACCCGCGGAGCCTTTTGTGCCGGCGCCATTCGCATTTGCGTGCCAAGGCGACGCCGGACATCGGACCTCAGACCTCAGCCCAGCCCGGTTGGGGTGAAGTCTGGGTTAGGTCTGCGCTAAGGTCCGAAGTCTGCAGTCCGAGGTCTGATATTCGGAGGAGAATGGATGATAGGAAAGTTCGCGACGGTGAGTGCGCTGCTGCTGCTTGGATTTCAAGGGTGGGCGCAGAGCGCGCCCTCCGGGCAGGCGCCGGCAGCGCCGCCTTCTACCGCCACTCCCGCGGCGCAACCACCCGCTGCACCGGCCACAGCGCAACAGCCCGAGAACGGTCAGGAGCCGGCGGATGAGGCGTCGCTCTCACGCAGCAAGAAGAAGCCCAAAGATTACAAGAATTGGAGCTTCAACGTGGGCGCGGGCGCGAATGTGGATAGCGGTAAAACCAAGACGTACGTTCGGGGCGGAGGAGTCGGCGGTTCGGTGGGAGTGGCGCGCAACGCGAATAAATATCTGGGGCTGCGCGCGGATTTTATTTTCGCCGACCTGCCCCTGCGCGATTCGGCTCTAAACCTGGCGCAGGCAACTGGAGATACGAGTTACGCCTTCGCGGTCACGGTCGACCCGATCATCAATTTTTCCGTGACCAAGGTCTGGAGCGGTTACGTGCTCTTTGGACCGAGTTATATCCATCGCGCCGGCAGCCTGGACGACGACACCACTGTTCCCGGGGGCGCGTGCAACGGCTTCTGGGAGTGGTGGGGAGCCTGCAAGAATTTCAGCATTCCTCTCAGCGGCAACTTTACCAGCACCAGCCAGGATCAATTCGGCTACAACTTTGGCGGGGGCGTGGCTCGGAAGATGCCGAGCGGGGTCGAGATCTATGCGGAGTACCGTTTTATGCACGGCAGCGGGAACGGAGTTACGACCGATTTCCGTCCCATCACGATCGGGGTGCGCTGGTGAATTTTTCTTAAGCGCTATTCCGGATTGGTGCGATAGCTCCAGAGATCGCTGGCACGCTGTTGCAATTGCACGAATGAGTTTGCCGGAACCGGCTGCGAAATGACGGCGTCAGAGTTGGCCTCGAGCAATGCCGCTTCAACGATGGGATGCGCGGGAGCGAGCGAGCACGCAGGGTCCGTGGCGTTCGCATCGTGGGTGAGCAGCAGGGCTTGGCAGCGGCATCCGCCGAAGTCTTCGCCGCGCCGATCGCAACTACGGCAAGGCTCCGGCATCCACTCTTCGCCGCGAAAACGCTGGAAGGAAGGGGATTCCCGCCAGATGTACTCCAGCGATTGATTCTTGACATTTTCAAATTCGAGGCCGGGAATTACTTCCGCCGCGTGGCAGGGAAGTACTTTGCCGGCGGGATTGATGAGCATCAGTCTGCGTCCCCAACCACCCATGCAGGCTTTGGGATAGCGCGCGTAATAATCGGGGACCACCGAATCGATGCGGATGCGACCGGCTAGGCGCTTATCGGCGGCGGCAACCACTTCTACCGCTTTATCAAGCTGCGCCCTTGTGGGCAATAGCGCCGCGCGGTTCTGCAGCGCCCAACCGTAATATTGCGTGTGCGCGATCTCCATGCGTTCGGGCGCGAGTTGCTCGATGAACCCGATCATCTCCTCGAGGTGGTCGATGTTCTGCCGGTGAATCACAAGGTTGACCGTGAAGGCAATCTTGTGGCGGCGAATGAGGTGCGATAATTCAATCTTGTGTGCGTGGGCTTTGGCTCCGGCAATCCAGTTGGCGGCCTCCTCGCGGGAATCCTGAAAACTGATCTGGATGTGATCGAGCCCCACGTCGGCCAGAGCCTGCAGCCTGGTTTCATTCAGCCCGAGTCCCGAGGTAATGAGATTCGTGTAGAGGCCGGCAGCGCGCGCTCCTGCGATCAACTCAGCGAGATCAGGACGCGCCAGCGGCTCGCCGCCGGTGAAATGCGCGTGCAGCATTCCCAACCTGCCGGACTGCTCGAGAACATCGATCCACTCGGCGGTCGAAAGCTCGGAACTCACGGCAGCCAACTCCAACGGATTCGAGCAGTAGACGCAGTGCAGCGGGCAGCGATGGGTGATCTCGGCAATGAGGGCCAGCGGGTTGGGAATCATCGGTGCGGCGAGTGTCGTTGTATCCTTACAATATGTTACCAGTGAGACGTAGAGAGAACGCAGAGATGCTGGCCGACGTTCGAGCTTACGATGCGGCGAAGCCGCGTCTTGAGGATGGCGAGGACGAACTCATCCGGTTGGCGCTCACCGAACGCCCGGATTAACGGTGAGGCCGCGCTTCGCATTCGGCGCTAGTACCGGAAGCCCATCCGGACCAGCTTGCGAAGAAGCCGAGAGTATCGCGCGCGCTGATCGCGGCGCTTGAGACCAAGCGCAAGTCCGGGAGTGTAAGCACGAGGAAGGGGCTGGGGGCGGCGATCGGCGTGAGGGGCGTGAGGGGCGTGAGGTGAGCAACTGGCCTAGGCCTTCAAACCGTGGTAAAAGGTAAGACAAGAGTGGTATACCATGGCAACTCTCGATTGGTCGCAGTGTCCCGTGGTGAGAGCGTTCCGGGCAAACGCAGCGGCGCTTGGGTATTTCGGGGAACTCGGACGCCGTTTTCGACGGCATGCGAGAACCTCCAAGACATGAGCGTTGACGATCGGGTGGTGGAATTCGGCGTGACCCGCGAGCAGGTGGAAGCGGTATTGGAATTCGCCGCGCAAAAGCACGGAAGCGCCGCCCGTCTCTCTCTGATGCTGATTCTTATTAGCCAAACTAAGGAGGTAAGAACGTGGCTGCTCTCGATTGGTCGCAATGCGCTGCGGTTGAGAGCGTACCGGGAAGACTAAGCGGCGCTTGGGTGCTTCGCGATACTCGGATGCCGGTTTCCGCCGTCTTCGAGAACCTGGAAGCGGGTGCGACCGTAGACGAGATTGCGGAGTGGTTTGACATCTCGAAGGAGCAGGTGATCGAGGTCTTGCAGTTCGCGGCTCGCAGTCTCGCAGCGCCGGTTCCCGCACAGCGGATAAGCGCGTCTCCCAGAGATGTTCATTCTTTTTGACCACGGCGTACCGGCCCCACAGGTTCCGTATTTGATAGGCCACGCTGTCGTTAAGGCAAAGGACCGAGGATGGGACGGCTTTCGAACGGCGACCTGCTGGCCGAAGCGGAGCGCGCCGGGTTCGAGGTTTTTCTTACTGCTGACAAGAATATCCGATACCAGCAGAATTTTACTGGCCGCAAAATCGCGATTATGGTCCTGAGCACCCCGCAGTGGCCGTTGGTCCGGTGGCACACTACAAAGATTGTCGCCGCTATCAATGCGGCTACCCCAGGCAGCTATCTCGAGGTCCTGATCCCGTAGAAGAGCCGATCCCCCGAGCTTATTTCTAAATACTGAGGAGCAACGGAATAGACCTAGCTAAGCTAGTAGAGAGCAACCTGTATGCAGTTCCCTCCGATAGCGCGTCTAGTAGTCCACGATCCGCTTATGCCGCAGTTGTTCCAGAAATTGACTGATGTCGGCGCGGATTTTGGCGGGGTCGGCGGCGTTGAACTGCGCTTGCAACTCTTCGATGATCTGGGCGAAGCTGCGTTGGCCGTCGCAACGCTCGAGGATCTGCAGGCCGGTGTCGCGCAGGCGGAGGGCGCCTTCGGGGTATAAGAGCGTGCGTTCGCCGGTTTTGTTTTCTGCGGTTTTCTTTTCTGTGCTCCAGCGGCAACCGGCGGCCAAGCGAGGCTGGCTGGAGTCTTCGGGAGGTGGCATGTCCGTGGTGTGTCCTGAAAAACGCGTCATCAGTGGTCGCGCCGAATCTAATGTTCTCAATCTCTGCTTCCGGGGCTGAAGCTGTTCTCCGTCGGCCTCATGCGGCGCGGCGGAAGAGGCTGCCCCGGTTCGATTCATGGCACCGCAGCGGCCGAAGCCGTCTTTGAAATCGAAAGCCTTAACCCAGCGCTCGAAGCGAGGCTCCACCTAAAACCAAGGTTTTTCATCGATCTCTGAAGCCGCGACTTTTCAAAACAGAGAAGCCACGGCCACGCAGAACCTATTTGTTTCGAAATTAACCTTCGCTGGCCTCGATGCGAAAAGCCCCCGGCGGCGGCCATCCCGGCTCAACGTAGGCGAAGTAGAGCGCATCGAGCTGGGCCCAGAGGATGTCGCACTTGTCGCGCAGGGCCTGGAGCGCTAATTCCTGCTCGGCTCGCGTCTTCGCGTTGTCGTGGACGTAGTTCACCGCAAATTGCGAATCTTCCGGCGCCTGATAAAGTCTGGCTTCGAAATAGTCTAGACCCCCCGCCAGCCAGGGATAATGTTGCCGCAGTTTTTCTACGCGCAAGGTGATCAGCTTGGCGGAAAACAATTCCGTCAGCGAAGAGGCCACAGCTTCGAGCAAACTGCGGCTGCGCACGATGTTCAGGTATTCGTTCACCGCGAAGCGGGTGGCGGGAAGAATGCCTTTTCCGGCGCGGACATCATTGGGATCTAGGCCGGTGGCTTCGGCCAATTTAATCCAGCGCTTGATGCCGCCTTCGCTCGTGGCGTCGCCGTCGTGATCGACCACGCGCTTGCGCCACGCGCGGCGGAACACTGGGTCGGGTCCGCGCGACAAGATAATCGAGTCTTTAATCGGAATGATGCTCTGATAGTAATAGCGATTGAGCGCCCAGGCCTGCAGTTGTCCGCGGGTGAGTTTGCCTTGGTGCATCAGCAGGTGAAAAGGATGCTTGTGATGGTAGCGCTCTTCGCCTATGGCTTGCAGCTGTGCGCGCAACTCGTCGAGCGTGAGCAGGGGTGCGGCTTGCGCTGGGTTTTCGGTTTCTACAGATCGAACTGCCATCCATCCTCCGCAACTTCCCAGCCGGCGCCCCGCACCTGGCGATATTGAGGACTGGCCTCATCGAGCATGGGATTGGTGTTATTGACGTGCAAAAATATTTTACGCGGACGGCGCACTCCCGCCAACTTCTTTAGCGCGCTCTCGACCGGAATGTGGCCCATCTGCAACGCGGTTTGACCGGTCCCCTGCACGCGGATCAGTTCGTCGTCGCTCCAGAAAGTACCGTCGAAGAGCAGGACGTCGCAGGCGTCGATTTGTTCCAGGAGTTCATCGTCCAGTTGCGGGACTGCGGGCATGTAAGCGAGACGGGTGTTGGAAGGCGAAGTGATGATGAGGCCCAGCGAAGCTTCGCCGGGTAAGAGTTGCGCGCGCCGATTTGCCTTGACGTAGGCTGGATAATGCTCGCTCAACGACCATGGCAGGCAGCGCAGGCCGGAGTCCTCGTCCCCGGCGTCGTGCACTGAGAATTCTTTTTTAGATTCAAATTCAGTCCAAACGACTTGATTCGGAATTCGCTGAAGCATGACGAACATGGAATTGTCTTCTTTGAGAATGCTTCGAACCGAGTCTGTGGCGTACACGCGCAGCGGTTGTAGTTCGCGCAACAAGAGCAAACCCAGGACGTGGTCGAGGTCGGCATTTGCCAGAACGACCCCGGTTATGGGCGACTGGCGCAGGCCTTCGCCGGGATGGAACTCGGGTGTGGCTTCAATTTGTGCGCGCAGGTCGGGAGATGCGCCCAACAGAAACCAGGAACGGCCATCTTCGGTAAGAGCGACTTGAGTTTGACTGCGAGGCTTGCCCTGAAAAGTGCCGGCTCTTACCGCACGGCAGTTGACGCAGGCGCAATTCCACTGGGGGAACGCGCCTCCGGCGGCAGAGCCTAGAATCTTCACCTGCATCTCTTGTGAGTTTACAGGGTTCGATTGCCGCCGGCGGTAATTCGGCGAGCACCTTTTAGAGCACGCGGCAATCAGCATTCGGCATTCGGCATTCAGGCAGTAAATCTGATGGCGGAGGTCCTGCAACTTTTTATGGCTTAGTCGCGGGGAGTAATTCGAAAGCATGGGACTCGCACAAGAATTGCGGAGATTTCACGATGGGATTGCGGTAAGTGTGAAAGTCTGTGCGATTCGAACGAGAATCCGCGCCGATGACGCGCTTTAGGCTTGCGTTCTGAGAGATTGCCCCGCATACTGCAAATGGCCCGTGTGATGCGGGTGACAGCTCTCCCCCCAGCCCTCCCCAATTGCTGCGATAGTTTTATCCCTGGCCGACGGTGGCGGCGCAGCGTAGCGGATCGATGTCCCAGAAGCTGGCCTCGACGCAGAGATTCTCCACTCCGACTTCCCCGGCCATTTCGGTGCCGGGTTTGCCAATCCAAACCACGCGAAATTGGGCTTTGGCGCCTTCGTAGAGAACGTCCACTACGTCTCCCGGCTTCAGGCGGGCGTCGACGCACTGCAGGGTTGCGCCGCGTCCGCTGATGGTGCGCAGGCTCGCCGGTTGCGTGAAAGGACGCGAGTAACTGTCCATGCCCCAGATGTGCACGGGGAGATCAACGAAAACGCGCGATTGTTGCCGCCGATCCATGCCGTGCTCCTTGGCTTTGAACTTTGGCTTGCAGGGAGGATCACAGAATCTTAGGCGCGGGCGGGTGAGGAGCAAAGTGACGGCGGTCACCTGTTGGGGAGTAACTTGGGGCTGGTGACTAAAGGGCAGTTCTCAGTTCTCAGTTTCTAATCGAGCGAGCAGGCGCCTGGACCTCTGGGATCGCCGCACGAGCCGCATGCGCCTGCCGGAGCTGGTGACGCGCTGTGCCCGCCTTTTGCGGAGACGGCAAAGACGCTTAGCTGCGGGCTTAGCTTCTTGCTTGTACATTTGGGGCAGGTGGCTTGGTCGCGGCCGAAGACCAGGGCTTCGAACTCGTGCTGACATTCCTCACAGATGTATTCAAAAATCGGCATGGCGGTCACTCCAATAAAACTGACTCTGCCTATTAGAATCAATTGGCGCGAACTTCGCAAATGGAGTTGTGACTTTTGGGGCCTTCGACAGCACGAGCGGACGAGTCGTTTGAGGACGGGTCGCCTGAAGATAAATCGGCTAAAGATAGATCGCTCGAAGATGAATCGGCTAAAGACGGATCGAAAATTCAGCCCGAGTTGGTGCGTCCCGCTTTCCGTCCGCGGCGCGGACTTGGCGGCGGGCACAGTCAAACTCTGGCGGCATTTTTTCTGCCGCGCCGCATCGACCTGCCTGCAGCCGAACGGCGGCTGATTGAAGTGGAACCGGGGATCTCCGTGCTCTGCCATTGTCACTGGCAGTCTGATCGGCGCAGCGCACTGACCTTGATCGTCGTGCATGGCCTCGAGGGGTCGAGCGAATCGCAATACATGCTGGGCATTGCGCGCAATGGTTTGGCTGCGGGCATGAACGTAGTGCGCATGAACCAGCGCAACTGCGGCGGCATGGATCATTGGGCGCCTACGCTTTACAACTCCGGCCGTTCGGAAGACGTGGCCGCGGTGGCGCGCAATCTGGTCGAGCAGGACAGCATTCCCGGGTTCGTGCTGATCGGTTTTTCCATGGGCGGCAATCTGGTGTTAAAACTTGCTGGGGAGTGGGGAAGCGCAGGTCCGGCGGAGTTCCGGGGTGTGTCGGCGGTTTGTCCCGCGATCAATCTGGCGGCTGGTGCCGATGCCTTGCACGAGCCTTCCAATCGGATTTACGAATACTATTTCTTGCTGCAGTTGTTTCAGCGCTATAAGCGAAAGCTGCGGATGTTTCCCGGCCATTACGACGCCACGCGCTTGCGCGGGGTGCGAACTCTGCGCGAGTTCGACGACCGCATCACCGCTTATTACTGCGGTTACGCCGGCGCAGCGGACTACTACGACCGCGCCGCGGCCGCGCATGTGATCGACCGCATCGCGCGACCCACGCTGGTGATCCATGCCGCGAACGATCCTTTCATTCGCATCCTGCCGGAGACGCGCGTCAAGCTGCTGTCTAATCCCAACCTTACTTATATCGAGACCGAGGATGGCGGGCACTGCGCCTTCGTTGGCGAGCGCGATGGTGATCCCGCTTACGACGGGCGCTGGGCGGAGCGCGAGGTGGTCGAGTTCGCGAAGCGCTTGCGGTAAAGCGCTAGCTTTTGCTGCATCCCTTTTGCTGCATCCCTGCCCGAAGTGCCATCCCGAGCGCAGCGAGGCACCGTGGTGTGTGCCGGCGCAGGCATGTCACTGGTTCCGGCAAGAACCAAGGTCCCTCGCTGCGCTCGGGATGACAGGGCATTTTGTGCTCGCTGCACACGCAGCTCAGTTCGCGCGGGCTGGACTGCGAAGCGACGCTACAATCTCGGCTCCCCGGCCCTTCATTCTTGTGCGCAGGAAAGCCAGCAGCAGCATGGCGAGGAAGATCGTCAGCAATCCCAAAGATGCGGTACGGATGCTTTGAATATGTTTGGGTAGGATGGAGAAGCGTCCGTAGACCAACTCAACGTGCACCCAGTACACCAGCAGGGAGGCTTGGCCCAACTGAATCAGTGGGCTGAATCCCCACCGCCCTGCGCCCCAGCGGCACCAGGCATAGGTTGCCGCGAGGATCACCAGCAGCATCCCCACGCGAATCAGAAAGAAATTTGGGCTGGTGTGCCAGTAATCGTAGACCGCGTAGATTTGATGATGACCGGCGTCGAGCGAGCGCGAAAGCTCCACGAATAAGAGTCCCGCCGCGCCGGCTAATGAGAAGATCAGCGACTCGCGTTCGCGCGCCCATTCGCTTTGCAAAATGAAGCCCGCCGCCAACCCGGCGAAGGCGAAGGCAGTCCAGGGAAAAATAGGGAAGAGCCAGGGTTGCGGCGTGCCCAGGTTGTGCACGCCATTGATGTACGATTCGAGCGGCCAGGGCAGCCATGTGGGCCGCCAGGTCGTCCACAGCGGCGGGGTGAGCAGGGAAATGAATATCGCAGTGCCGGCGGCGGAGAGAATCAGAGCCAGCGCAGTTCGCGTTTCGCGCTGCGCGGCCAGCACCAGCCAGCACAACACGCCCATCAGCATCATGGAAAGGCCGATGGTGTTGAGAACGTCCACGCGCAGGAGATCGCTGAGCGGCGCCCAGCCCCAGGCGATGAGATATTCCTGCAGGCGGAAGAGGAGTCCGAAGGCAAAGACTTCGGCGCCGCGCAGGATGGTGGTGCGGGCGATTTGCCCGGGCGGCAAGTTTTTTCGGCGAAGCTTGTCGACCACCAGCGCGAAAGAAAAGCCGGCCAGAAATAGAAATAGAGGGGCGGGAAAGGTTCCACCCAACTGCGAGGCCATGAAGAATTTGCTCTGGCGCCCGCTCGGGCTGAGCCAGGCGTCGTAACAATGGGTCTGGAACATCAGGAGGCAGGCGAGGCCGCGCATCCAGTCGATATAGGCCAGGCGAGATGAGTTCGAGGGCGTCATGGGTGGGCTTAACGCGAGCAACGGGGAAGTATACGGTATGGCTGGCGCTCAATTTTGCGTGCCCGAGCGGTTCGATGTGACGGGAGATCCCTCGCTCTGCTGGTGAAAGCGCAGGGCTTCGCGATGACGCCGCCTGAAAGAGCCAAGATTATCCGATTTAGGGGGCTAAGAAGAGTGGATCGGATTTCTTGAAGTGCTGAATTGTGATAGGGTTCCCTGCACAGAAATATCCAGCTGGAAACATCCGAGTTACGAATCAGGTTATCCGGTTCGGTTACCCATACGGTTACGAAAAACGGTAGGCCATTCGGCGTGTTACAAGGTGCCCTTTCGGGACCTAGCACAGGATTGGTACAGCAGGCAGACTACACGTTCATCCGATCATGGACGAGAAACCGAAAGAAACAGTCCTTCTGCGCGTAAGCCCTCCCCGAATTCTTCTGAGCGGGGTGGCGATTGTGCTCGCTTTGGCCGCCCTGACCGGCTGCCAGGGGTTTAGCACCGGCAAAGCAGCCGCGCAAGGCGCCCAAGATACCGTGTCGGGCGGGCTGACGGCCACGCCTGCAACCGTCACATTCGGCAATGTGCAGATTGGCACCAGCCAGAGCCAGACGGTCACCCTGGGCAATACCAGCAGCTCCACGCTCAACGTAACCGACGCCACGGTTACCGGAACTGGTTTCAACACGACGGGACTAACGATTCCCCTGGCTTTGTCGCCTGGGCAAAGCGCGACTTTCAGCGTGGTGTTTGCTCCGTCGGCGGCCGGTAGCGTGACCGGGAATCTGGCGCTGACCAACGACGGTTCGATCAGCGTGGTCAATGTCGCGCTCTCCGGAACGGCGGTTACGCCGGGCAGCCTCACGGCAAATCCCACGAGTTTCAACTTCGGCAGCGTGCTGGTGGGGAGCAGTCAGACGCAGAGCGAGACCCTGACCAACATGGGCAGCGAGAATGTGACCCTGTCAACGCCGGTGGTCACGGGCGCGGGATTCAGCTATACCGGACTGAGTTTGCCGCTGACGCTGGCGCCGAATCAAAGCACAACTTTCAGCGTCGTTTTTGTGCCTACGGTTGCCGGCGCCAGCGACGGCACCCTTTCGATTCCGAACAGCGGATCGAGCGCCACGCTGGATATTGCGCTTTCCGGCACCGGAGCCACAGCCGCTTCGGCGCAGCTGCAAATCACTCCCTCCACCATCAACATCGGCAAGGTGACGGTAGGGACGAGTGGAACCCAGACCGGCACCCTTACCGCCATCGCGGGAACGGTTACAGTGGCCTCGGTGAGCGTGGGAGGTTCGGAGTTCACGGTGAGCGGCGTTCCGGTGACAATACCAGCGGGACAGACCGCGAACTTCACGGTTACGTTTACGCCGCAATCGAGTGGAACCGCGTCGGTGACCGCGGTGTTCACCAGCAATGCTTCGAACCCGTCGGCTTCCGTGACGCTAGCCGGCACGGGAGTGGCTGCGCCAGCGCATAGTGTGAATCTCACGTGGGACGCCAGCACTTCACCCAATATTATCGGCTACAACGTTTATCGCCGGACGGGGAGCTCGGGCAGCTTCACCCGGATCAATAATGCACTGGATTCGCTGACTGCGTACACGGACTCCGCCGTGGCGGATGGGCAGACTTATTACTACGAGACTACGGCAGTGAATTCGAGCAACGAAGAGAGCGCACCTTCCACACCGGTCAAGGCTGTCATACCGGCACCGTAAGCTACGTCTGTTTCGATTCGTTATGATTCCGCGTCCCTGGCAGAAATGGAGAGGCGGGCGGTAGACTTGCGCTCGAGCGCGGTTGCCGAACTTCGCGCCAGCCGTGTGAGCCAGACGCCAGCTTCGCGCCGCGCCTGCGCGATTTGCTCTCCGGTCAGGACTTTGGTGATGAGGCCCTGAGCCTGGGCCGCGCGCTCCATCGCTACCAGGTACCACATGTAGGCGCGCACCACATCGTCGGGCTCGCTGCGGCGAGCCAGATACATCTGCGCCAGAGCCAACTGGGCTGCCGGCAGTCCTGCCTCGGCGGCGCGCTGCAGCATGATCATCTCGTCGGGGGAGTGGCCAGGGGAAGCGTGGCCTTGCTCAATTGCGCGCGGCCATCCCGACTTCGCTGCCGGCCCAGGGGCCGTCTGGCTCAGGGTCATATAGAGAAGTTCCACCCGGCTGGAAACGCCTAGCTTGTCGAAGACACGGAAAAGATAGTTCTTGACGGTGTGCTGGCTCAAGGCCAGGCGCTCGGCGATCTCGCGATTGGTCAGTCCCTCCGCGAGGCAACGTACCACCTCTAATTCCCGCTTCGAAAGAAGGTTCACGCCGTCGGCGTTGACGGCGCGAAAGGCCGGGGTATTGGCCAGGGCTTCCATGGCAATCACCATCTGCGAACTGTTCGCCCAGATCTGACCCTGGTGCACGCAGTGAATACATTTGGAAAGCAAATCGACGGCTTCGCCCTTGCTGAAAACCCCTCGAGCCCCGGCGCGGAAGGCGTTCAGGATCGTTTCGTGCTTCGATAAATTGGCCAGCACCACGGTCCGGGTCTCGGGGCGAAGCGCGCGCAGTTGCTGCAGAATCTCAAAGCCGCGGGAGGGCTCATCGTCCACATCGGAGCTTATGACGAGTACATCCACGCGGCACTCTACGACTGCAGCCGGCAGAGCGTGAGAGCTGGAATCGAACGAAAGGACATCGAGCTGAGAGTCGCGCCGGAGCGCGCCGGCAAGCAGTTCGGTGTGAATCGGGGAACTGTCGGCAACCAGGACGCGGACACGGCGCTTTGGGATGGGCGGAGTATGGTCGGTTTGTCCATCGCTGATAGGCGCATGGCCAACCTGATCATGGCTAACTGGATCGGGGCTGAAGCGAGCATCCCGCATAACGTCTTTCTGGCGCTGGATATAGAGGCGCGCAACCGGCTGGGTCACAGACGGAAGCAGATTCTATCCAGTTTGATCCCAGAGGTGCAAGTATACGTTTGGAGTAGGCGCGAAATGTTGCAGAAAAATGGAATCCCAATTATGCAAGAAATTGCATCTTGAATTACAAGTGGTTGCAGCCCCTTGAGGGCGCCATTTAATGCCGTATAAATTGCCCCCGATATGTTATTAAATGCCTTTTTAACAATGACTTAATGGCGCGATGAAGCAGCGGTCAAGGGGGCTACCGCAGAAACTTTTTGAGATGGTAAGAGATAACCATCTCTAGTCTTTTTATCTCATCCCATTAGTACATTCATGGCAATGACTAGGAGTAACCACCCGTTGGGTTGGTGTACCTCTTGCAGATGTCTGCAATGCCAGGTACTATCGAATTCATCAGGGCATGCCGGATTTGGCGTTCGGCAAGTTTTCTCCCCCAGGCCCTATGGTACCCGGATGGCGTTTGAGTACTCTGCGTGACCGCGCCACGAAATAATTTGCGGCAGGCGCAGTAGGGATTCACTGGCAAAAATAAAGGATAA
>Ga0187851_10003183_pt1 | contig 13969 bp, 13 predicted proteins | sample June2016WEW_6_10_FD_132997 | JGI IMG/M metagenome (GOLD analysis project Ga0187851, IMG submission 132997) | Peatland microbial communities from SPRUCE experiment site at the Marcell Experimental Forest, Minnesota, USA - June2016WEW_6_10 | ecosystem: Environmental > Terrestrial > Soil >...
AAGGTCGAGATGGTGCGGTTCACCCGCCCCGAGACCTCTCTCGACGAGCTCGAGTTGCTGACATATCAGGCAGAATCACTTCTTCAGCGTCTCGGCATCCACTACCGGGTGCTCTCGATGTGCACTGGCGACATGGGTTTCGCCCAGTGGAAGAAATACGACGTCGAGGCCTGGGCGCCGGGGATGCAGCGCTGGCTGGAGGTCTCCTCCTGCAGCGTCTACGGGGACTTCCAGGCGCGCCGGGCCAACATCCGGTACCGGCCGGCGCCGGGCGAGCGGCCCCGCTTCGTCCACACCCTCAATGGCAGCGGGCTGGCCGTCCCCCGAGTCCTCGACGCGGTCCTCGAGACCTACCAGCGTGAGGACGGGAGCGTCGACATCCCGGAGCCGCTCCGCCACTACATGGGGGGTGTCGAGCGCCTGGTGCCGCCCGAAGCATGAGCGATCACGAGGTCGTCTCCCGCGTCGCGGTGGATCGGATGATCGTCACCGGCCACCGCATCGAGGTGCCGCTGGACTGGAGCCGGCCCGGCGGCACGGAGACGATCAGCGTCTTTGCCCGCGAGGTGGTGGCCGCGGAGAAGGCGGACGATCGGAACCTTCCGATGATCTGCTGGTACCAGGGTGGGCCGGGGATGGAGTTCGCCTTCCCGACGTCGCGGGGGGCGTGGCTGGAGCAGCTGCTCACCCGCTACCGGGTGCTCCTCCTCGACCAGCGCGGCACGGGCATGAGCGCCCCGCTCGAGGCGCGGTCGCTTCCGCGCAGCGATCCGGGCGAGCTGGCGGAGTACCTCCGTCACTTCCGCGCCGACTCGATCGTGCGCGACGCCGAGCGATTCCGCGCCGTGCTGCTCGGCGAGGAGGCGGACTGGCAGCTGTTCGGCCAGAGCTTCGGAGGCTTCTGCAGCCTCACCCATCTCTCCCTCCTTCCGGAGCACGTGACCGGGGTCATCATCACCGGCGGCTTCGCCCCCGTGCTCCATGACGCCGGCGCCGTCTACGCGGCGCTGGCGGAGCGGATGGTCGAACGCAACGCGGACTTCCTGGCTCGCTTCCCGGAGGACGCCGAGCGCTTGCGCCGGATCGTCGACCACCTCTCTTCCACGGAGGACGTCGATGCGCACGGGGAGCGTCTCACCGCGCGCGCCTTCCTCACCCTCGGCACCTGCCTCGGCCACCTCCATGGGGCGGCCGAGGTGCACGACGCCGTCGAACGGGCCGCCCACGACCTGGACGCGCTGGGGATGCTCGGTGGTGGCGCGCATCAGCAGGTCGCCGGATTGATGTCGCCGGCGGCCAATCCCATCTACTCCCTTCTTCAGGAGGCGTGCTACACACAGGGCGGGCCGGCCAGATGGGCGGCCGCGCGCGTCATCGAGGCGGATCCCCGCTACCGGCTCGACGCTCTGCCGGCTCCCTGCCTCACCGGCGAGATGGTCTTCCCCTGGATGTTCGAGGAGTGGGCGTCGCTGCGTCCGCTCCGGGCGGCAGCCGAGGTGATCGCCACCCAGGTCTCGTGGACGCCCCTCTACGACGTCGACCGCCTGCGAGCCAACCGGGTCCCTGTGGTCGGCACCGTCTACTGGAACGATCCCTACGTGGAACGCGCGCTGGCCATGGAGACCGCCGGGCTGCTCGGCAACTGCGAGGTGTGGATCACCAACGAGCACGAGCATCAGGCGTACCGGGTGACCCCGGGACGGGTGGCGGAGCGCCTCTTCGCCATGCTCGACCAGCGCCGGGCGCAGAGCCGGCCTCCTGACGCGCGCCGTCCTCAGGGGGACGTCCGCCCATAATCGGCGCATGTCAGGCGGCGTGGAGCGCGAGATCAAGCTGAGCGCGGACGCCGGCTATCTCCTCCCCGACCTCAGCGACCTGACCGCCGGGGTGGTGGTGGACTCGGGGCCGGAGCCCCAGGAGTCGACGTATTGGGACAGCGATGAGTTGGAGCTGGTCCGTCAGGGCTGCGGACTCCGCCACCGCCGCCGCCTCGACGGCCCGGGCGACCCGGGGATCTGGACGCTCAAGACCCCCGGGAGGATGGATGGCGACCGCATGGTGAGAGGGGAGGAGGAGCTGCGCGGCGAGGGTTCGATGCCTCCGGCGGAGCTGCTGTCGCTCATCCCGGAGGCGGTCGATCCCGCCACCCTGCACCCCGTGGCGGTGCTCCGTGCCAGCCGGCGGGTGCTTACCCTGGGCCGGTGGACATCGGAGGCGCAGGGGGCGGCCACCGTCGAGGTGATGGACGACACCGTCGAGGTCAGAGCCCCGGGGGACGGTGCTGTCGTCGAACGCTTCCGCGAGCTCGAGGTCGAGATCCAGGAGGGCGCCGACGATCTCGCCGACCGGGTGGCGGCGCGGCTCCGCGAGGCCGGTGCGGGGCCACCCGAGAGCACCTCCAAGTACAAGAGGGCACTGCGGGCTCTGGGTCATCGGGTCTGAGTGCGGTGAGCCAGATCCTGGTTGCGTTCGCCACCAAGAACGGTTCGACCGAGGAGGTGGCTGGCGCCATCGCGACGGCGCTGCGTGGCACCGGCTGCACTGTCACCCTGCGCCGGGCCCGCGAGGTGAAGGAACCGATCCGGGGGTCCGATCTCGTCGTGCTCGGGGCACCGCTGTACTCGGGGCGGTGGCATCGCGACGCTCATCGGTTCCTCAAGAGCCACCGTGACGAGCTGGGAAGTGTCCCGATCGCCGTGTTCGGGATGGGGCCGCGGTCCGGGGAGGAGGAGGGCTGGCGGCGCTCTCGCGCCCAGCTGGATCGAGCGCTGGCGAAGCGACCCTGGCTCTCGCCCGTGGCGGTCGCCGTCTTCGGCGGGGTGGATCCGCCGCGGGGGCGGCGCGAGCGCCGTGACCTCCGCGACTGGACGGTTATCGGAGGCTGGGCGGCACAGCTGGCACCACGACCCGGCGCGTCAACAGCACCGCCCCCGGAGACGACCCGCTCCGCTGTTTAGGGCGCGGCGTTCGGCGAGTGCTCCCACCGCCGCACCCAGTGCTCCTCGGCGACCAGCGCCGGCACGACGTGCTGCTCCATGAGCCCGTCGTAGAAGGCCTGACGGCGCGTCTCGTCCTCGGCTCCCTCCACCGGCCGCACGGCCGCCTTGCGGTCCTGGATCCAGGGTGGGACACAGCGGAGGATCACCCGGCTGTTGAGCCGGATGGCGCACTCCGGGTCGCGAGCCTCGTCGACCTCGACGTCGATGCGCAGCAGCGGGCCGGTGTTGTCGAAGAGCTTCCAACCCTGGGCCCAGCGCCGGCCGCGGTCCTGGGCGGTCACCAGGGTGAGAGCCTCGGCGGAGACGCGCTCGCCGCTCGCCGGGTGGCCGAGCTTCTCGAGGGCCACGCGCATCCGGGCGTCGAGCGCCTCGGCCAGATAGGAGGTCAGCGAGGGCGCGCGGTTGTCCAGGTCGGGCGGGGGAAACGCGCCACGGAACTCCACCGGCGCGAGGGCCTGGACGACCCGGGCGTGACGGCGGCAGAGGTGCCAGGAGTGGACCGTCACGACGTGGTCAGCGCACCACGCCGTTGGGCACGGGGTGCCGCGCCGGTCACGGTAATCGCACGACACCCGTTCGGAGGCCTGGCAGCCGGGTTCGGAACACGGCTGCTCACTGGGGTGTCCTGGCGAGGCGGCGGGTACGCCGACGATCTGCGCCTCGACCGCCTTCTGGCGCCTCAGCAGCGACACCTGACCTTCCCCCAGCCCAGCGTCCGCCCCCACGGGCACGCCCCTCCTGGGCACGATCAGGCTAACAGGATCGGTCCTCTCCTGTCAAACGCTCTGACACCTGCAGAAAGCCGAAGCGCTGCACAGCATTCTAACTGCGCCGAGTCAAGCGAATGCACCAATCAGGGTGGAGCAACGCTCCGAGAAACGCGTCCGCAGCATGAGCCGCGCGCGAACAACCGCGCTGACAACGCGCCAAACACGAGCCCTTCCTCCGTCACGCCTGACCGCGAGTCACTCCGTCGCGCTCAGCCGGATACCAGCAGTCATGCTCCCTCGCCTCCCGGTCTGGGAACGGCATCCCTCGCCGGGGGCACTTCCGCACCCTGCTAGAGTCCCGGCGACCGTCCACCGATCGTTGGGGAAGACCTATGCGCTGGACAATGCCGCCCGATCGAGTTCCTGAAGCCTGGTTCAACGTCGTGCCGCGGCTGTCGCAGCCGATCGACCCACCGCTCCACCCCGGAACCCGGCAGCCGGCGGGGCCCGCGGACCTCGCCCCCCTCTTTCCCATGGCGCTGATCCTTCAGGAGGTGTCGACCGACCCCTGGATCGACATCCCGGGGGAGGTCCTCGACGTGCTGCGCCTCTGGCGCCCGACCCCCCTCATCCGTGCGCGCCGCCTCGAGAAGGCCCTCGACACCCCGGCGCGGATCTACTTCAAGGACGAGTCGGTCTCCCCGGCCGGGTCCCACAAGCCCAACACCGCCGTCCCTCAGGCCTTCTACAACCGCGAGGAGGGGATCAAGCGCATCGCCACCGAGACGGGAGCCGGCCAGTGGGGGAGCGCCCTCGCCTTCTCCTGCTCGCTCTTCGGTCTCACCTGCAAGGTCTACATGGTGCGGGCCTCCTACCAGCAGAAGCCCTATCGCCGGCTGATGATGGAGGCCTGGGGCGGCGAGGTGGTGGCCTCGCCGGTCGACCAGCCCGACAGCCCCGGGTCGCTCGGCATGGCGATCAGCGACGCGGTCCGCGACGCGGGCAGCCGTGAGGACACTCACTACTCGCTGGGGTCGGTGCTCAACCACGTGCTCCTGCATCAGACCGTGATCGGCCTGGAGGCCAAGGAGCAGCTCCAGATGGCGGGCGAGGAGAGGCCCGACCTGGTCATCGGCTGCTGCGGCGGCGGCTCCAACCTCGGCGGCCTCGCCCTCCCCTTCGTCCCCGACGAGGGTGTCGAGCTGCTGGCGGTGGAGCCGACCAGCTGCGCCACCCTCACCACCGGGAAGTTCGAATACGACTTCGGCGACACGGCCGGGCTCACCCCGCTCCTCTCCATGTACACGCTGGGCCACGACTTCGTGCCCCCCTCGATCCACGCCGGCGGGCTCCGCTACCACGGCGATGCTCCGATCATCAGCAACCTGGTGCACACCGGGCGGATGCGCGCCTCCGCATACAACCAGACCTCCGTCTTCGAGGCCGCCATCCAGTGGGCTCGGACCCAGGGGACGATCCCGGCTCCCGAGACCGCACACGCCATCAAGGCGACCATCGACGCCGCTCTCCAGGCCCGCGAAGAGGGCAAGGAGAAGGTGATCCTCTTCGGGTACTCGGGTCACGGGCTCCTCGACCTCCAGGCGTACGACGACTTCCTCACCGGGAAGCTGGCGGGCAGCTGAGCTCGTACGGTCCTCCCCCGGGCGCCCGGGCTGCGGGCGTCCGGGGATGCGGACCGGACACAGAGCCGGCCGGAGATGAGCGGCGCCGGCTCAGAGGGGCAGGCCTTGCTCCAGATAGCCGAGCGCCTCGTCGATGTCCGGCAGGAACTCGGTCCACTCCCGGGCCGGGTCCTCGACGAGCGGCTCCATTGCGACCAGCATCACCCCGATCACCGCGCCGACGAAGGTGCGCACCCGGACGTCGTCGGCCGGCCGCCCGGCGCGGGCCGCCACCGCCTCGGCGAGCGTACGGAAGGCGCGGACCAGCTCGTTGATCCACCGAGCCCGCACCTCCGGGACAGAGAACGTCAGCGCCATCCGCACCCGCTCCAGCTCGCGCTCCTCGGGCGACAACGCACCCGCGACGTCGCCGATGCTGTGCAGCGCGGCCCGGGCCGCCTGCAGCGGGGTGAGGTCTGGCGGTTGGGCCAGGAACACCTCGAGCAGCAGCTCGTCGTAGTCGTCGCGGAGGATGACGTCCTCCTTGGTCGGGAAGTAGCGGAAGAAGGTGCTCGGCGAGACCTCGGCGGCCTCGGCGATGTCCTCGACGGTGGCACCGTCGTAGCCGCGTTCGCGGAAGAGGCGCATCGCCTCCTGCTGGATGGCGGCGCGGGTCTTCGCCTTCTTCCGTTCGCGGAGCCCGGGACTGCGGCCCTCGATCGCCTCTGATGACGTCATCTCGACCCGATCCTCATGCTGCGCACTCGCTGGGTGCCGTCACGATCCTAACCGCTCAGAACGGCGTGGGTGCGGCCGTCGCGGCGTCTGCCAGCGACGGCAGTGTTCCCGCCCCGGTGGGGTCGGCGGCCCCGGTCTCCGGAGTGGGTGTCAGCGCCGGGGTGCGCAGCGGCATGAACATGAGGGTGAGCACGAGGCCGAGGGCGCAGATGCCGGCCGACACCAGGAAGGCGGCGTCCATCCCCTGGACGAAGGCGCTCCTCACCTCGTGGGCCAGGGCAGCGGAGCCAAGCCGCTCGGCTGCCGCGAGACCCTGGGTCAGGCCCGCCTTCATCGTCGAGACCAGGGCGGCCGGGAGCCCGGCAACGGGGAGCTTGGCCTGATAGACGGAGGCGAGAGCGCTCCCGAACACGGCCGCGCCGAGTGGCCCGCCCACCTTGTTGACCGCCTGGAGCACGCCGCTCGCCACCCCGCTGCGCTCGGCGTCGATCTGGGCCAGCGCCGCCGTCGCCGCGGGGGCGAAGACCAAGCCCAGGCCGAGCCCACCCACGGTCATCCAGGCCGCGGTGACCCACTCCCCGGTGCCGAGGGTGGTGGTCGCCGCCCAGAGCGCGGTCAGGCCGAGGATCAGAAAGCCCAGGCTCACCACCAGCTTGATGCCGAACCAGCGGATGAACCGCGGGGAGGGCACCGCTCCGAGAATGAGGCCGCCGATCATGGGCAGGAGGCGGATCCCGCTGCCCATCGGGTCCACGCCGGTGATCCCCTGGAAGTACTGGGGCAGGGTGAAGATCACGCCCACCATGACCACGCCGCAGACGGCCAGGAGCAGCACGCCCCAGGTGAAGCTGCGCGAGCGGAAGAGCGCGATGTCGATGAGTGGCCGGCCGCCGGGGCGGCGGGTGACGAGGATCTCCCAGCGCAGGAAGGCGAGGAGCAGGGCCACCCCGATGACCATGGGCAGGACGGCGCTCAGGCTGCCCCAGCCGGCCTGACCCGCCTGGATCAAGCCGTAGGTGAGGGCCACCAGCCCGGCGGTGGAAAGGCCAACGCCGGCCGGGTCGAGCCCCGGCTTGTCGGCGGACTTGGTCTCCGGGACAAGGGCCAGCACGGCGACCAGGCCGAGCAGGGCGACGGGAACATTCATCAGGAAGACCCAGCCCCACCACGCGTGGGTGAGGATGAAGCCCCCCACGATGGGCCCGATCGGGAGTGAGACGAAGTTGATCGCCGCCCAGATGCCCACCGCCCTGGGCCTCTCCTCCGGGGTGAAGAGCACCGCCAGGGCGGACATCGCCATCACGATCAGGGGCGCCCCGGCGCAGCCGAGCAGCACCCGGGCGGCGATGAACTCCTCGGGGCTCGTGGAGAGGGCGCAGGCCGCGGACGCCAGGCCGAAGAGGAGGAGGGCGCCGATCATCACGCGCTTGCGCCCGATCCGGTCGCCGAGCAGCCCGGCCGGGAGCATCACCGCAGCGAGCACCAGGAGATAGCCGGAGGAGAACCACTGCAGGTCGGACTCCGAGGCGTGGAGCTTGACCGCCAGGGTGGGCAGGGCGACGCTCAGCACGGTCGCGTCCAGCCCGACCGCGAGCACGGAGAGCATCACGGCACCCAGCGCCCACCACTTGCGGGCACCGCAGCCGGGGGCGATGGCCGGTACGTTCATGGCGGCGTCCTCCTTTTGACACTGACTTTCATCAGATAGTAAGCACCATAGAAGTGAATGTCAAGAGGAAGTAGCTTTCATATTTGACACGAGCCTCTCACGGTTCGGGCACAATCTGCTCAACCCATGCCGACCCCGCCTCCGTCTGCGCCCGACCCGACCGTCGCCCGGCCCCGGGCGGTAACGGCGCCGGCCTCCCCGCGGCTGGCGGAGCCGTTCGGGGTGATGGCCAAGCCGATCGGCCCCCTCTGCAACCTGGCCTGCGACTACTGCTACTACCTCGGCAAGACCAGCCTGTTCCCGGCCGGCGAGCGGTATCGGATGAGTGAGGCGGTGCTGGAGGCCCATGTCCGCGCCTTCATCGAGGCAAGCCCGGGCCCGCTCGTGTACTTCGCCTGGCACGGCGGGGAGCCGACCCTCGCCGGCCTGGACTTCTTCCGGCGTGTGGTGGAGCTGCAGCAGCAGCACCTCCCGCCGGGATGGACCTGCCTCAACAACCTGCAGACCAACGGCACTCGCCTGGACGAGGCGTGGTGCCGGTTCCTCGCCGAGCAGGGCTTCGCGGTCGGCATCAGCATCGACGGTCCCGCCCGCTTCCACGACCGCAGCCGTCCCGATCGCCACGGCCTTCCGAGCCACGCCCGGACGATGCGCGGGCTCGCCCGCCTCCGCGACCACGGTGTCGAGCCGGACGTCCTCTGCACCCTCAACGCGCGGACCGCCGCCGCACCGCTCGAGGTCTACCGTTTCTTCCTCGCCGAGCGGGTGCGCTGGGTGCAGTTCCTGCCCGTGGTCGAGCGGGGCGCCGACGGCGGGGTCACCGAGCGGTCGGTGTCACCCGCGGCGATGTCGGCCTTCCTCTGCGCCGCCTTCGACGAATGGGTTCGCCACGACGTGGGCCGGATCGCGGTCCAGAACTTCGCCGAGGCGCTCCAGGTGGTGAGCGGGCAGCCCGCCAACCTCTGCGTCATGTCCGAGACCTGCGGACGGGTCCTCGCCCTCGAGCACGACGGCAGCGTCTACGCCTGCGACCATTTCGTCGATCCAGCCCACCGGCTGGGCAACGTCACCACCGACGGTCTGGCCCCACTTGTGGAGTCGCCGGCTCAGCTCGCCTTCGGTCAGGCCAAGAAGTCGGACCTGCCCGGAGAGTGCCGGTCCTGCCCGGTGCTCTTCCTCTGCAACGGCGGCTGCCCCAAGGACCGCTTCGACCTGACACCCGACGGGGAGCCCGGGCTCAACCATCTCTGCGCCGGGTACCGCGAGTCGTACGAGCACATGCTGCCCCAGCTCCAGCGGATGGTGAGCCTGGGCCGCTCCGGCGAGGGGGTGGCCGCGATCATGGGAGCGCTGGAGATCGAGGAGCGTGAGGAGCGGCGGCGATGGCGGGTTGCGTCGCGCAATGATCCATGCCCGTGCGGCAGCGGCCGCAAGTACAAGCATTGCTGCCTGGCGAGCCGCCGCTGAGCAGGTGACCGGATGGACGTCGCAGAACTGGTTGCCGAGATCGACGCGGAGCTCCGCGCCCAGGGCTCTCCGGAGCGCGCCGTGCAGGAGAGGGCGTACCTGAAGAGCCGGCTCGACCACTACGGGGTCAGCGTCCCCGCCGTGCGGGCCCTGGCTCGCGGGGTGGCGAAGCGGCGCTCTCGCCTCGAGAGGGAGGAGCTCCTCTCCCTCGTGGATGCGCTCTGGGCGGGGACCGTCTACGAGCGTCGCAGGGTCGCGGTCGGGCTCCTGGAGCTCTGCGGTGATCGCCTCCAGGCGGCGGACACGGGACTGCTCGAGCGCCTGCTGCGCGAATCGCAGACCTGGGCGCTCGTCGACGAGCTGGCCGCCGTGGTGGTCGGCGCGCTGGTCGAGCGCCATCCCGAGCTGGGCGCCGTGCTCGATCGCTGGGCCGCTGACGCGGATTTCTGGATCCGGCGCTCCGCGCTCCTCGCCCTGCTCGTCCCGCTCCGCCGTGGGGGCGGTGACTTCCCGCGATTCACCCGCTACGCGGAGGCGATGCTGGAGGAGAGGGAGTTCTTCATCCGCAAGGCCATCGGGTGGGTGCTGCGCGACACCGCGCGCAAGCGACCTGACCTGGTCTACGCGTGGTTGCTCCCCCGGGTGGCACGGGCCTCCGGTGTGACGCTCCGGGAGGCGGTGAAGCCGCTCTCCCCGGAGCAGCGCGCAGCGCTGCTGGCGGCTCGCTGAGGCGGCGGCGTCCGCCTCCGCACCTCGGCCACCGGCTCACCCGCGGGGGCCTTCCTCCTTGGCGGTCACCACCTGCAGCACCGCGGTATCGAGCATCTGCGTCGACAGCTGACCGTCCGACACCGCCGCGACCAGCGCGTTCACCGTCTGCTGGAACGTCAGGTTGGGGGTCGCGGTGTCGGAAAGGAGCATGTCGGCACCGGCTTCCACAGCTTGCACCGACGCCTGGGCGACGCTCAGCCCGAGCTCGCTGACGGCCGGGGCGGAGAGGGAGTCGGTCAGCACCAGCCCCTCGAATCCGAGCTGCTGCCGGAGCAGCCCGGTGATCGCCGCGGGCGAGAGGCTGGCCGGCCCCTCGGTCAGGCCGGGAATCGAGGCGTCACCCACCATGATCGCGGGGATGCCGGTCTGGACGGCGACCTCGAACGGGAGGAGGTCGGCGCCGTCCAGGATGGAGAGGGGCGAAGTGCTGGCGGGTCCGTCATCGGTGTTGGCGGTCGCGCTGCCCTCGCCGGGGAAGTGCTTGACGACGGGCATCACCCCTCCAGCCTCGAGGCCGGAGGCGAACGCGAGCCCGTACGCGGTCGCCGTCGCGGGCGCCAGCCCAAAGGAGCGGGGGCCGTCGATATGAGTGGCGTCGGGGCCGGGGCCGGTGGCGAGGTCGAGCACCGGTGCCAGGTCCATGGTGACCCCGTTGGCGACCATCTGCTCCGCCGCCGTCTCGGCGAGCTGGTACACGGCTGCCGGGGTCATGGTCGCGCTCATGGTGGCGGGCCAGGGGATCGTCCCCACGAGGTTGCTCATCCGCTGTATCCCGCCGCCCTCCTCGTCGGTCATCACGAGCGGCGCGAGACCTCCTTCTGCGCTCGCCTCCAGCGCCTGGAGCTGCTGATCGAGGTTTCCGGGTGCCGAGGTCCCGTAGAGGAGGATGCCGCCTGCCCCCTCCGCCACCGAGGGTGCCACCGCGGCCACATCCGTCTCCTGGGCGGAGACCACGACGAGCTGGGCGGCGCGGCGGGCCACGCTCCACGAGGAGATCACGGCCAGGGAGGGAAAGGGCGACGGGCTGCTCGTCGTCGCCGCGGTGACCGCGGACGGAAGCGGCGCGGCGGCCAGGACCGGCTCGGGGGGCGCTGCACTCACAGTCCTGGGTGGATGCGGGGGCGGCCCGGGCGCGACCGAGGCCAGGTTCGCGGATGCCGTGACGAGGCAGGCGGCGCCGAGAAGCGTCACCAATGCCGATGGCTTGGGGAGGCGTTGGGTGGCGGCCATATTCCCGGAGGGGCGACGCTGCGCTGTGCGCTGCTGCAGGTATAGCGCCTCCCCGGAGGAACCGCCACCAGATGGAGGAGGTCCGACCCCCGCGCTGGCCGGGCTATCCCTGGCCGGACGGGGTCGCGACCAGCAGGGTGCTGACGTAGGCGACGAATCCCGACACGTTACCTGTCATGTTGCCGGTGATCTGCCCTCCGCAGTCGTAGGCGTCGAGCGTGGTCGATCCCTTCCCACCGCTCCGCACCAGGACGACGGTGTACTCGATCCCACCGGCGCAGCCGTCGCTGCTCGTGGTGGTGCCACTCAGACCGATGCCGTCCGACGCCACCGCCTTCCGGAACGTCGCCAGCGATGCTGCCGAGGTGAGCACCGCCTGTGCCGATCCATACGGGGGCGGGAGAGCCTGGTACGAGTTCACCTGCACCCGGCTGACGTCGCTCGTCACCAGGGGCGTGCCGGCTCCCCCGCAGGCAGCGAGCAGGGCGGCTGCTCCCAGCCACAGCAGCGGCAGGCAAGCCCGTCGGCCCATGACCGGGAGAGGATATCGCCGCGGGCGCGCCCGCGAGCGATCATGTTGGGCGCGTGCCTGCAAGGATCGGCTCTCTGTGCCGTCAACCGGCGACGTCGCGGCGACCCCGGCGAGCGCTGAGATGAGGGTGGAGCCATGGCTGGGCGACATCACCACCCTCGAGGTGGACGCGGTTGTCAACGCGGCCAATTCGTCCCTCCTCGGGGGCGGTGGGGTCGACGGCGCCATCCATCGCGCCGCCGGTCCCGGCCTGCTCCAGGAGTGCCGCACCCTGGGTGGCTGCGCGACCGGCGACGCCAAGCTCACCCGCGGCCACCGGCTGCCGGCGCGGTGGATCGTTCACACCGTGGGTCCGGTCTGGCGGGGAGGGGAGGCCGGTGAGGACGTGGCCCTCGCCTCCTGCTACCGGCGCTCGCTTGAGGTGGCGGCCGGCGCCGGGGCCAGGTCGATCGCGTTTCCGGCGATCTCGACCGGGGTTTACGGCTTCCCGGCCGCACGTGCCGCGGAGATCGCCGTTCGGGCCGCGAGCGACGCGACACCGGCCGCCTGGGACCGCATCGTCCTCGTCGCGTTCGACCGTGGCACCTACGAGCGGTACCGCGGTCTGCTGCCCTCAGCGAGCTCTTCGTGAGGTGACATCGTGGCTGGCGACTCCGTAACGGCACGGCCGCAGCGGCCCGTTCCACCGCCAATGACCGCTGATACCTCAGGAACTCGACGACGAGCGCCGGGCGCTGTCGCCCGGGTCATGGAGCTGCTGGTAGCCCTCGTCTGTGCCGCCTGCGCGACCGGCGTGCCGGCCGGGCCACCGTCTCCCACCGGGGCCCCGCCGAGCCGGACCGCCGCGGCCGCTCCCGCCACTCCGACACCCTCCGGGAGTGTCCCGATCACGACTCCCACACCGGCGGGTCCGGCAACCGCCACCCCGGCTCCGGGCGGGTGGAGCGCGGTCGACGACAGCGCCATGCCCCCGATGAGCGATCTAAACGCCGTCGCCTGCGCCTCGGACACCGAGTGCTGGGCGGTCGGCTCCCTACTCGGTCCCGCCGATGCCCTCTTCGAGGAGTACACGGGGGGAAGCTGGACCGCCGTGTACAGCGCAGATGGCAGCGGTGCCGGCTTTGGCCTCCAGGGCATCACCTGCCTCCCTTCCGGAGACTGCTGGGCGGTCGGCGCCGGCCCCGGGCCCGGTGCCGCCATCGAGTACTACGACGGGAGCGGCTGGACCGCCGTGAGCAGTCCCCCGAGCGGCGCCGGGGGCGACCAGCTGAACGGCATCGCCTGCGTCTCCTCGGAGGACTGCTGGGCGGTCGGCTTCTCCGGCGTCGCGGACGACGCCAATAAGGAGCCGCTCATCGAGCACTACGCCGCCGGCGTCTGGACGGACGTGAGCGGTGCGAGCACCGTGGCGCAGGACACTCTGGCGGCCGTCAGCTGCGCCACCAGCACCGACTGCTGGGCCGTCGGCACGTCGTACGTCGCCTCCGGCGATCAGGGGCCGGCGGTCATCGAGCACTACGACGGCAGTGCCTGGACTCTGGTCACCGGCGCCCCGGTCGGCGCCCCCGGCGAGCTGTCGGGGGTCACGTGCTCCACCTCCACGGAGTGCTGGGCGGTCGGTGTCTCCTACGTGGGCGGCAGTTCCGCTCCGACCGGCGCCCCGTTCATCGCCCCGGTCATCGACCACTACGACGGCAGCAGCTGGACCCTCGTCGCGAGCCCCACCGCCGATTCCGCCTTTCTCGCGGACGTCACCTGTCCCAGCCCCGCGGACTGCTGGGCGGTCGGCGAGGACATCCAGATTCTCACCGGCGGGACCCTGATCGAGCACTACACCGGGAGCGACTGGTCGGTGGTTGTCAGCCCGAGCCTCACCCCCGTCTCCAGCGGTGACGAGATCCTGGGCATCGCCTGTCCCAGCACCACGGAATGCTGGGCCGCCGGCACCATCAACTACACCGGCTTCCCCGAGGAGGCCTTCATCGATGCCGGCGTCACGCCGGGGTGACCCGGCGGGCTGGCCCCACGTGGAGCGTGGCCAGGCGGCCGCGCCGCCCTGATCAGCTCCGCCGCCGACATCAGTCCGGCGCGGCCGGGGCTGGCTCCGGGGCCGGTGCCAGGCTGACCGGCGCGGCGCCCTCGTACGCCGGATCCCACATGGTCGCGTCCACCGCGGCTTCGATCTCCCCGTCTGTCGCCAGGCGTCCCAGCCCCTGGTCGCGGGCCTCGCG
>Ga0187851_10003185_pt1 | contig 13952 bp, 13 predicted proteins | sample June2016WEW_6_10_FD_132997 | JGI IMG/M metagenome (GOLD analysis project Ga0187851, IMG submission 132997) | Peatland microbial communities from SPRUCE experiment site at the Marcell Experimental Forest, Minnesota, USA - June2016WEW_6_10 | ecosystem: Environmental > Terrestrial > Soil >...
CCGGGGTGCCACAACCATGATTGCCGTGATTCAAATCACTCCCTGGGTATGGGCGGGTTTCATTCTGTGCATCCTGTTTTTTCTCGCGCTGGATCTGGGTGTGTTTCATTGCGGCGCGCACGTCGTCAGATTCAAGGAAGCCCTCGCCTGGACCACGCTTTGGTTTGCACTGGCCATGTTGTTTGCCGGAATCATGGCGTATGGGCGCGGTCAGGAAGAGGCGGTCCAATTTGCCACCGGTTACGTCATCGAACTGTCGCTCTCCCTCGACAACGTCCTGGTCATCGCGCTTATCTTTGCCTGGTTTCACGTGCCGCCGGCATTTCAACATCGCCTGCTCTTCCTGGGCATCCTCGGCGCGCTCGTCATGCGGGGCGCCCTGATTTCCGCTGGCGTGGCTCTCATTCACGAATTCGCGTGGGTATTGTATGCTTTCGGCGCGTTCCTGGTTTTTGCCGGCGTCAAAATGCTCTTTGCCGGGGAAAGAACGGTGCGACCGGAACATAATCTGGTGCTGCGACTCGCCCGCAAATGGTTTCCGGTCACGCCGGGTTTCGTGGGCGGAAAACTTTTTACCCGGCTGGAGGGCCGCTTCGCCCTCACCCCGCTGGCGCTGGTCCTCTTGCTGGTGGAAACCAGCGATTTGATTTTCGCCCTGGATTCCGTGCCGGCGGTGTTTTCCGTGACGCGCAAGGCCTTCATCGTTTTTTCCTCAAACGTCTTCGCCATACTCGGGCTGCGTTCGCTTTACTTCGTGCTGGCCGGCGCGCTGGGCTATTTTCGCTACTTAAAAATCGGCCTCTCCCTGGTCCTGGTGTTCATCGGCGTAAAAATGCTGGTCGAGCCGCATGACCGGCCGCCCCAATGGTTTCAAATGAAAATCCCCACCGGCATTTCGCTCCTGGCGGTGGCTTTAATCCTGTCTGTCGCCATCGCGCTGTCAATCGCCACCGCCCGGCGGAAAAAAATTAACCACGGATGAACACAGATGGACACGGATGACATTATTTTGGGTCTTGCCAACGAAAACACCCCGCTGACTTTCGGGCAGCCGTTAGCATGTTTTATCCGTGTTCATCTGTGTCCATCCGTGGTTGAACCCGTATGAAATTCCGCTGGTCCCTCGCCCCGCCGCAGCCATTGCTGGCCGGCCAGCTCGCGGCGCAGTTGAATCTTTCACCGCTCCTGACCCAATGCCTGCTCAATCGCAACTTCAGCGAACCGCCCGCCATTGAAACCTTCCTGCAGCCGCGCCTGAAAAACCTGGCCGACCCGTTTTTGCTGCCGGACATGAACGTGGCCGTGGAACGGCTGCTCCGCGCCCGCGAACAAAACGAACCGCTCGTGATCTTCGGTGATTACGACGTGGACGGCGTGACCTCCACCGCCCTGCTCCTGGAGGTGCTCCGCGCCCTGGGCTGGCAGGCGGATTTTTACCTGCCGAACCGCATGGACGAGGGCTACGGCCTGAGCCCGGAAGCGGTTGAAAACTGTCTGAAACAATTTCCCGTCACCCTCCTGCTTGCCGTGGATTGCGGTTCAACCGCCGTGGAAACCGTCCGCTCGCTTCGTGCCCGCGGCGTGGACGTGATTGTGCTCGACCACCATCAGGTTTCAAACCCCGCGCCGGAAGCAGTCGCGCTCGTGAATCCACAAATTCAGGGTCGAGAGTCGAGAGTCGAGAGTCGAGGGCAGGCAGCTGCTTGTCGCCCGACCCTCGACGCTCGACCCTCGACGGAACTATGTTCCGCCGGTCTCGCCTTCAAACTCGCCCACGCGCTGGTCAAACGCGGACGCGAACTCAAGCTGCCCGGCCTGGCGGACTACGATTTGCGGCCGCTGCTGGACCTCGTGGCGCTGGGCACGATTGCCGACCTGGTTCCGCTCGTCGGGGAAAATCGCATTCTGGTTTCCGCCGGATTGCAAGGGTTGAACCGGACCCAGCGGCCCGGGCTCATCGCCCTGAAGAAGGCCGCGCAATCACCGCCCGTGCTGGGCACGCACGACGTGGCCTTTCAACTCGCGCCGCGCCTCAATGCCGCCGGCCGCCTCGAAACCGCCGAGGCATCCCTGCGGCTGCTGCTGGCCCGCACGCTGGCCGAGGCGGTGCCGCTCGCCGAAAATCTTGACGCCCGCAACCGCGAACGCCAGAAAATTGAGCGCGGCATCGCCGTAGAAGTCACCGGCGCCGTGCGCGCCAAATTCAATCCGCAGACCGACTTTGTCATCGTGGAGGGGCAATTGCTCTGGCACATCGGCGTGGTCGGCATCGTGGCGTCACGGGTGTTGCAGGCATTTTACCGGCCCACCATCATTCTCGGCGGACCCGCCGAGCGGGACGCGGAATGGCGCGGATCGGGCCGCAGCATCGCCGGTTTCGATCTGGCCGCCGCGTTGTGCGAGTGCGATGATTTGCTGACGCGCCACGGCGGGCACGCGATGGCCGCGGGTTTGAGCATCCGGCCGGACAACATTGACGCGTTGCGGCAACGGTTGAATACCCTGGCCAGCCGCGCGCTCCGACCGGAGGATTTGCAACCGCCCTTGCGCCTCGATGCGGAAGTGGGGCTGGAAGAAATGACCCTGGAATCGCTGCACGAGTTTTCACGTTTGAGCCCGGTGGGCCAGGGCAATCCCGGCGTGCAGTTCTGTGCGCGCCAGCTCACGCATGCGCGACCGCTGCAACGCATCGGCACAGACAAACAACACGTCAAAATGTGGGTCACGGATGGCGCGGCCACGCTGGAAGCCCTCTGGTGGAACGGCGGCGCAGAATCCCTGCCGGTTGGGAAATTTGACCTCGCCTTTGCCCCGCAGGTCAACCTCTTCAACGGCAGGCATACCGTGCAATTGAAAGTGCTGGACTGGCGGCCTGCGACTTAGTCGGGAGTCCAAATTCCAGAGTCCACAGTCTTCGAATTTTTGGCAGAAGTGGAGTTTTCAATTATTCGGTGGGGCGAGCAGCCCGTCCCGCCCTGCGGTGATCCTCGCGGGCCGTCATCTTTAAGTTTGGATGCGCCCGTTCCGGCTCGTCAGCAGCCTCGCCCCATCAAACTGTGCCTTTGGCGGTTTTTGGCCTTGGACTTTGGGCTTTGGACTTTAGACTGGAAAAAATGAACGCTGCCATTCTTGTCGCCGCCGGCAAAGGCACCCGCATGGGGCCAACAGCGGATAAATTGTTCCTCGAAGTGGCCGGCCGCCCCGTCGTGGCCCACACCTGGCAGCGATTCGCCGATGCGAAGTGCATCGGCGAAATCATTGTCGTCGTGCGCGACGGGATGCAAAACGCCTTCACGGAACTGGCGTCAAGATTTAACCTGCAAAAACCGTTTCGCATTGTGGTCGGGGGCGCGGAGCGGCAGGACTCGGTCTGGAACGGTTTGGAAGCCCTGTCACTGACGGCGGAGATAGTGGCGATTCAGGACGCCGCCCGGCCCTGTACCACCGACGAAGTAATTGCGGCGACCATTCAGGCGGCGGACGAAACCGGCGCGGCCGTGGCGGCGCAGCCGGTGACGGACACCCTCAAGGAATCCGCCGACGGACGGTTGATCCAGCGTACGCTCGACCGGTCGAAATTATGGGCGGTGCAAACACCGCAAACGTTTCGCGTCGAAGTGATCCGCCGCGCGCTGGCGGAAGCGCGCCGCCGCCGGCTGGTGTTCACGGACGATACGGCGGCGTGCGAACTGATCGGCCAGCCGGTCCGGCTGGTGTCCAATATCGCGCCCAATCCCAAGGTCACGGTCCCCGGCGACCTGCCGTTCATCGAAATGCTGTTGCGGACCAGGACATGATTCAACGTTCGACCAGTTTGAAACCAGTGCAACCCCGGAGCGCCGGGCGCCGTCCCGGCGTGACGATGGTTTTCCCCAACGAGCCGGGACGGTGCCCGGCGTTCCGAAAGCCCGGGAAACGGGTTTTGCAGAGGTTCCAGTTTGTGTTAATTTCCTCCTGCTTATGAAACGACGTCTGATTTACGGGTTGGTCATCGCGGGGCTGCTGCTGAACCTGGTCATTGGCGCCCGCATTTATTTGAGCTCGGCCAACGCGGAGGAGCAGAAGGATTCCGTTTATCCCAACCTGGAGCTGTTCGCCAATGTACTGGAAAAGGTCCGGACGGAGTACGTGGACGGCCAGAAGCTGACGTATCACGACCTGGTTTACGACGCGCTTAAGGGGATGATTGATGCGCTGGATCCGCACAGTGAATTCATGGATCCGGAGGAGTATCAGGAATTGCAGAGCGACACGGAAGGGGCGTTTGGCGGACTCGGCCTGGTCGTCAGCATGAAAGACAATTACGTCACGGTGATCACGCCCATGGATGACACGCCCGGATTCCGCGCCGGCATTCTGGCCGGCGACCGCATCATAAAAATCGACGGCAAGGGCGCGGACAAATTGTCCCTGCAGGATGCGGTCAAGGAACTTCGCGGCGAACCCGGCACCCAGGTGACCGTGACCGTTCAGCGCCCGTCCACCGGCATCACCCGGGATTTAACCCTGACCCGCGCGATCATCAACGTGGACATGGTAAAGGACGTCAATGGCAAAAAGGAGTTCCCGCTCGGCCCGGACCAGATCGGCTACATTCGCATCACCCAGTTTGGCGACAACACCAGCGATGAACTGGAGGACGCGTTGAATAAATTGAAGGCCCAGGGCATGAAGGCGCTGATTCTTGACTTGCGGGGCAATCCCGGCGGCCTGCTGGATGAAGCCGTGGGGGTTTGCAGCAAATTTCTGCCGCGCGGGCAACTGGTGGTCACCACCGAAGGCCGCGATCCGGACCAAAACTCAACCCGGCGTGCCGACGGCCGCGGCGACGAATTGAAGCACATGCCCGTGGTGGTGCTGGTCAACCTCGGCAGCGCGAGCGCGTCGGAAATTGTCACCGGCTGCCTGCAGGATTTGCACCGCGGGATCGTGCTCGGCGAGAAAACGTTCGGCAAAGGCTCCGTGCAGAGCATTTTCCCGCTGGACGACGGTTCGGCGCTCAAACTGACGACCGCCAAATATTACACACCCAGCCACCGGGTCATTCATGAACATGGCATCACGCCGGACGTGGTCGTGCCCATGACCGATGAGGAAGAGGCCGCGTTGATTTTCATGCGCTCACCCGGCGGATTGTACGCGCTGAGTCCGGAAGAACGCGCCCGGGTCGAAAAAATCCGGGACGTGCAGATGGACCGCGCCGAAGACCTGCTCAAGGGCATTCTCCTTTACAGCCAGTTCTCAAAAGCCGAGAAGGTCGCGGTGAAATGAAAGGCTGGAGTTCAAGCTTCAGCTTGCCTCCCGTCAGCATTCCGGAACGAACAAGCTGAAGCTTGAACTCCAACACGATGACTTTATTGGCCATAGAAACTTCCTGTGACGAAACCAGCGTCGCCGTGGTGCGCGACGGAACGGTATTGTCCAACGCGGTTTCCTCGCAAATCCGGATTCACGCCGAGTATGGCGGCGTTGTGCCCGAACTTGCCGCGCGTGAACATTTGCGGAATCTGCTTCCCGTAACCCAGGCGGCGCTGCAGGCAGCGCGGTTGCAACCGGACCAGCTCGACGCCGTCGCCGCCACGCAAGGACCGGGATTACCCACGGCGCTGCTCGTGGGATTCAAGGCCGCGCAGGCCGTCGCCTTTGCCCTGCGGAAACCGTTTCTCGGAATCCACCATCACGAAGCGCATCTTTATTCACCGTGGATTCGCAACGCCGAGCACCGCCTCAGCCCGGAGGAAACGGATCAAACGGGCCGGGACGGTGGCCGGCGCTCCGGCTTTGGCTACGCCGACTTCTCCAGCTTTCAACCCAATGTATCGCTCATCGTCAGCGGCGGCCATACGCTGCTCGTGCGGGTGGAATCGGAGTCGAAACATCGCGTGCTCGGCTCGACCACGGACGACGCGGCAGGCGAATGCTTCGATAAGACCGGCAAGTTAATGGGACTGCCCTACCCTGCCGGACCGGAAATCGACCGGCTGTCGGAATCGGGAAACCCGAAAGCCTTCGACTTTCCGCGCCCGTTGCTCAACGATGCCAGTGACGATTTCAGCTTCAGCGGCTTGAAAACCGCCGTGCGCTACTTTGTCCGCGACCATCCGGATTTATTGAAGGAAGCGCAAGCCGTGCGTGACGTGTGCGCCAGCATTCAAGCGGCGATCGTTGAGGTGCTGGTGGCCAAAACCCTGCGCGCCGCAAAGCGCAACGGCGTCCGGTGCGTGACGGCGTCCGGCGGCGTGACGTGCAATCGCGCCCTGCGCCGCGAGCTGACGCGGGCCTGCGAAAAGGAAGGGCTCACGCTGCGCCTTGCGGAAAGAGAGCTTTGCACCGACAACGCAGCGATGATTGGAATCCTGGCGGAACGGAAATTGTCGGCCGGCATCAAACCGGCCTCCTTCGATGAGGAAATCAAGCCGGGCTGGATATTGGAGTGAGCAACGCGACCTGCGCCGGATGCAATGCCTTGCGCTGTCTTGAGTTGCCCATAGTGTTGCAAACAAATCCTCCAACACTGCGAACTGATAAACGTTAAGGGCCGAGGTGATGGTACTGTTAGTTGGGGGCGGGCAGCTTGTCCCGCCCTGCGGTGATCCTTGCGAGCCGGCTCGTCAGCAGACTCGCCACACCGAAAGTGGCAACATGGTCCACTACCTCGGCTGACTGTCAGTTGACCGGCACTGAAAACTTGAATATTCTGCTGCGGGCTCAGTTCTCGCTCCGGTCGCTGTGCTCCAAAAGCTTTTCCCCATCGCGCATGAACAAGACGAAGATTGCACGCCTGGTGTCCGTGGCGGGACATCCGTTTGTCATGATCGTGCTGCTCGTCCTGTTGCTTTCGTGGACCATGGACCGGGCTGCGGCCTGGCGCATCACAGGTTTTGTTGCGGTAATAGGCTTGGTTCCAACCGGTTTGCTCCTGTGGCGGCGTTCGACTTCCCGACGGAGGCCGACCACGGATAACTCCGCACCGGAAGACCGAACGATGTTCTATTTCAGCCTGTTTGCCGTGCTGCTGCTCTCGAGCGTCTATTTTCATTTTGTTGAGCACTCGGCAATTCTGGTTCGGGGCTCCGCGGTAACCGCCCTGATGTCGGCCGTGGCCGCCGTGTTCAATCGATGGATCAGGCTATCCCTGCATCTGGCCTTTGCAACTTACACCGGTTTGGTCCTCACGAGAATTCATCCGGGTGATGGCTTGCCGATACTCATCTTTGTTCCCTTCCTGGCCTGGTCGCGGCTTGTCCTTTTGCGTCACACGCTGCCGGAAGTCATCGGCGGTGCCGCCCTGGGCCTGGGTGCGGCCGGCACCCTGATCTGGTTTTGGCCTCAAGGGTGAATGACCAAAACTTGTTCTTCTCAGGGAGCCGGATACACTGCCGCCTTGATTCAGTCCCAAAAACCATGAATCCCGGCGCCGCTCTCCCCTCCGCTGCCAATCCTAAAAGTTCCACCCGCTGGTTGTGGCTGGGATGGCAGGCTGAACTCGCCCTCTTTCGCCGTCCCCTGCTCGGGTTGTCCGTCCTGGCCATCGTGCTGGTTCCGTCCCTGTATGCCGTCTTTTACATCAGCAGCTTCTGGGATCCCTATGGCCACCTGGATCGCCTGCCGGCGGCCTTCGTCAACGCCGACCGCGGCGCCTCCCGGGGTGGCCGGAATGTGAATCTCGGCAATACGATTGCTGAACAATTCGAACGGCGACCCCCGTTCCGTTTCGTCCGGCTGCCCTCGGTATCGGCCGCCGACAAAGCCCTTCGCCGCGGTGAAGTCTATTTTACGCTGGTCATCCCGGCCGACTTCAGTGAACGGGCCCTGGCCGCCCGGGAGAATGAACCGGCGAATTTCACCATGCGGGTCGCCGAGGGCCAAAGCTATACCGGCGCCATCATCAGCCGGCGCTTCGGCAGTGAACTTGCCCATACGCTGAACGAACAACTGAACCGCGAACGCTGGGCGGCCATCGTCGGCGACCCCGCCGCATCCAACACCAATTCGCTGCGGGCCGCCCTCGGACCGCTTCGGGACGGCAGCCGGGAGCTGCACCAGGGCGCCCAACGCGTGCAGGAAGGAAGCGACCGGCTCGACCAGGGACTCGACCAGGCCGCCGCCGGCGCCCGGCGCCTGAATGACGGCATGGAAAATATTGCCGGCGGATTGCGGGAGATGCGCGACCGTTTGCCGCCCGGGAGCCAGTTGCAGGAACTCGCCGCCGGCAGCGCGGCCGTGGTGGCCGGAGAAGCAAAGCTGGCGACGGCAATCGACCAGCTGGTGGCCGGAGGTCAACGCCTCGATCAAGGGGCCGGACAACTCCGCCAGGGCGCCGCCCGGATACCCTTCGGCGGCCGCCGTCTTTCCGACGGCGCGGCGCAACTTGAAACCGGTATTGCCACGCTCGGCACCAACCTCCTCCTCGTCGCGGCCGGCAGCCAGGAATTACACGGGGGATTGGAAAAGCTCAATGACGGACTCCAGCCGCTGACCCGTGGCCTGATGGAGCTCGAATCGGGCATGCAACGGATGATCGATCAGCTTCCCCCGGCGGAAGCACAGAACGGAGTGACCACTGAAGCCGGGCAACTCCATAATGGCGGCGCTGAATTGACCAATGGGCTCGCCCGTTTGAGCGACGGTTCGCACCAACTCGCGGAAAGCATCAAGGAACTCGAGGCCGGGTCCGCCGTGATGGCCGATGGTCTCGACCGGCTGGACGCCGGTTTGACGGAGGAACTCGGCGATGCCGACGCCGACGGGCTGGCCGCTTCCGTCCATGTGGACGTTGAATCCTATGCCGCGGTCCCGAACAACGGGACCGCATATTGTCCATATTTTGCATCCCTGGCCCTGTGGCTGGGCGGAATCATGATCACCTTCGTCTTCCATTGCCGCCGGCTCATTGAACCGCTCAGGGACGCGCCGCGTTGGGTGTGCTGGCTCGTTAAATCGGCCGTGCCGCTGGGCCTCGGCGTGCTGCAAGCCACCGTCGTCGTCGTGGTGCTGCGCCTGGCTTTTGGCATCGTGTTCGTCCACCCCTGGCTCGTCTGGCTGGCCGCCACGCTCGGTTCGCTCACCTTCGTCTCGATCATCATTCTCCTCATCGCCGTGCTCGGTGATGCCGGACGGCTGCCGGCCGTGGTGCTGCTCATCCTGCAACTGGCGGCGGCGGGCGGCATTTATCCCGTGGAACTTTCAGGCCGGTTCTACGAGGCCATCCATCCGTTTCTGCCTTTATCCGCGCTGGTCAGTGCCTTTCGCGCCACGATGTTCGGCGCCTTTGATGGCACGTGGGCGGCGGCGGCGGCACAACTGGCGGTCACAGGCGTCGGCGCGGCAATTCTTGCCATCTGGCTCGCCCGATGGAAATACGTTTCCCGCGAATCCTACGGTCCGGCAGTGGAATTCTCTTGAAGGGGAAAGCGAAGGCTGAAGGCCGAACGCTAAATTTCAAAGGCTCCCGCCTTCATCGATTTCGGCGTGGCCAGGAAGGCCGCAACGCCAACCCTGAAAATCATTTTGGCGCTGGGCGTTTATCCATCGGCCTTTCAAGCCACAAAGCCGCAGGATTGGGAGTGCCCGAGTGGCAGAAAGAACGGAATGGAGTATGTTCTTCTGGCTCTGATGGCAGGCAGATCTGTACGTCTGGTTCCTCCGATGTTCGGGTTTTCAACCTGTCGTCAGGGCCATCGGTAATGCCAGGCTGAAGGCCAAACTCCAACCTCCAAATTATTTCAGCCTTTAGCATCTAGCCTTTGACCTTTAGCCTTTCGGTCAAAACCAGCATGAGCAAACGCAAACGCATTCCCACCGACGGCGGACAAAGTTTGAGTCACAATCCCTTTGTCGCCCTGTCCAGCGCCGGGCTCCCGCCCGCACCGGAAAATCCGGGTGGGGCGAGCGTCCCCGAGAGCCGGCTCGTCAGTAGCCTCACCCCACCCCAGACATCGAAACCCGTGCGGAAGCATCGCGGGCGCGTGGACATCGTCCGGCAGACGGCCGGGCGCGGCGGCAAGACCGTGACGGTGGTGAAAGGTTTTATCGGCATCGGACTGCCGGAAAAGGAGCAACTGGCCAGGGCGATGCAGCGTGCCTGCGGCACTGGCGGCACGGTGAAGAATGGCCAGATCGAAATCCAGGGCGACCAACGTGCGGAAATTGCCCGCATCCTGACCGAGGCAAATTTTCGACCGGTGTTCGCCGGAGGATAGCAACCTGGGAAAAATTGGCAGATGGGAAATGTCAGATGGGAGTTGAGGAGGTTGATAAAGGACGGTCGGACAGCCGCAGGACCTGGATTAAGGTGAACACCCCATGGCCGAGGCGCCCTTGCCGGCCTATCCTTGCTGCATGAGACACAATAAAGGTTTCCATGATCAATACCAACCACCGGATGGTGACGATGAAGGCTTGGACCGGATTCACGCACGCTTTGACCGGCTCGCTTTAAGGGTGAAAGATGCGTCGGGCACCGGCCGGACCAAATTCATCCGCCCGGCGAACCTCCCGGAAACACCGGTCTTCGCACCGCCTGAACAGGAATTGTTCCCGATGATGACCGCGTGGCCGGTCGGGCGTTGAGAGTGGATGGTTGAGGGCAAAAGCCGGAATGAGAAAATCGTTCCGGCCGTTTTGTTTTGGGCAGACCCATTCCTTCGCGCGGGCACACGCGATGCCACATCATTTGCTATGCCGATTCGCCGGCCATGCGTTTCCAGATGGCGTTGCCCACCATTAAAGTAAGCGCAATGGTTGCGACCGCCACAGCGTAAGCCAGAAATTCCACTTCCATGAGCCAGGTTTTATTGTTCATCGCCAGGAGTATCACTTGAAATCCCTGCCTTCACCATGGGGCATTCACCCCGGTAACGTGATCAGTCCTGAATTTTGCCATCCGGTCGCAGGAGTGACTCAAGGTTCACGTTCCAAACCTAAACCAAGGATTTTCCCAGTCGCGGTCCGACCGGTTGAGACGTAGCGTTGTCCATGCTAGCAATATCTGAACAAACAGTTGACCGTTCGCACCGGGAGCTCCCCGAGCGCGGAACCACATGGCACCTCCGTGAAATCGTCGCCAGGCTGAGGAAGGCGGTAAAAATTCCGATGGGTTATCAGGATATGACCGGCTTCCACTTTGGCGTTGAACGATACGCGCCTGACGGGCCGCATCAACTGGTGCCGGCACGTTTCCACCGAAGCGAGCGTGAACGCAATGCCATCCTGACCAGCATGAGACACCGGGTGGTCTAATCCGCTCCTAACGCAGTCGCCCTATGAAGTGAGCTGTTCGGCTGTGCCGCTGTCGCGGCGCCATCCCGCGACGAGGCAGTCACATCTTCCTGGCTGCAGACCACCGGCCGGGAGCGGCCCGGTTCCGGGAGTTCCACCACCTTTTTGTAGAGATATTCGGATTCGGTGATTTGTTGTAAAAACCGGACATCAATCTCCATTCTTTCCCTGCCGACCACCTCCTTGGCGTCGTCAAGGCTGGAATCATAAATCACAGCAAATGCCCGCTGGCTCTCAAGTTCCAATCCCGCCGAAATAAATGTATTCCTGGCGCGAATTATTACTCTGAACCCATCGACATTCATTATTCACCTCGAAACCGTACACGTTCGGAACATTCCCGGCGGTCCCGACAGAAACAACCTCCGGCACTGAATCCGTTCGTCCCGGCTATTTCCGGTCGTGATCCGGCCCGGAATCCTTCACATTATCCCTATGGTCCTGATGCCCGGCATCGGGTCTCCAATTCTTCGGATACTTCCGGAGCATCTCCGCGTGATGGTTTGCCGGGGAATCATGGAAATCCATCCGCACCGACGGTGAAGCCAGCAACACGCCAACCGCGACACCCTGCGGTGCCGGCTGCATGACCCACGCGCCGTTTTCCAAATTTGCGTATTGGTGACGTTGGCTGTTGTAATAGATGCCATAGTCGGGGTAATAAATGTAATCGTCCTGGACCACGACTACCGGCGGTGCCACCACCACGGGCGGTGCCACGATTATCCCGACGCGCAGCCCATCAGCGTAGCCTGTGTTTGCGGTCAGCATCGTCAGGAGCGCGGCGCCCACTACGAATCCAACCCCGTTGGTTCTGAAGAAAAGTTTTTTGTTTTTCATGGGCTGAGAATAACCGGGGAAACGTGGCCGTGCCATGGGGTGAAACCCTAAGCCCAATTCCCGCCGGAAACGGGTTCAACTTTGCGGCGCGGAAAGTTGTTCGAGGTCCGCGCCTTCGCGTTGCCGGAGGACGGCTTCAACCCGGGGCACATACATCTGCGTTTCCGCAGGCAGATGTTCGGCAATGTCGTCGTAACGGTGCGTTTTATACCGGTCCAGAAGTTTCTGCACGGTGCCCTCACCCGCATTGTAAGCGGCCAGCGCCAGCCGCCAGTCCTTGAAACGATCGTACAAATATTTCAGATATTGGGCGGAAGCGGTCGCGCTCGGTTCCGGCTGAAAACGCTGGTCGCGCGGCCACAGGGAAAGACCAAACCGTTTGGCCGTGTCCGGCATCAATTGAAACAGTCCTGCCGCTCCCGCCGGACTCAGCGCCCGGCGGTCAAAGGACGATTCCACTTCCGCCACCCAGACGAGTTCCGGCGGTATCTTTTGCGCGGTAAAAATCGGCTTCAACTCCGGCACGTATTCTTTGGCCGAAGGCGGCCAGGGAGCCACGGAGACTTTTTTTATCCATAGCTCGCGTTCCTTTTGCGGCGAAGGATTGGGAACCGGAGGGGGCGCTTGGTTCGTCTCGACGTTCGGCGGCGCAATGGTGAGCCGGATTTCGTCTGCGACGTCCAGGTAATCCATCTGCGCCTTCAGCCAGGCGGCGTAGGGCCGGGTATTCTCACTGCTTTCCAGCAACGACAGGACGGTCTGGGCCGTTTGTCTCAACGCCGCCAGGTCCACCACGTAATCGCCTTGATAACGCTGCTGCAATTCGCGGAAGAATTGTTGCACCTGGGGATCGTCCACCGTGGGAAGGGCGTTAAGAACGTTCGTGTCGAGGTTTTCCTGCGCCCATTGTTGCGCGCCTTGAACCAGGTCCGGCAAGGTGAGCGTGTCGTCTTCCGCGCGCGCCGTCAGCGGACCCGCGAGCAGCAACCCACAAATGCATCCGAACCATTTCATTCGCACATAGCGCACTTCCATTTTCCAACCAGGTAATTTTCATTGGTCGGGACGCGGCGCTGTCCCTACCTTCTCACGACAACTTCAACTTCTCCGGGCCATCCAAACTTCCCTGCGCGGTTTCGACCAGTTCACGGATGCGGCGCGCGTCCGCCTTCCGATGACCGTGGCTGATCAACGGGTCGCTGCCGCCGGACGATTCAATCAATACGTCCGACCAGAGGATTCCCGTTTTGATGTGAACGGACGCCACCTTCGAGATGCTGATGCTGATTTCGTCCTTGCTGAACCACGACCGTTTATGCCGGATGACCGACCGGTCCGTCACCTCGATGATCGTGCGGAAGAGGAAATTCCCGCGCGTCCACCGGCTCGCTTTGAATGTTTCTGAAGGCACACTGGCAGTGTGATTCAGAATGACAGCTTTATCAACTGCATTTGAATTTCGGCCGGGGCGCGATTTGGAATGTTAATCTGACATTTTACCAAAAAACACACAAACGCCGACAATTTGTGATTAACGGCTGCTTGCGGCCGGCGTTAAATTTGAGGTGATGAATTGTCCCGTTAAATTCCGTCAATCGAAAATTGACCTGTACCTGACAGCGCCACCGGCCGAAGAAACGCACTGGGTTCAGTGTAATGGCCACCGGTGCTTGGCGATCGTGGACAAAAATGGAAAATGGAAGTGCTTCGCCACCGGCGAGGAATTAATCGATGTGGTCATGGTCCATCCCGCTTAGCCAGTGCTGCGTTTTGAAATATCGCGGGACAGAGCAAACCCCAAAATCAGTTGGAAAATATCCGGCATTCTTGAA
>Ga0187851_10003189_pt1 | contig 13947 bp, 9 predicted proteins | sample June2016WEW_6_10_FD_132997 | JGI IMG/M metagenome (GOLD analysis project Ga0187851, IMG submission 132997) | Peatland microbial communities from SPRUCE experiment site at the Marcell Experimental Forest, Minnesota, USA - June2016WEW_6_10 | ecosystem: Environmental > Terrestrial > Soil > Wetlands...
ACATGGGGTGGAACCTATAGATCGCCCGGCTGTTCAACGACTCCCGCTGACGGGCGTGCTTGGCCATCGGGTCGATGGACACGCCACCGTAGATCCAGCAGGAATTGTCCCTCTGGAACAGGTGATTGGGAAGTGGGGCGAGAAGGAAGTCATCAGCGCGGAGCATCTCCCACTTGAGGCTCCTCCTCGCCCCCATCGGGTGTACATCGCCCTTGAGCACTCCGCCCACCAGGTAGGTGGCGAGAGTTTTGCCGTCAAGATCCTCGAAGAGCCGGCGCAAAGGATCGACAAGGGGTGGGCCGAGCGTCTCCGGAGTGCACAGGCGGTCGAGCACAAAGGCACGACCTTCCGTGATCTCGAGCACCTCCGCTAAGAGCTCGGCGAAGTAGTGCACCCGGACTCCCTTTTCTCGCAGGGACTCAGCGAAGGCATCATGTTCCTCTTTGGCTTTGCTCGCCCAGAGGACGTCGTCGAACAAGAGCTCGCCGATGTTCTCCGGTGTAAGCCGGGAGAGCTCAAGACCCGGCCGGTGGAGGATGGTCTGACGAAGCTGGCCCACCTCCGAGTCGACACGAAACGTCACGCTGGTTGCTCCCTTCGTGTTGCCTGCGCGAGCTCAGGGCGAGCTGGGCAGGGAAGCTGCCGGTTCGCCGTCCGGGTTGTCTGCCGGTTCGGAGATCTCACCTGTGTCCTCGCGCCTGGCGTTCAAAAATGCGTAGATGACGAGCCCAATGAGCAGTACGACAAGGGCCTGATAGACGACCTGGTAGCCGGAGGCGAAGGTCACCCACATCGAGAAGAGGACGCTTGCGCCCGCGACCGTGAGGTCTCGGGCTAGCAACCAGCCCTGCACTTGACGACTGCGGGAAACAAGATAGGTGAGCTGGGCAACGGCCGACATGAAATACGGAATGGCGACTGTCACTACGGTGAGATCGACGAGGTAGGTGAAAACAGTCAAGCCCGAGCTCGCGGTGTACCGCCAGAGCATGAGGAGAGAGGGAAGAGCGGCTCCCACCACGATCCCGAACCAGGCCGTGTCGTTGCGGTCCGCCCACGCGAAGGGGCGGGGGAAGAGATCGTCCTTGGCGACAGCACGTGAGGTCTCGGTCACGATCAGGGTCCAGCCGTTCAGCGCCCCGATCCCGGAGACCACCGCCAGGCCGGAGATGAACCTGCCCGGCCAAGCTCCGTGCGGGAAGACCGCCTGGAAGGCGTTGACGAACGGAGAGCCGTTGTTTAAGAGCACATGGTGAGGCACAAGGCCCATGACCGCGGCCGAGACGAGGACGTAGAGCACCGCGCTGGCGGCCGTCCCATATAGCGAGGCTCGACCAACGTTGCGGCGCGGGTCCTTCACCCGCTTAGCTGTGACTGCCGCCGCCTCGACGCCGATAAAGGAAAAAAGGGCAACGCCTGCCGCGATGCCGATCGCGCTGTAGAGGCTGCCACCAGAGGCGTTGAAGGCTCCGAAGTTAGCTGCATGAACGAAGAACCACCCGACGATGCCGACGAAGAGAAGGGGCAGGAACTTCAAGATCACAGTCAGGTTCTGGAACCAGGCCATCTGGCGGACCCCTGCCAGGTTCACCGCGGCAGGGATCCACAAGCCAAAGAGGGCGATGCCCCAGTTCTCGAGGCCCGTCGGGTGGTTGATCGAGAACAGCGCGTCGACGTAAAAGACCCAGGAGGAAACAATGGCCGCGTTGCCGGCCCAAGCCGATATCCAGTAGCACCACCCGACCAGATAGCCGGCGAAGTCACCGAACTCGTGGCGCGAATACGCGTAAACCCCACCGTCGCTGTTGGGCACCCGCTTGGTCAGCTGGCCGAACAGCACGCCGAGGAGTACGGCGCCCACGGCGATCACGCCGAGGACGACAAGCGACATGGTGCCGGCTAAGGCAAGTACTGCCGGCATCGTGAACACACCGGTGCCGACGATGCTGCCGATGACGAGCCCAGTAGCTGAGGTCAGTCCGAGGGCATGGGCCTTTTCCTGGTTGCGTTGGGAAACATTGAGCTCAGTCGTCGCCCTTGGGTCGGTAGCGGGGCGCGTTTTCAATAGCGACACTTGAATCTCCTCGTTGAACGGGAGAAGACACGAAGGACGACCACCCTCCCTACGACATGTCGCGCGGCGCATGGCGCAGGCAGGGCGGCCTTTCCGGTCAATGACATGTAGGCAGTGTTGATGCTGCTGGTGGTCGGTCGCACCCGGGAAAATCCCCGGTCGGTACAAGGCGTCTGCCCGGGGTGACCACAATGCGCTCTTAGTTAGTCGCTTGGCCGTTGGCTCCTCAGCCTCGGGTGACCGCGCCCCTCCGGCAAGTCTCACTCTACGTGACCTCACCAAACCTAATGTGGGTAGTCGCAGCGATCGTCCTCTTTGTGTGGATTCTCGGGCTCGCCCTGGGGCGGGGAGCTCCAGCAGGCATCATTTCTACCGGTGGTGAGGTAGTGCACCGCGACAGAGAAGAACGTTGTGGTTCGCCGTGGCGCTCGCTCAGGCGGCGGGCGGTGAGCGGACTGCGGTCACAAGCGGGAATCTGCTCTTACCCCCGTGCCACCTGAACAGTTCGCTCGTTCGCTCTCTGGCACACGTAAGGAGAACCCGCCTCCCTTTTTAACCTGGGAGCTACGGAGCCACTGTTGCCATGCGCCGTGAGTTTTGGGCCCAGTCCCCTCCGACGCCAACCCTCCAGCCTCACGCTTGCAGGGCTGGTACCAGGAGCGTGCGTCGGGGCCCGTACGCCGACACGCTTCACTTCCACGGCGCTTCAAGTTGCGATCGCGCCGCTTCTCTCACGTCGCGCCGTCGCCAGATCGCCGAGGCGGCGCCGAGCCGGTCCCGCCAGTCGACGAAGACCTGGGTCCGGTGCGAACCGTCTCGTTGGGAACGACCTAGATACCAAGGATCGCATCTCCGCTCGGTCGCCGACTTGGCCGGCTGCGCGCAGCTGGACGAGGAGATTGCCGATCGCCGAGGCCTCGACCGGCCCGGCAACAACTTCGAGCCCGGTCGCGGCGGCCAAGACCTCGAGGAACAAATCGTTGGCCGCGCCGCCCCCGACTACGTGGATCACTTGCACGCTTCGACCAGCGAGGCGCTGGGCCTCCTCGACGGTCTCGGCCACCGCGAGCGCCATGGAGTCGACGACACAGCGCACGAGCTCGGCGTCGCTGTGCGGTACGGGCTCACCGCTGCTTGAAACTGCGGCCCTGACCCGGCCTGGCATATCCCCGGGACGACCGAACTCGGGGTCTTCCGTGTCGACGAGAGAGCGGAACGAGGAAACACTGGCCGCTTCGGCCAATAGGTCTTTGATACCTCTTTCGTGACCGGACCTCGCCCACGTGCTCTCGCATTGCTGCAACATCCAGTGCCCCATGGTGTTTCGCAGGAATCGCACGGTGTTGTCGAGGCCGAGTTCATTGGAGAAGTTCGCCCGCCGGCTGTCCTCGTCGATCACCGGCCGTTCGAGCTCGAGACCGACGAGGGACCACGTTCCGCTCGAGACGTAAGCGAAGTTGTCGACCTCCGCCGGGACCGCGAGCACGGCGGAAGCTGTGTCATGGGAGGCGACGGCGATCACCGACACCGGCGAGCGGATCTCTGCACTGGTGGCGGCCTCGACGCACACCGGGCCGACCATTTCGCCCGGCTGGATCGCGGGTGCGAACAGGTCCTGGCGCAGGCCGAGCTGGGTGAGAATTGACCCGGCCAGCTCGCCCGTACGCACGTCCACGAGCTGTGTCGTGGAGGCGTTGGTGCGCTCGAAGCGTCGTTCCCCGGTGAGGAAGTACACGAGCAAGTCCGGCACCAGCAGCAGCTGAGCGGCCGCGCGATAGGCGGCACTGCCCCTTTCCGCCAGTAGCTGGAAGAGTGTGTTGATTTCCAGCTCCTGGATGCCGGTCGCCTGGTAGATAGCTGAGCGACCCACTATCGCCCTCGCCTTCTCGAGTTGGCCCGAGGTTCGCTCATCCCTGTAGTGGAAGGGCATTCCGAGAAGATGGCCGGCGGAGTCTATGAGCCCGTAGTCGACGCCCCAGCTGTCAATGCCGGCCCATAGGGGCTCGCCGTCGACGTCGCGGGAAAGCGAGGCGAGGGTCTCGAGGATGAGTTGGTGTATCCGCAACACATCCCAGTGCAGGCCGTCGGGAAGCCGTACCGGGCCGATAGGGAGCCGAGCTATCTCGGAGGCGACTAGTCGGTCCTGTTCCATACGACCGGCGAACACACGGGCGCTAGAAGCGCCGAGATCGACAGCGGCGTGCAAGCGTGGCGGTCTCATCGTGGCCGCCCCGGGCGTGGCAGTACGACGCCCCGCCTCTCGTCGCTGGTCATCTCAAGAACGCGGCCGCTACACCCGCGTCGACCGGTACGAGGAGCCCGGTCGTATGGGACAATTCGGCGCTCGCGAGGACGAACACGGCATTTGCGACGTGTTCGGGGAGCACCTCGAGTTTGAGCAGTGTCCGCGAGGCGTAGTACTCGCCTAGGCGTTCCTCCGGCACGCCGTACACCGCCGCCCGCTGCGCGCCCCAGCCCGAGGCGAATATGCCCGAGCCGCGTACTACTCCGTCAGGATTGACCCCGTTCACGCGGATTCTGTGCTGACCGAGCTCGGCGGCCAGCAGGCGCACCTGGTGGGCCTGATCGGCCTTGGTGGACCCGTAGGCGACGTTGTTCGGCCCAGCGAAGACGGCGTTCTTGCTGACGATGTAGATGATGTCGCCACCCATGGCTTGTGGGGCCATGACGCGGACCGCTTCTCGCGAGACGAGAAAGGATCCCTTTGCCATCACGGAGTGCTGACGGTCCCAGTCGCTCACCGTAGTTTCCATCAAGCCCTTCGATATCGACATGCCGGCGTTGTTGACGACCAGGTCAACACCGCCAAAGGCGAGGACGGCAGCTTGCATCGCCGCGGCCACCTCGCTCTCCGAGCTCACGTCGACCCGGCAGGCGATGGCGGCGTCGCTGTCACCGATGCCGAAGGCGACTGTGGAGGCGTTCTGCTCGTCGAGATCGGCACAGACGACACACGCACCCTCCGAGGCGAGACGGCGTGCCGTGGCCGCCCCGATGCCAGAGCCCGCACCCGTGACGAAGGCCACCCGGGTCGCGAGGGGCTTAGCTGCACGCTGGCGGCGCAGCTTTTGCTCCTCGAGGTTCCAGTACTCGATGCGGAATTTCTCCGACTCGGGTATCGGCTCGTAGACCGAAAGCGCCTCGGCCCCGCGCATGACGTTGATGGCGTTTATGTAGAACTCGCCCGCCACCCGCGCCGTTTGCTTGTCCCGCCCAAAGCTGAGCATGCCGACGCCGGGCACGAGGACTATGGCCGGATCCGCGCCGCGCATCGGGGGCGACTCGGGTGTCGCGTAGCGCTCGTAGTAGGCGCGGTACTCGGCCCGGTAGGCCTCGTGCAGCTCCCGCAGCCGGTCCAGCGCCTGCTCGATGGGGGCATCGGCGGGCAGGTCGAGCACCATCGGCCTCACCTTTGTGCGCAAGAAGTGGTCCGGGCAGGACGTCCCCTTCAGGGCGAGCGCCCCGTGACGCTCGCGCGCTAGGAAGTCGAGCACAACCTCACTGTCGTCGTAGTGGCCAACCTGACGGGCATCGGTACTCGCGAGTCCCCTCATCACAGGCAAGAGTGCGGCCGCTCGGGCATGGCGCTCGTGGGCGGGGAGAGGAGCGTTGGACGAGACGACCCGGCCGAAAGGCTCGGGGCGTCCCTTGGCCTCGATGTAAGCCTGGGCGGTGGCGATAATCTCGAGCGAGCGGGCCTCACACTGGTCACTGGTAGCTCCCCAGGCCGTGATCCCGTGGCCCCCCAAGATGACCCCGATGGCTTTCGGGTTCGCGGCCGCGACAGCCGCGATGTCGAGGCCGAGCTGGAACCCGGGCCGGCGCCAGGGTACCCAGATGACGCGCTCACCGAAGCAGGCCCGAGTCAGGGCCTCGCCTTCGGCCGAGGTGGCCAATGCGATTCCGGCATCAGGGTGGAGATGGTCGACGTTCGCCGCCTCGACGAGGCCGTGCATGGCAGTGTCGATCGATGGAGCCGCGCCCCCCTTGCCGTGCAGGCAGAAGTCGAACGCATCCACCATCTCGTCCTCGTGCTCTTCGCCGGCGTAGACCTTCACTAGCGCTCGCAGCCGGTCCAGCCGCAGGACGGCGAGACCTGCCTCGCCAAGCGTGCCGAGGTCGCCACCGGAGCCTTTCACCCACATCAGCTCGACCTGCTCGCCGTTGACCGGGTCAGTTGCTGAGGCCTTGGCCGAGGTGTTGCCGCCGGCGTAGTTGGTGTTGCGTGGGTCGGCGCCCAGCCGGTGCGAGCGGTCCAGTAGCTCGCTCACCGGCGAGGGAGTCGGGTCTGTCACTGTTCAGTTACCCCAGCCGACCGCTCCATCAGCCGAACGCTTGGCCCGCGCCTGCTCGGCGTGCCCCGAACGGGCATAGGCGCCAAGCGGATCGGGGTCCAGTCCCATGTCCTCGCGCAACTCGGCGAGCAGCGGGCGCACGTCGGAGTTGAAGGCGTCGACGAGGACTCCGTTCGCCGCCATGACGTCACCCTCGGCCTGGGCGGTCCGCAGGGCGTCGAAGTCGACGAGTAGGGCTTTGGCCGTTGCCTCCTGGACGTTCATCACCGAGCGGATCTCGGCGGGCACCTTCTCCTCGATGTTGTGGCACTGGTCGAGCATGAATGCCACGCCCGATCCCTGCAGGTGCGCGTCGATGGCGACGATCTCGACGAGGATGCGGAAGAGTTGGAAGGGGTCGGCGGCACCGACTAGGAGGTCGTCATCGGCGTAGAAGCGGCTGTTGAAGTGGAAGCCGCCGAGCCGGCCGAGCCTCAGCAAGGAGGCGACGATGAACTCGATGTTCGTACCGGGGGCGTGGTGGCCGGTATCGACGAGGACGTTGGCCTTCTCGCCTAAGGCCAGGCAATGCACGAGCGACGTTCCCCAGTCCGGGACGTCCATCGTGTAGAAGCTGGGCTCGAAGAACTTGTACTCGAGCAGCATCCCGATGTCGTCCGGCAGGACCGCGTAAACAGTTCTCAAAGCCTCGGCGAGGCGGTCTTGGCGCGCCCTGATGTCGTCCTGGCCCGGGTAGTTGGTGCCGTCCGCAAACCAGAGGCTGACCGCCGGCGAGCCGATGGTCTCGGCGATCTCGACACACTCGAGCAGGTGATCCGTCGCCTTTCTGCGGATGGTGGGATCGGGGTTGCATACACTGCCGAGGCGGTAGTCGTCTTCTTGGAAGACGTTGGGGTTGATCGCCCCGATGCGAAGTCCAGCGTCAGTGGCGTGCTTGGCGAGCTTGCCATAGTCGTCCACCTTGTCCCAAGGGATGTGGAGCGCGACGGAGGGAGCAACTCCTGTGAGGCGATGCACGAGAGCGGCGTCGTCGATCTTTTCGTACGGGTCCCGAGCGGCGCCCGGGTTTTTGAAGACCTTGAACCGTGTCCCGGTGTTGCCGTATGCCCACGAGGGCGTCTCGAGCCATTGCTGACGCAGAGCTTGCTTGATCTCACTTCTGGATCTCATCAAAAACCTTTCCTCATTCTTCTGTCGTGCTCCGCAGGCCCGCCTCGATGGCGTCGGCTAGTCGATGTGGAAGATCTCGAGCAGGGGCCGCATCGACTGGTCGGGCTGGCTGCCCTCGATCCCCTGGAAGAAGCCCGCCATATCCTCCTGCCAGCGCGCGTTTACCTCCGACCGGCCCATCGCCTGCACCGAAGCGTCGAAGTCCTCGCACTCGAGATAGCCGGTCAGCAGGCCGTCCTCGGCGAGGAACAACGAGTAGTTCCTCCAACCGGTCTCCCGAAGCGCCGCTTGCATTTCGGGCCAGACGGCCTGGTGCCTTACGCGGTACTCCTCGACGCACTCAGGCCGAACCTGGAGGTGAAAGCAGATGCGTTGCATCCGATGGCTCGCAATCGTGGACTAGGGAAACGGGGGTGCCGGCCGTGAGACCGGCACCCCCGAGGTAAGCATGCCTAGAAGTTGAACTGATTGATGTTCGCCTTGTCAAAGACAAAGGGCTTGCCGAGAAGGATTGTGTGGCCATCGGCCACGGTGAACTTCCCGAGCTTGCCGGCGACGAAGCTCTGTCCGGTCTTGTTCGTGATCGCACCGGAGGCAAGCTCGACCGCTGCGTAGGCCGCCAGGTACCCAAGGTCGGCCGGGTTCCAGAGCTCGAACTCCTTGACGGTGCCGTCAGCCACGTACTTCTTCATCTCGTCCGGCGTACCGAGGCCGGTGAGCATGACCTTGCCACGGTATTGCTTTGTGTCGAGAACGGCCGCGGCCGCGGCGATACCCACGGTCGTAGGCGAGATGATCCCCTTGAGGTCGGGGTAACGCGAGAGCAGGCCCTCGGTCACCGTGGTGGACGTGGCAGTGTCGTCGTTGCCGTAAACAACCGGCTCGAGGACGACGTGCGGGTACTTCTTCAGCTCCACCTTCATCCAGCTGATCCAGGTGTTCTGATTGGTGTCGGAGGCTGAGGCAGAAACGATCCCGATCTCGCCGGTGTCGTGGATCTCACTTGCGATGATGTCGACCTCGGACTCACCGAGGCCTTCCGCGGTCGCCTGGTTTATGAACAGGTCCCTGCAGGTCGGCGCGTCGGAGTCGTAGGTGACGACGACGATGCCCTTTTTCATGGCGGAGTTGAGCGTCGGGCAGAGTGCCGACGGGTCGGTCGCCGAGACGATCAGAGCATTCGCACCCTTAGTTATATCCGCCTGGATGATCGGGATCTGCGAGGCCGGGGTATCGGTAGTGCCGCTGGTCTCCTGGCCCACCTCGCCGAGGGTCTTCAACGCCGCTAGTGCTCCGCCACTCTTAATGCTGTCGGCCGTGGTGAAGTAGGAGTTCCCGAGGTTCTTAGGTATGACGAAGACCTTGAGGCCCTTCTTCAGCGCCGTCGTCCCCGCCTGCGCGCTCGGGGCGAGACTCAGCGTTGTCGTGATGAGCGCAGCCGCGACCATACCCGCCACGGTTGCCTTTCTCTTCAGGTTTCTTACCCACATGGTCGTTCTTAGGTCCTTTCAATCAGTTAGCTGGCAACGAACAACTGCTCTACACACCCCCTTCCCTTCAAGAGTGGCCCAGCAGGTGACGACGAGAGCCGTGGTTGAAACATGCTGGCGCTGCGCTCGCAGCGGTGCACGAGCCGGTAACGGTCCCATCTCCTCCACCTTTTTCAGCCGGGGAGAAACCTCCGTAGCTCTTCACAGCGCCGCGGCCATGGCGCCATCCGATGCCTCCGCCGGCTGCCGGAACAGCGCCGTGCCGGTCAAGACGCTCTCACGCTCAGCGCTCATGGGCGTCAGCCTGCGAAGTCAAGGTTCCCCCCGTCCGATCAGTGACCCGCTCCTCGCGGAGACCGTCGAACCACCCGATCCCCGGCGTTCTGAATCGATTCAAAAAATCAACCTTGGAACATGGTAAGTTCATGCCAGTCGACTGTCAAGGGCCCCAAACAGCGTGAGGTCGAGGATCTGGGACACCGGCGAATGGGGCCCATCCTGGCGTCTCGGCGCAGCGCATAGTCGGACACAAGGCCGGTCCTCTGCCCGCCCACTGTTCACCGGTGCGTTGCTGTGATCGACTCTCAAGGCCGTCATCCGCGACTAGACAGCCTTGCTCCATCCGCTGGAGCGTGCCACCTCCACCATCTCGCTCTGGACCTCTTCAGGGACGAGGTCCGGCTCCCCCAACTTGAGGGCGAGAGCCAGGTAGTACACGCGCGCGGCCTGCTCAGCCGCGATGCAGCGGTCGAGTGCCACCTCGAGGTCGCGCCCCACGCAGAACAGGCCGTGGTTCTTCCACACGACCCCGAACCTGTCACCCATGGCGTCGAGGGATGCGGAGGCAAATGTGCTTGTCCCGCTACGCAGTGAGGGACCGGTCGCCAGTCCGCGACCCCCGAAGAGATATACGAAGTTGCCGAGCACGTTCGGGACCGGTTTATTTAGCGCGTAAAGGGTATTGATGTAAGTGGGCTCAACATGGACACACGCCCCGACCTCGTGGTAGCGGCGATAGGCGAGCGCATGGACGTCGGCTTCGCTCGACGACTCGTGCTCGCCGTGTAGCTTGCGCCCGTCGAGCTCGGCGAGAACCAGATCCTCCGGGGTGATGTCCGCATAGGGAATCCCATGCGGCGTTATCATGAACAGGTTTTCGCCCGGTATCCTGACGCTAAAATTGCCCTGCGCGTTCTGCACAAGACCGAGAGCCTCAGCCCGCCTCGTCACAGCCACAATCTGGCGGCTTATAGCTATTTCGCGCACTGCCAATCGTTCTTCCTCCTATCTAGATACTTCGTCGTGTGGGAAGCTCAGCAGCTGCTCATCGGAGACCTTTCCCTCACCGGCTGACGCATGCAAAGCGCGCCCCTTCTCAGGGGGCACTGGGGAAACGGCCACGCCCCTTGTGGGCGCGGACACGACGAATGAGGTCTCCGCCGTTGGGCAAAAGGACGCTCCCAAGAAGGAGCCCTCCGGTGACGATGCCCGTGGCATCTTCGGGGAAGTTCGTGAGCAAGAGGGCGTTCTGCAGGCTACAGAAGACGATCACGGCGAGGAAGACACCGAAGAGCGTTCCTTTGCCTCCGAAGATCGAAACTCCACCCATCAAAACGACGGCGATGACAGACAGGACCAGTCCTGAGCCGTTGTCGAACTCCGCAGTACTTAGGCGGAAGGTGTACAGCACCCCTGCGAGCGCCCCGATCAAGCCCGAGACCATGTAGAGGATGGTCTTCACTCGCTTTACGCGGATGCCCGCATACTGGGCGGCCTCCTTGTTCCAGCCGATCGCGAACAAGGAGCGACCGAACGGAGTTGCGTGCATGACGGCGCCGAAGATGACGGCGAGGACCAAGAAGGCCACCGCGGAGTAGGACAGGACGGTGTGAGGAAAGGGATTCACGCCGATGTTGGTGTAGCGGGCGGGGAAGTTCGAGACGATAGTCGACCCGAGGACGATCTCAGCCATGCCCGCGTACAGGGTCATGGTCCCGATCGTCACGGCCAGGGAGGGAAGCCCGAGGCGGGTCACGAGTAATCCGTTGACTGCACCAAGCACGACCCCGATGAAGAGTACGAAGACGATGATCGCAGGCATCGGCCAGCCATGGAGCCAGAGATAGCCGAGGAGGCTGCTCGACAGCCCGAGGGTCGAGGCGATCGAGAGATCGATCTCGCCGGCGATGATGATCAGCGTCATCGGCAAGGTCATGATCGCGACCTCACCATTGGCGAGCCCGATGTTGAAGATGTTGGACCCGGTCAAGAACTGCGACGAGACCCCGACACCGAACGCGATCGTGGCCGCGAGGGCGATGACGAGCGCGGTTTCCCACCTGACGAGGAGGCGGACCAGCTCGATCACCGACCTGACCTGTTCAGTCGGAAGTGAGCCGTTCTCGGCCTGCGGGGAGCCCGTCGGCGGTTCAGGTCCGCGTGAGACCGTGAAGGCGTCAGGTTGCATGCTCGAGGCTCCTTTTACGAAGCGCTGAGGTGAGGCTGACGGCTATCCCGTGGTCAAGAGAGATGGCCGCGATTAGAAGCAGTCCGGCGATCGCCTCGTCCCAGAACGAGGAGATCCCCAGCACGTACAGCGCCTGGTTGATGGTGGCGAGCAGGAGTGCCCCGAACGCGGCCCCGACGACCGTCCCGCTGCCGCCGAAGATAGCCACGCCGCCGACGACCACAGCGGCCACGACCTGCAGCTCGTAGCCCGTGCCGGCGGTCGAGTCGATGGTGCCGTAATTGGACGCCCAGAGCACGCCGGCGATGCCGGCAATGCCCCCGCTCACGACGAAGGCGGTGAACACGCGCTTGCCCGTCGGGATGCCTGCCAGCCGGGCGGCCTCGGGATTGGACCCCATGGCGTACAGCTCCCGTCCGGAACGGAACGATCGCAGGTAGTAAGCACCAAGCCCAATCACGGCGGCGACCACGATGGCGAGATAGGGCACCGGTCCGAAACTCGAGCTGGTAATGGCTAGGAAGCTGTTTGGGAGCGAGTTTGCGACGACCATGCCGCCCCCCACGACGATGATGTCGAAACCGCGGATCACATACAGGGTCGCCAGGGTGACGACAAGGCTGGGAACGCGCCCGACCGCGACGATCGCCCCGTTGATGACGCCACAGGCCAGCCCGATGCCAAGCCCAGCCGCGAACACTCCCACGATTGGGATGCCATGGGTGCGGGTGAAAAGGTCGGATGACAGGTACGCGGACAAGCCGAGCACGGACCCGACGGAGAGGTCGATGTTTCTCGCCACCACGACCATCGTCTCGCCGAGAGCCAAGAGGGCATAGATCGTCGCGTTGGTGAATATGAACTTGATGTTTTGGCTGTCGACAAAGCGCGGCTGTATCGCGGCGGTGACGCCCACGAAGATCAACAGCACGGCGATGATCCCGAACTCGCGAAGTTTGAAGACGAGATCCGCGAGCCGGCGCGAGCTCGATGCCTCGTCTGGGCCTATGTCCTCCATGACCTCGGACGCGGCGCTCATGGCGCCATCATCTCGGTTTGGCCGGTAGCGGCGGCGACGATCGACTCCTCGGAGGACTCCTGGTGGGCGAACTCGGCGACAAGACGCCCTTCGCGCATCACGAGAACGCGGTCCGCGACCCGGAGCACCTCGGGGAGCTCAGAGGAGATCATGAGGACGGCGACGCCCTCCTGGGCGAGCTCGACGAGCAGCCTGTGGACTTCGCTCTTCGTCGCCACGTCGATGCCACGCGTCGGCTCGTCGACGATGAGGACCCTCGGCCGGCGGCTCAGCCACTTGGCGAGGACAGACTTCTGCTGGTTGCCTCCTGAGAGGGTCGAGACCTGGCTGGACAAGCGCGCGTGCTTGATACGCAGCCGGGCGGCCCACTCTCCGGCCAGCTTGTGCTCGGCGGCGCGGCGGACAAAGCCGAACCGTGACAGCCGCCCCAGTGATGCGAGGGCGATGTTGCCCCCGATGGACAACTCCATGATGAGGCCCTGCAGCCTCCTGTCCTCGGGCACCAGGCCGACTCCTGCAGACATCGCCGCAGCGGAGACGCCCTTTTTGAGGCGTTCCCCGCCGACGTACACCGATCCGGCGTCGTAGCGGTCGATTCCGAAGATTGCCCGGGCAACCTCACTTCGGCCCGAGCCCACGAGCCCGGCGAGGGCGACGATCTCGCCGCTTCTTACCTCGAAGGAGATGTCGATGAAGACGCCCTCGCGGGTGAGTCGGTCGACCTTGAGGACGACGTCACCGCGCTGGACCTCGCCGATCTGTTCGCGCTCGACGACGTCTCGGCCCACCATGGCCCGCACGAGGTCGTCAGGGCTGAGGCCTTCGAGCGGACGCGAGATGACGCGCATGCCGTCGCGCATGACCGTCACCCGCTGGCAGATGGCGAATACTTCGTTCAGACGGTGCGAGATGAACAGCACGGCCGACCCCGAGGCACGGAGCGTCTCCACGACCCGGAACAGCCGCTGCACCTCGTAAGCCGAGAGCGCTGCCGTCGGCTCGTCCATGACGATGACCCGAGCGTCGAGCGAGAGTGCTTTGGCGATCTCGACGATCTGCTGGTCCGCGATAGACAGGCCGCGGGCGATTCGCTCAGGGTCCAGGCGTACACCGAGCGGGCCGAGCAGGTCGACGACCCGGCGGTGCATCGCCTTGCGGTCGATCCGGTGACCACTGCGAAGTGGTTGGCGGCCAATGAACACGTTCTCGGCGACCGTGAGGTCGGGGAACAGGGAGGGCTCCTGGTAGATGACGGCAATGCCGGCGTCGCGTGCGGCAGCTGGGCTCGCGATCACTATCGGCTTGCCGTCGATCCGCAGCGTCCCTGCGTCGGGCTGGTAGACACCGGCGAGGATTTTCACCATCGTCGATTTGCCGGCCCCGTTTTCACC
>Ga0187851_10003192_pt1 | contig 13941 bp, 12 predicted proteins | sample June2016WEW_6_10_FD_132997 | JGI IMG/M metagenome (GOLD analysis project Ga0187851, IMG submission 132997) | Peatland microbial communities from SPRUCE experiment site at the Marcell Experimental Forest, Minnesota, USA - June2016WEW_6_10 | ecosystem: Environmental > Terrestrial > Soil >...
CGCGGCCAGCCTAGTGGCTCCACCTCCAGGAATTCTGTCCCTTACTTCTCCGATTCCTCTGGGTCGCCGGAGGAGATGCCGGTGTCGTCGTCCTCGACGACGTGGACCGCCGCTTCCTCCGCGGAGGCCGCTCCGCCATCGATTCCGGCGTCCCGCGCGACCAGGTCGGCTTCGGTGTCCGGATGGGCTCCCTCATCCTGGGCCACCAGCCGGCCCGCCCGGGGATCGGGGCCGTCGTCGAGCAAGAGCCCGTCGACGTATTCATCCGCCTCGTCCTCGTCGTCGTCCTCGTCGCGGCCGGCCGGGTGGCCTGCTGGCACGTCGTCATCGAGGTCCATGGCCGGGTCCGGCTCCTCTTCAGAGAGCAGCTGGTCGAGGGATTCCCCTGCCTCCTGCTCATCCGCCGTGACGCCGAATCTCATGCCGGCCGACCAGCGCTCGGGCGGGGCCACCCCCCGGTCCAGGGGATCTCCGTCCGGGTCGCCCGGGTCGCCTGTGAGCGAGTCCGACGGCTCTTGTACCGAGTAATCCGTGAGGTCAGCGGACTCATGGCGAGTCTCGTCAGGCACGATCTGCACCCCTTTTACTGTTAGTGCGGATTTATTGAGGTTCGCCGGCGCGGCGGGTTGGCTGTAGTTTCATGGCACGGGCGCTAGCGGGGTTCGGGAGGATACTAGCGGGGTCTCGGGAGGATAAATGACACAGGCCAGCGGGGCTGCCAGCGGCCCGGCCATCCTCGTGGAAGGCTTGACCAAATCGTTCGGCGAGGTAAGGGCGCTGCGTGGTATCGACCTGTCGGTGCCGCGCGGGACGGTCCTCGGCGTGCTCGGTCCCAACGGCGCGGGCAAGACGACCGCGGTGCGTATCTTGACCACGCTGATGCTCCCCGACGGCGGGCGGGCCGTGGTGGAGGGCTATGACGTGGTGCGGGACGCGGCCGCGGTCCGCCGTTCCATCGGCCTGGCCGGGCAGTCAGCCGCCATCCAGGAGGAGCTGACGGGCCGGGAGAACCTGGAGATCATCGGGCGGCTCTACCATCTGAGCTGGCCGCGGGCGCGCGGCCGGGCCGCCGAGCTGCTTGCGCAGTTCGAGCTGGCCGACGCCGCGGACCGGCCGGCCAAGGGCTACTCGGGTGGCATGAAGCGGCGCCTGGACCTGGCCGCTAGCCTGGTCGGCCAGCCCAAGGTGCTGTTCCTCGACGAGCCGACCAGCGGGTTGGACCCCCGGTCGCGGCTGGGCATGTGGGAGATCATCAGGTCACTGGTGGCCGACGGGACCACGCTCCTGCTGACCACTCAGTACCTCGACGAAGCCGACGAACTCGCCGACGAGATCGCCGTCATCGATCACGGCCTAGTCATCGCCGCAGGCACCGCCGAACAGCTGAAGGACAGGGTCGGCGGGGACGTGGTGGAGTTCACGGTGCCCGACCGGACCCGGATCAACGATGCCGCCGCGGCCGTCGCCAAGATCATGGCGGGGTCCGGGGAGGCGGGCGGGGAGCCGCACGTCGACCCGGAAACCGGCGTCATCGGCGTCGGGGTCGGCGGGCGCGGCTCGGAGGCGCTGATCGACACGGTGCGCGCCCTGGACGCCGCCGGGATAGAAACCCGCGACCTGGCGTTGCGGCGGCCGTCACTCGATGACGTGTTCCTGGCCCTGACCGGGCACAGCGCCGAGGACGAGGAACCGCAAGGACGCCGCCGAGGCCGGCGCCGCGGCCAGCGCGGAGGCCAGCGCGGAGATAAGAAAGAAACGGAAAGGACCACGACATGACCGCGGTAGCCGCGCGGCCCGGCTCGGTGGCCCCGCCCAGCCTGCGCCTGCGGTTCGGCTGGGCGGTAACCGACACGCTCACCATCACCCGGCGCAACCTGCTGGTCTGGATGCGGGTGCCCGCCTACCTGATGTTCACCGTGATCCAGCCGGTGATGTTCGTCCTGTTGTTCAGGTACGTCTTCGGCGGCGCGATTCACGTGCCGGGAAACTACGTCAACTTCCTGATGCCGGGGATCATCGGGCAGACCGCGGCGTTCGCCAGCTTCGGCACGGCCATCTCGCTGGCCCAGGAACTCAAGAAGGGCGTCATCGACCGGCTGAGGTCGATGCCGATGGCTCGCTCGGCGGTGCTGGCCGGGCGGCTTGTCGCCGACGCCGGCCGGATGCTCGCGACGATCCTGATCATCGTCGCGGTGGGGTACGCGGTCGGCTTCCGGTTCACCAACGGCGTCCTGGCGGCCATCGTCATGGTCGTGCTGGCCACCGTGTTCGGCCTGTCCATCTGCTGCATCGCCGCCTATACCGGGCTGGCCATCGGGGACGAGGAGTCAGTACAGGCGTTCGGCCTGACCTGGCTGTTCCCGATCACGTTCCTGTCCTCGGCGTTCGTGCCGATCGCAACCATGCCGGGCTGGCTGCAGGCGTTCGCCAACAACCAGCCGGTGACCTTCATCATCAACGCCATGCGCGCGCTGGCGATGGGCGGTCCGCTCGAGGCGAACATGTGGAAGAGCGTGGCCTGCCTGATCGCGATCTTCGTGGTGTTCCTGCCGCTCGCGGTCCGCGCTTACCGCCGGGCCGGCTGAGGCTGGTGAGGGGTCGCCGCGGTAGCCGCCAAGATTTCCTTTGGATTAGACGACGGCAGGCTCGTTTCATCCCGGGCCATGCCGGGCAAGGCCTTAACCGGACCTGCGGCAGCAGCGCAGCTGTGCGTGCCAGGCAGGCAGGCAACGGGGCTACGCTCAGGCCAGGACATAAGGCTGGTGCGTTGTGGTCTGCACATTACATAGGCGACCCCCTGGAGGATTCCATGATCAATCCTGACGCATCCCGGCACGTCGAAGTCAAGGAGGGCGACCAGACGATCGCGGCGGCCGAGGTGACCACGGCCGGGGGGGCCGAGGGCACCGCCAGGACCTCGCTGCACGCCCCGTCCGGGCACACGGTCCCTGGCAGCCGGGCCAGCCTGGTCGACGCGGTCATGGACTCGCCCGAGGTACAGGCCAGCACCCGGCTCGAGGCCACCGTCCCGCTAGGTGACGGCGAGGCACTCGACCGGTTGCGGGAGCGGACCAAGGATGCGGTCACCCGGCCGGCCGGCTCGACCGCGCTGCTCGACGCGAACATACCGGCAGGCGGCCAGCCGCCAGCGGGCTGACGGCCCGGGGCGGATCGCGGGTCAGCCGGCCTCCGGGCCGGAAGACCTGACGGCCCCGGGCGGATCGGGGGTCAGCTGGCGGCATCCAGATCGGAAGACGTGACGGACCCGCAGTGATCGCCCGCGATGGGCCGCACCTCGATGGTCCCGTGCCAGGCGGTCGGGTGCTTGGCCGCCACCTCGATCGCCTCGTCGAGATCGATGCAGTCGATCACGTCGTACCCGGCGATCTGTTCCTTGGTCTCGGCGAACGGCCCGTCGCTCACCAGCAGGTCATGGTGACGGACCTGCACGGTGGTGGCGTCGCTGACGTACCTGAGCCGGTTACCGTGCCGCAGGACGCCCCGGCGGCCCATCTCCTCCAGCCAGGACTCGATCGACGGGATCCCGTCGGCTTCGCCCGTGCCGTCGTGACGGCGCGCCCGCTCGGCGGCCTCGTCGATGCAGTGAATCAGCATGTACTTCATGTGGCGGCCTCCACGACCATCTCCTTGCGTCCGGGTCCCGAACCGGTCAGCAAGACGACGAACGGCGCCGGGCGTTATGGACAGGTGGTACCCACGCTAAAGGGCGAGATCCAGCATCATCGGCGTGGTGGGGTGGCTGGCGCCGCTGGCCGGTTCGGCGGACAGGGCGAGGTGATCACCTGAGCGCAGCCCCGAGGCGATGACCGGGCCGGTCATGTGGCTGCTGCCCAGCGGCAGCAGGCCGGCCGGCCGCTCCCCGGCCGGGCCGATCAGCCACAGCTCATAGCCGCGCGAAGCCGGCAGCGCATGCAGGCCGGCCGCGGTGAACACCAGCTTTCCCATGGCAGGCGACATCACGATCGTGACGGTCCCGCCGCCCGTCACCGTTCCTGTCATCATGATGGCGTCCCGCGCGGTCAGCACCGCGGCGACCTGCTGGCTGCTGGCCTGCGCCTGATGCAGCTGCTGGCGCATGGCGCCGTTCGAGGTCCCGAACACCACCGCGGCCCCGAGCACCACCACGGCGGCCACGGCGCCCGCCGCCACCGTCAGGCGGACCCGCCAGCCCTGCGCGGCCAGCCAGGTCGCGGCCCGGGGGAGGCCGGCCCTCCCGGTCCGGGCGGCCCGATCCGCGGTAGCGGTGGCGGGCAGCTGCTGGCGGGTCATGGCGGCGGCCGCCATGACCCGCGCCTTCAGGTCAGGCGGCGGGGTCACCGCGGTGGCGGTGGCCAGCCGCGCGGTGGCCTCACGGAGGCTCGTGATCTCCTGGGCGCACTCCTGGCACCGGGCCAGGTGCCGCTCGAACCTGGTCCGGTCCGGCGCGGAGATCGCGTCCATCGCGTACGCGCCGGCCAGGGTGTGCGGTTCACGGCGGCGCGGCAGGAAAACCGGCAGCTTCCGCGGCGGCTTCATCAGGCCACCCCCAGACAGTCCCGCAGCCGGATCAGCGCGTCCCGCATCCTGGTCTTGATCGTTCCCGTCGGCACGCCGAGCAGCCCGGCGACCTGGCCATAGGTATAGCCGCCGTAGTAAGCCAAGGTGACCGACTCGCGCTGAAGTTCGGTCAGCGAACCCAGGCAGCGCCGGACGCGCTCGCGCTCGAAGTTCGACTCGACGGCCTCGGCCACCTCGTCGTAGGGAATCTCGGACGTGGCCACCCGGCGCTCGCGTTCGGCCTCCTTCTGCACGGACCTGACCCGGTCCACGGCCCGGCGGTGGGCCAGCGTCATCACCCAGGCCGTCGCGCTGCCCCGCTCGGCGTCGAACTTCGACGCGTTCCGCCAGATGTCAAGCAGGACGTCCTGGGTGACCTCCTCGGACTGGGCCGGATCACGGATCACCCGCCGGACGACACCGAACACCGACGAGGCGACCTGCTCGTACACGACGTCGAAGGCCGCCACCTCACCACGCGCCACCAGCCCGAGCTGCACGTCCAGGCCCGCGGGGTCAGGGGAGCTGGCTTCCTCCCTGACGCCGGGGCGCTTGGGGGTCTTGGGGATCAGGCCGCCCGGGCTAGCAGTGCTCACGACTGATATTCGTAGCAGGAACCGCTAGGGTTTGGCGTCCGGGGACAATCCTGACAGTCCCGGCCGCGAATAATCGCCGCGACCGGCAAACCCACGCCGCGCCCGCACCGAATAAAGGACATGAAGATGACGGGGAGCGGACCTGGCCGCGAGGACCGGCGCCGGGAGCGCATGGGCGGGCTCGCCGGGCTGCTCGCTGCGGGCGCCGCGCTGGGTGTGGGGCAGTTCGTGGCCGGTTTCACCGGCGCCGACGGGTCACCCGTGGTCGCGGTCGGCCAGCTGCAGATCGACTTCACGCCGCCCTGGCTGAAGAACTTCGCCATCACCAACTTTGGCTCGAACGACAAGCAGGTCCTGGTCGGCGGGATCCTCGTGGTGATCGCGCTGCTGGCCGCCGTGCTCGGGGCGGCGGCCACCCGGCGGCTGTCCTACGGCATGGCCGGGCTGGCGGCGTTCGCGGTCATCGGGCTGACCGCCGCCGCGACCCGGCCGACCGCGAACTTCGCCAGCTTGCTGCCGACCCTGGCCGCGACGGCGGCGGCGGTGGTCGTCCTGCGCATCCTCATCCCGCTGGCCAGCCCGACCGCGGTCCGGAGCCACCCGAGCACCTGGACGAAGGCCCCGTGGCTGGACGGCCCGCACCGCGCGGGTCCGGCGGACGCCGCCGGCCTGCCCGCCGTGCCCGATCTGCCGCCCGCCTCCGGGGTGGCCAGGGAACTCGGGGAGGGTGGACCGGCCGGGGAGCCCGGCCGGATAGAGGAGGTGGCCGGATCCCGGCGCAGGAGCTTCCTGACCGCCAGCGCGGCGACCGCGGGCATCGCGGCCGGGGCCGGGCTGGCCGGGCGGCTGCTGGCCGAGCGGGGCAGCGTGGCGAGCGCGCAGAGGTCCTTGCGCATCCCCAAGCCGACGGTGATCCCGGCGGCGCTTTCGGCCGGGGTGAACCTGGCGGTGCCTGGCATTTCCCCGTTCATCACGTCCAACGCGAACTTCTACCGGGTCGACACCGCGATCGTCTTGCCGCAGGTCGATCCGTCCAGCTGGCAGCTCAGGATCCACGGCATGGTCGAACGGGAGATCACGATCAGCTTCGACGAGCTGATCAAGCGCCCGCTGATCGAGGACTACGTGACCTTGTGCTGCGTGTCAGAGCCGGTCGGCGGCCCGTACATCGGCAACGCCCTCTGGCTGGGCACCAAGCTGTCCAGCCTGCTCCGCGAGGCCGGGATCCGGGCCGGGGCGGACCAGCTGATGTGCACGTCGGTGGACGGGTTTACCTCAGGCACGCCGGTGCAGACCGTCATGGACGGCCGGGATGCCCTGCTCGCGGTGGCGATGAACGGCACCGCGCTGCCGGTCGCGCACGGCTTCCCGGCCCGGATGGTCGTCCCCGGCCTGTACGGGTACGTGTCGGCGACCAAGTGGGTGACGGACATCAACGTGACCACGTTCGCGGGGAACTACGCCTACTGGGCCCAGCGCGGCTGGTCTCAGCAGGCGCCGATCAAGACCGAATGCCGCATCGACGTGCCGAGTGGCGCGAACCAGGTCCCGGCGGGCCGCACCGCCATCGCCGGTGTGGCCTGGGCCCAGCACAAGGGCATCGACGCGGTCCACGTGCGCGTCGACCGCGGCCCCTGGCAGCAGGCCACGCTGGCCGAGGTGCCCGGCATCGACACCTGGCGGCAGTGGGTGTGGGAATGGGACGCGCCGCGCGGGAACCACCTGATCGAGGCGCGCGCCACGGACGCGACCGGTTACACGCAGACCCAGCTGGACGAACCGCCGGAACCTAACGGCGCCAGCGGCTACCCGACGGTGCAGGTGGCGGTGGCCTGACGGGCTAGCCGGCCCGGAGCGGGCGCAGCGCCTGCGCCCAGCGGGACAACTCGCCGAGCATGGCGGTGGCGGCGGCCTCCATGATCTCGTTGGGCTTGAGCCGCCCGTCCTCGTCGAGCTTCTCGCCGACGAACGGGATGTTCACCGAGTCGGTGACCGGCACCACCTTGAGCGCGGACAGGACCTGCTTGAGCATCTGGGCGGCCCGGGTGCCGGCCGCCACGCCGCCGTAGCTGACGATGCCGGCCGGCTTGTTCTGCCATTCGGTGTGCAGGTAGTCGATGGCGTTCTTGGTGGCGGCGTTGAACCCGTAGTTGTACTCGGGAATCACGAAAACGAACCCGTCGGACCTGTTGACGATCTCGCTCCAGTCCCGGGTGTGCTGGTGCACATACTGACCAAGCCGGGGATGATTCGGCTCGTCGAAGATCGGCAGGTTCAGCTCGGCCAGGTTGGCGACCTGCACCTCGAAATCTCCCTGCGCACGGGCCCGGTCGATGATCCAGTCGGCGACGGCCGACCCCACCCGGCCGGGCCTGGTGCTTCCGATGATGACCTGCAGGACCGGCTTGGTCACGGCACTACCTTTCGGCTGGTTTGACGGCCGGTTCAGTGTTTCACCCGGCCGTACGAGGGTTAAGTCTGTGAGGAGACACGCCGTCTCAGAGCGAGACGCGCTGTTCAACATAAGGCGAGCGATGACAATTCCGATGAGCAGCAGTGATGAACCTGGACCCGAGGTCCAGCGGCGGGTCGACGCGAAGACCCTGTGGTCCGGCGGGGCGGCGACCGCGGTCGTCGCGGGGCTGATCGCGCTGGTCGGCATCCTGGTATCCCGGTGGCTGTTCACCATACCCATCCTGGCCCCGAAGCGGGACGGTGCCTGGGGTGACGTGTCCACGGTGGGATACGTGTTCGCGGCCGCCGCGGTCGCCCTGTTCGCGACGGCGATCATGCACCTGCTCCTGCTGTCCACACCGCGGCCGCAGTTGTTCTTCGGCTGGATTGTCGGGCTGGCCACCGTCATCGCGGTCGTATTCCCGTTCAGCAGCACGGCGGCGGTGTCCGAAAAGGCCGCCACCGCCCTGGTCAACCTGGTGCTCGGTATCGCCATCGGGTCGCTGACCAGCCAGGTCTCGACGCGTGCGCTACGACGCCGGGTGGTCAGGCGGCGTTCCACCGAACCCACCTACCCCCCGTCGCGGACGGCGGGCGACGGGTACAACTAGCCCTTGGCGGTTACGCACCGCTGGCGTTCCTGGTCACCCCGTCCATCGTTAGTTCGTGAAATGAAACGACGGAACGCGCTGTTAACCACTTCGCGACGACGAGCGGCGAGGTGGGGCGGTTTTTTGCGGTCAAGGAGGACAGAGCACGGCACGGGGACCTCGGATCGCGGCTGGCTGCGGCGGCTAGCTGAGTACTGCTGGCGACACCGGCGCAGCGTGCTGATCTCCCTCGGCGGGGCCCTGGTGGCGACGGTGGCCACCGCGGCGATACCGCTGGTGCAACGGCAGATCATCGACCATGTGATCGTGACCCACCAGCAGTCCATCTGGCCCCTGGCCGAGCTGCTCGTGATCGCGGCCGGCATCAACTTCGGCGGCATCTACCTGCGCCGCTACTACGGCGGACGGCTTGCCCTCGACGTCCAGCACGAGATGCGGACCGAGTTGTTCAACTCCTTGTCCCGGCTCGACGGGGCGCGCCAGGACGAGATCTACACCGGGCAGCTGGTCGGCCGGTCCATCTCCGACCTGAACATGGTGCAGGGCGTCTTGTCCATGGTGCCGATCACGCTGGGCAACCTCGCGTTGTTCCTCGTGTCGATCGGCATCATGCTGGTGCTGTCGCCCGTGCTGACGATCGTGACCGTGGCGGTCGCACCCGCGCTGTGGGTGATCGCGCTCGCGTCCCGGCGCAAGCTGTTCCCGGCGAGCTGGGATGCGCAGCAGCAGTCCGGTGACGTGGCCGGCATCGTCGACGAGGCCATCGGCGGGGTCCGGGTGGTCAAGGGCTTCGGGCAGGAGGAACAGGAGCAGGAGCGGCTGGAACAGGCGAGCTCGAAGCTGTTCGCGTCCCGGCTGCGGATGGTCCGGCTGACCGCCAGGTACAACCCCGCGCTGACCGCCATCCCGTCACTGGGCATGGTCGGCGTGCTCGCGCTCGGCGGCTGGCTCGCCATTCACGGCTCCCTCACGCTCGGGACGTTCCTCGCGTTCTCGGCTTACCTCGCTCAGATGACCGGTCCGGTCCGCATGCTCACCATGATGGTCACCATCGGCCAGGAAGCCCGGGCCAGCGTGATCCGCGTGTTCGACATCATCGACTCGCGTCCGGCCATCGCCGGTAATCCCGGCGCGATCGAGCTGCCGCCCACGGCCACCGGCATCAGCTTCGAGGACGTCCACTTCGGCTACCTGTCCGCCGAGCCGGTGCTGCGCGGCCTGTCCCTGCGCGTCGAACCGGGCGAGACCGTCGCCGTGGTGGGCGCCTCCGGGTCAGGTAAGTCCACCCTCGCGCTGCTGCTGCCCCGCTTCTACGATCCGCAGGCCGGCTCGGTCCGGATCGGCGGGTACGACGTGGCGGACGTGACCTCCGATTCGCTGCGCGCCGCCATCGGCCTGGTCATGGAGGACAGCTTCCTGTTCTCCGCCACGGTGGGCGAGAACATCGCCTACGGCCGGCCCGACGCCACCGCCGACCAGATCGTGGCCGCGGCCCAGGCCGCCCAGGCCCATGAATTCATCGCCAGGCTGCCCAAGGGCTACGACACCATGGTCGGCGAGCAGGGCCTGACGCTGTCCGGCGGGCAGCGACAGCGGGTGGCCCTGGCCCGGGCCCTGGTGACCGACCCCCGGCTGCTGCTGCTCGACGACGCGACCTCGGCCATCGACCCGCGGCTCGAGGCGGAGATCCACGCCGCGCTGCGCGAGGTGATGCGGGGGCGGACCACGCTGATCATCGCGCACCGCCGGTCGACGCTGAACCTGGCCGACCGGATCGTGGTCCTGGACCAGGGCCGGGTCGCCGACACCGGCACCCACGAGGAACTGACCGAGCGCTGCCCGCTGTACCGGCAGCTCATCACCGGCCCGGACCAGGAGCTTGACGACGTGCTCGACGAGCGCGGGCAGGCGCCGGCGGGCGGAGCGGGCGGGACGGGCGGGACGGGCGGGACGAGCAGGCGGGGCGCCATGGGGCGCAGCCGCGGCGCAGCCGCCGCCAACGTCACCGGCACCTTCGCCAGCCTGCCGCCGTCACCTGAGCTGCTCGCCCGGGTCGGTGAGCTACCGCCGGCCACCGACGTGCCCGAGGTGGAACTCGGCCCGGCGCGGGCCGCGGACCGGCAGTTCTCGCTGCGCAGGCTGCTGCGGCCGCTGGCGGTCGCGCTGATCATCGGGCTGATCCTTGACGGCCTGGACGCGGTGGCCGGGCTGGCGCTGCCCGCGCTGGTCAGGAACGGCATCGACAACGGCGTGGAGACCAAGTTCTTCCACGCGATCGTGGTGGTCTCGCTGATCGGGCTGGCCATCGTGCTGGCCGACTGGGTCGTCAACATCTACGAGACGATGGTGGTCGGGCGTACCGGCGAGCGGCTGCTCTTCACCCTGCGGGTCAAGCTGTTCGCCCAGTTGCAGCGCCTCGGCCTGGACTTCTACGAACGCGAGCAGTCCGGCCGGATCATGACCAGGATGACCACCGACGTGGACGCGCTGTCCTCGTTCCTGCAGACCGGGCTGATCACCATGGTCAGCTCGGTGCTCACCTTCTTCGGCGTGCTCGCCGCGCTGCTCATCATCAACCTCGAGCTCGGCCTGGCGGTGCTGTGCATCTTCCCTGTGCTCGTGGCGGCCACGCTGGTGTTCAGGAAGAAGTCGGCGAAGGCGTACGGCGAGGCGCGGGAAAAGGTCGCCGCCGTCAATGCCGACTTCGCCGAGAACGTGGCCGGGCTGCGGGTGACGCAGTCGTTCCGCCGCGAGCCGGTCAACCGGGAGCGGTTCGCCGCGCTCAGCGACGCGTTCCGGCTGTCCCGGCTGCGCGCCCAGCGTTACATCGCGATCTACTTCCCGTTCGTGCAGACCCTGTCCACCGCCGCGGGCGCGATCGTCCTGGTCCTGGCCACCGGCGAGATCCGCAACGGCACGCTCAAGGCCGGCGCGCTGATCGCCTACCTGCTCTACCTCGACCTCTTCTTCTCCCCTGTCCAGCAGCTTTCCCAGGTCTTCGACGGCTACCAGCAGGCCATGGTCGGGCTCCGCCGGATCACCGACCTGCTCCGGCTCGGCAGCTCCACGCCGCCGGCCCGCCGGCCGGTCACCGCGGGGCGGCTGCGCGGCCGCATCGAGCTGCGCGACGTGGACTTCAGCTACGGCAACACCGACGCCAACGCGCTCGCCGGCGTCAACCTGACCATCGAACCCGGCGAGACCGTCGCCCTGGTCGGCCAGACCGGCGCGGGTAAGTCCACGCTGGTCAAGCTCATCGCCCGGTTCTACGACGTGACCAGCGGCGCGGTCCTGGTCGACGGCGTCGACGTGCGGTCCTACGATCTGGCCAGCTACCGGCACCGGCTCGGCGTGGTGCCGCAAGAGTCGTACCTGTTCGCGGGGACGGTCAGGGACTCGATCGCGTACGCCAGGCCGGACGCCAGCGACGCCGAGGTGGAGGCCGCAGCGCGGGCGACCGGCGCGCACGACATGATCATGGGGCTGTCGGGCGGTTACGGTCACGAGATCGCCGAGCGCGGCCGCAACCTGTCCGCGGGCCAGCGCCAGCTCATCGCGCTGGCCCGGGCGCAGCTGGCCGACCCCGCCATCTTGCTGCTCGACGAGGCCACCGCCGCGCTCGACCTGGCCGCCGAGGCGGCGGTCAACCACGCCATCAGCATGCTGACCGCGGCCCGCACCACGATCGTGGTCGCGCACCGCCTGACCACCGCGGCCCGCGCGGACCGGATCGTGGTCCTGGACTCCGGCGGCATCGCCGAGGCAGGCACCCACGCCGAACTGCTCGCCGCGGGAAGTACCTACGCCGCGCTGTGGGCCGCCTTCGCCGGCGAATCGGAGCTCGTCGCCTAAGGGTGGCCGGGGCAAGCGCCACGGGCCGTTCGGGATAATGCTCTGGGGTGAGGCCATGTACCGGTTCCTTTACCGGGTGGTGCTGCGGCGGGTGCCGGCCGAGGCGGCGCACCGGGGTGGGTTCTGGCTGATCCGGTGGTTCGGGTCGATGGCGGCGCTGCCGGGGGCGGGCCGGGCGTTGCGATGGCGGCTCGGGCCGCGCGATCCGGTGCTGCGGGTGCGGGCGCTCGGGCTGGAGTTTCCCGGGCCGGTCGGGGTGGCGGCCGGGTTCGACAAGGACGCACGGGCGGTGCGCGGGCTGAGCGCGCTCGGGTTCGGCTTCGTGGAGGTTGGCACGGTGACCGCGCGGGCGCAGCCGGGCAACGACCGGCCGCGGATGTTCCGGCTGACGGCGGACCGGGCGCTGGTGAACCGGATGGGGTTCAACAACGAGGGAGCGGCGGCGGCCGCGGCGCGGCTGCGCGGACGCCGGGGCGGGGTGATCGTCGGGGTCAACATCGGCAAGACCAAGGTGGTGCCCGAGCCGGAGGCGGCCGCGGACTACGCGGCCAGCGCGGGGGCGGTAGCCGCGGTGGCCGACTACCTGGTGGTCAACGTCAGCTCGCCGAACACGCCAGGACTGCGTGACCTGCAGTCGGCCGAACGGCTCCGGCCGGTGCTCGTGGCGGTACGGCAGGCGCTGGACGCCGCGGTCCCCGGACGGCACGTGCCGCTGCTTGTGAAGATCGCGCCCGACCTCACGGACACCGACGTCGACGCGGTCGCGGACCTGGCGCTCGAACTCGGGCTCGACGGGATCATCGCCACCAACACGACCATCTCCCGGGCCGGTCTGGCCAGCCCGGCCGCCGAGGTGGCGGCCGCGGGCGCGGGCGGGCTGTCCGGGGCGCCGCTGCGGGACCGGGCGCTCGCGGTGCTGATCCGGCTGCGGGCCCGGACGGGCGACCGGCTTGTGCTGATCGCGGCGGGCGGGATCGAGACCCCGGACGACGCCTGGGTCCGGCTGCGGGCCGGGGCCACGCTGGTGCAGGCCTACACCGGATTCATCTACGGCGGCCCGCTGTGGCCGCGGCGCATGCACGCGGGACTGGCCCGGCTGGCCCGGGCCCGCGGCCTGTCGTCGGTGAGCCAGGCCTCGGAGAACGTCGGCTTAGGCTCAAGCAGGCCGCGACCACGCGGCACTTGGCGGAACCCGCAAACGCGGTATATCTTGATTAGATGATGTCGCGACTGCCCAGGACCGGCGTAAAACGATGGCTGATCTGGGTCTGGCAGCACCTGCCGTTCGCCCGTCGCCGCGGCGGACCGGGGCTAGCGGGCGTGCGCGAGCCCAGGCGGCCGCGGCCGCCGACCAGGCCGCCGCAGGCTGTTTCCGCGCAGCCCGAGGGTCAGGATTTCGGCGGGTCGCCAGTGGCCACGCTGGCCCGGCCGGAACGGCGCCGCCGGTGGCACCGGCGGTGGCACCGTACACCGCACGCCGGGCCTGCCTGACGGCTGGCACGACCGCCGTAGATCCGGGTTACGCGGCCCACTCGGCAAGACCCTATGGCGCATGCCGATTGTGGCTGGCCAGGCGATGGTCTTTGTCCGCGATTTCGGGTGTGATAACCCCCGCGATCGTCGACAAATCGCCGGTTCCGGGCTGGCACGGCGGCCGACGACCGGGCCACGATGGCGCGATTGCTCTCCAGGCTGGACTAGGCGACGTCCCCGCTCGCCACCAGCGATCCGCAGCCGTAAGGAATGAGCTCTGATGACAACGCGGCACGTTAAGGACCAGCCGGCCAGCGACCACCGTTGGCTCATCCTGTTCATCGTCGCCATCGCCCAGCTGATGGTGATCCTCGACTCCACCATCGTGAACATCGCGC
>Ga0187851_10003194_pt1 | contig 13933 bp, 12 predicted proteins | sample June2016WEW_6_10_FD_132997 | JGI IMG/M metagenome (GOLD analysis project Ga0187851, IMG submission 132997) | Peatland microbial communities from SPRUCE experiment site at the Marcell Experimental Forest, Minnesota, USA - June2016WEW_6_10 | ecosystem: Environmental > Terrestrial > Soil >...
GCCAGATGGACAACCTGCTGTTCTCGAGCCTGACGCTCAATCCGCAGCCGTTGCACATCGACGCCCATTTCTGCGCCACCGAGACCGAGTGGGGACAGCCGCTGATGAATTCGCTGTTCACCCTCGGCCTGTTGATCGGCATATCGGTCAACGACACGACGCTCGGCACGACCATCGCCAATCTCGGCATGTCCGAGGTCAAGTTTCCCGCGCCGTTGTTCGAGGGCGACACGGTCAGCGCGACGACGGAGGTGACGGCCAAGCGCGCCTCGAAGTCGCGCCCCGACGCCGGCCTGATCGAATTCCTGCACCGCGCCTTCAAACAGGACGGAACTCTGGTCGCCGAATGCCGCCGCACCGCGTTCATGCGGCGGCGGCCGCTGGCGACGACGGCGGTCTGACCATGCGCTCGCTGCTCTTCGTCCCCGGCGACGACGACAAGAAGCTCGCCAAGGCGCTGACGAGCGGCGCCGACGCGCTGATCGTCGACCTCGAGGATTCGGTCGCCGAGGCCCGCAAACCGGCGGCGCGCACTTTCGCCGCCGCCTTCGTCGCCGAGGCGCGCCGGCTCGCAACCCGCCCAAGGCTCTACGTTCGGGTCAACGCGTTCGCCAGCGGGTTGACCGCGGCCGATCTCGACGCGGTGATCCCCGCCGCTCCCGACGGCGTGGTCCTGCCCAAATGCCGCGGCGGCGCCGACGTGCAGCGGCTTGGCGCGAATCTCGCGGTGCGCGAGGCCGAGCACGGCCTCATCGACGGCTCGACCCGCATCGTCGCCATCGCCACCGAGTCGGCGCGCGCGCTGTTCGGCTTCGCCAGCTATCGCGGCGCGAGCGGCCGGCTCGAGGGCCTCGCCTGGGGCGGCGAGGATCTGTCGGTCGATATCGGCGCCGAGACGAACCGCCTGCCCGACGGCGCCTATGCCGCGCCATACGCGCTGGCGCGGACGCTGACGCTGGTCGGCGCGGTCGCCGCGGAGGCGCGCCCGATCGACGCCGTCTATACCAACTTCCGCGATCTCGACGGGTTGCGCGCCGAAGCGCTCGCCGCCCGCCGCGACGGCTTCCTCGCCAAGATGGCGATCCACCCGGCGCAGGTTCCGATCATCAACGAAGTCTTTTCCGTTTCGCCCGAGGCGATCGCCCGGGCGCGGGCGGTCGTCGCCGCGTTCGAGGCGGCGCCGGGCGCCGGGGTCGTCGCGCTCGACGGCGAAATGCTCGACCTGCCGCACCTGAAGCGGGCGAAGCGGCTGCTCGATTCGGCGTGAGGCCGAGCGGCGCGCCCCGTTCAGATCGTTCCGCGGATCTCAAAACCGATCGGGCGTTCCGTCTCGTTGATCGAAACGATGCGGAAGTCGAGCACATGCGCGCCGAGCGGTCCGCGCCTCAGTTCCGCGAGCGCAGCCTCGATCCGGTCGGCAGGCCCGGCGACCAGCATCTCGACCGCCCCGTCGCGACGGTTGCGCACCCAGCCGGCGACGCCGAAGCGCAGCGCGATCCGGCGCGCGAAGTGGCGGTAGCCGACGCCCTGGACGTGGCCCTCGACGACGATGCGCCAGACCAGCAGCGGCTCCTCGCTCATCAGGATCGTCTTTCCTCCGGCTGCCCCAACCGCCGTCCCGCGGGGCTTCGCCTGCGCGGAACCGAAGTTTCGCAGCAGGCGTCAATCGCGTAGCATGCTAAAGGAAACGATTGTTCATCACCAAGAGACCCATGGCCAGCGTCCAAGTCGTCGATGTGGCTGATTTCATCGATCGGCGACAGCTCTCGCTGTTCCAGGTCTTGGTCGTCGCCATCTGCTTTCTCATTGTCGCCATCGACGGCTTCGACGCGACCGTGATGGGATTTCTCGCCTCGTCGATCCGAACGGAGTGGGGGCTAACGCCGACGCAACTGGCGCCGCTGTTGGCCGCCAGCCTCTTCGGCCTGCTGGCTGGCGCGATCATTTTCGGCCCGTTGTCGGACAGGTTCGGCCGCAAGACGATTCTATTGTTGTGCGTCGCGCTGCTTGGGGCCGCCAGTCTGGCCGCGTCAGCCTCGCCTTCGCCGCCAATGCTGATCGCGCTGCGCTTTCTCACCGGCCTCGGAATGGGCGGCGCGATGCCAAACTGCGTGACTCTGACCTCCGAGTATTGCCCACAGAAGCATCGCCTCGCGCTCGTCACTGCAATGTATTGTGGCTTCGCCGTCGGTTCCGCGCTCGGCGGCTTCGCCTCGGCGCATCTGGTCGTCGCCTATGGTTGGCGGTCGCCATTGGCGGTGGGCGGGGTTCTGCCGCTCGCCCTGCTGCCGATCGCCGCGTGGGTATTGCCCGAGTCGGCTCGGTTCTTGGCCCTGCGCAATCCGGCTGACCCGCGCATCGTCTCAGCGCTGCGACGCATTGCGCCGCGCGAGGCGATTGCGCCTGCCCTTTACGCGCATGCGGAGCGCGAACCGGCTGCGCCGATCGGCCGTCTTTTTGCGCCCGATCTCGCGTTTGGCACTTTGATGCTGTGGTCGACGTTCTTCGTCAGCCTCTTGACCATATATCTCTTGTCGAGTTGGCTGCCGCTGATCCTGCAGAGCGTCGGCGCCTCGCTTCCGGCGTCATTCGTCGTCACCAGCATGTTTCAGGTCGGTGGAACGCTCGGCGCGATCCTGCTCGGCGTCCTGATGGACCGGTTCAATTCCGCCTACGTCCTGGCGATCAGCTACGCCTTCGGTGGCGCGCTGGTGGCGACGATCGGCGCGTTGCCCTACTCGCCGATCCTGTTCGGGAGCATCGTCTTCGGCGCGGGCCTATGCATCTCCGGCTGTCAGATCGGCGTCAACGCCGTCGCAGCGACCTTCTATCCGACCGACTGCCGCGCAACCGGCGTCGGCTGTGCGCATGGCGCTGGCCGGCTCGGCGCGATCGTCGGCTCGATGGCGGGGGCGGCCGTATTGTCGACCGGGGTATCCCTCGCGGTCGCCTTCGCCGCCATCGCCATGCCGACGCTGTTTGCCGCCGCGAGCCTCTACGCGCTGGGCCGGCGGCGCGCGGGCGAAGGACGAGCGCTTGGCGTTCTGCGACAGCCGCAAAACTACAGGACGCGCTAACCGATAAGCGACCGCTTCACCTCGTCGCGGCGAATCTTGCCCATCTGCGTTCGCGGCAACGACTCGACGGCGAAGACGCGCGCCACTTCCAGGCCGCGCGCGGCGCACCAATTGATCAGCGCCTTCTCGGCGATCGCCGCGCGCGTCACCACGGCAAGATTGACTTCCTCGATTCCGTCCGCTCCGACAGCGCCGAAGGCGGCGGCCTCGGCGACGTTCGGGTGGCGCAGAACGAGTTCCTCGATCAACTCCGGCGCCCGCTTGACGCCTCCGGTATTGATGATTTCCGACGCGCGCCCCTCGAGGATCAGCATCCCTTCCTTGGTCAGGCGGCCGCGATCGCCAGGATAGAACGAGCCGCCGCGCAGACTGGGATGCTCGTCCTTCGGCCTTGGCGGATAGGGCTCGCCCATCGCCAGCGTGCGCACGCGCACGAGGCCAACGGTCTCCGACGGCGCCAGACGATCTTCAGCGTCGACGACTTCGATCGTCGCTCCGGGCAGCGGAAAACCGGTTGCGCCTTCTTCCTCCATCAGCAGGTCGGCCGGCGTCGAGGCGATGGGGCCGGTCTCCGTCGCGCCATAATGAACGATTGTTCGTGAACACAGCCAGGCGCGCGCTTCGTTCAGCAACGCGCGCGTCGGCAGCGCGCCGGTCACCAGCAGCGCGCCAAGCGAAGGGCATGGGATCGGCGCCCTTCTCTGCTCGCGGATCAAATCGCGCGCCTGCTGCACCGAGGCGACAATCGCGTCGACACGGTAGGCCGCCGTCATCTGCAGCGCTTCGCGCGCCGATTCAGCGCAGACGATCGTCCCGCCGGTCGACAGGACGCGCGCGGCGACGCGAAAGCCCAGGCCGCCGCTGATCCGCGGCAGAACGAGCACGCGGCCGCGCACGCCCAGGCTCTCCGCCGTGATTTGCGCCGCAAGGCGCTGCTGAAAACCCGCGACGGTCGTCGAAACCGCTTTCGGCGCGCCGGTCGACCCGGAGGTCACCTCAATGCGACAGAGGTCGTCCTCCCGAGCGAAGCCGCGCGCCGCGTTCGCCGCGAGCCGTGGCCCGGCGAACCAAGATTCGTCGACCAAAATACGGTTGAGGCCAGGAGTCAGGGCGCCGCCGACGTCTTGAAAGTAGGTCCGCACCGGCAGCCGGAGCGCGATGACGCTTTCGGCAGTCTCGCCCGACACGCTGGGCACGCCGAGACGGAAGAGCGCCGCTACCAGGATCAGGTGTCGGATCGGGCTCGCCAGCGCGACGCAGACGACTTCGCCCAGCGGAAGGTTCAGGGCGCGAAGGCGCTCCTCGACGCGCAGGATTCCCTGCGCGATCATGTCGTAGGTGGCGAGGCGATCCGGAAGGATGACGGCGGGCTGCTCAGGAAGCAACCGCGCTTGAGAGACAATTCCGTCGGTGAAGGTCGAAGGCGCCTCGCTCGGCGACGGCGCCTCCTCCATCGCTTAGAACCGGTAGTTGAGGCCGACGCGGGCGAGCTGGGCGGAGTCCTTGAACTTGAAGGCGTATGTGGCGCCGTCCGTGACGCTCTTCGTCACGTCCGGAAACTGCATATAGAGGTACTCGGCCTTGACCGACCAGTGATTGTCGATCGCGTATTCCACGCCGCCGCCGATCGTCCACCCCGTCGCCTCGCTGCCGCGGCTCACAGGAAGCGGCGGCGTGTAGCCCGTATCACTGAGCTTGTTCGTCAGATCTGCAAAGACGACGCCGCCCGTCACGTAGGGCAGGAAGCGATCGAAAGCGATGCCGAACCGCGCACGCAAGTCGGCAAAGAATGGCAGGCTCGCCGAATGAACCGGCTGCCCCGCCCCGCTGCCGCCCAGCACCCCGCCCCTGCTGGCGCTGGCGCTCGTCCCATCGAGGTCGCCCTCGACGCCGACGACGAAGCTCTGAATCTGATAATTGTATCCCGCCTGCAAACCGCCGACGACCCCCGTGGGGTTGAGCGTGTCGGTTCCGCCATTGTAAAAGTGGCAGCAGTTACCACCGAGATCCTGGACGCTGTCCGGGTCGAAGACGGCGCCGATGTTGCCGCCGATGTAGAAACCCGTCCACGAGAATGGGGCGACGACCGGCATCGGCGCCGGCGGCGGCCCCTTCATGGTCGGCAGGTCGGCGGCGAGAGCGCCAGAAGCGAAGGCGGCGCACAACGCCGTAGACGCCAAGAGAGAATGCTTCATCGGTCGGCCCCCGTCTTGCGCAAAAGCAACGCACCTTTCGCACTTCTAATCTTTAGCCGCCTGCAAGTCTATTGCCCAACTTAAGCGCGGCCGCCCATCGCCGACCAAGCTCAAGATTGCGGCGCATTCCCCCGATGTCCACAATTTTGGCCAACATACTGACATTACAGTACTTTCCGGCTCAGCGCATCGCGCCGCGACATGCGCCTGGACGCGGCGGACGACTGTGGCGGCGGCGTCACACACCGGCGAAATCCGCTTCGCGAAATCGCAAGCAGCCGCGGCGCGCCGCTAGCGCTCTGTCCTCGCTCCCTGCTCAACCTGTTGTCACGCCCGCGACATGAGAATCTGCGCAAGGAGAACGCAAACTGGTTCCGCTCGCGACCCACGAGGCTGGCGTGGCAAAATCCGAAGACACGACCCGGCGTTACCGGACGATCTTTCTCTCCGACCTTCACCTCGGCACGCGCGGCTGTCAGGCCGAGCTGGCGCTCGACTTCCTGCGCCATAACGAGGCCGACACCTACTTCCTGGTCGGCGACATCCTCGACGGCTGGCGGATGCGCAGCGGCTGGTACTGGCCGCAGGCGCACAACGACGTCGTTCAGAAACTGCTGCGCAAGGTGCGCCGCGGCGCGCGGATGATCTTCGTGCCCGGCAACCACGACGAATTCGCCCGCCAGTTCGTCGGCCTCTCGTTCGGCGGCATCGAGATCGTCCGCAACGCGATCCACGTCGCCGCCGACGGCAAGCGCTATCTCGTCATGCACGGCGACGAGTTCGACGTCGTCGTGCGCCATTCGAAGTGGCTCGCCCATCTCGGCGACTGGGCCTACGACACGGCGCTGTTCCTCAACACCCGCTTCAACGACGTCCGCCGCCTGTTCGGCTTCAACTACTGGTCGTTCTCCGCCTGGGCCAAGCTCAAAGTGAAGAACGCGGTCAATTTCATCGGTTCGTTCGAATCCGAGCTCGCGCGCGAAGCCAAGCGTCACGGCGTCGACGGCGTCGTCTGCGGCCACATCCATCACCCGGCGATCCGCGAGATCGACGGCGTCACTTATGTCAACACCGGCGACTTCGTCGAATCCTGCTCGCTGGTCGTCGAGCACGACGACGGCAGGCTCGAAGTGATGCGGTGGTCGAAGACGTTCGCCGCGGCGCGCCGCGAGCGCGAGCAGGACGCCCGCCTCGCCGCGCCGGTCGAGGAGGTCGCGTCGGTCGCCGCGATTGCGGCGGACGCCGAGGTGGAGGCGGAAGCGGAGGCGGCTTGATCCGGATTCTCGTCGCCACCGACGCCTGGCGGCCGCAAGTCAACGGCGTCGTCCATACGCTCGAGCGCATGTCGGCGGCGGCGCGCGAGCTCGACGCCGAGTTCGTCTTCCTGACGCCGCAGGGCTTTGCCTCCCTGCCGCTGCCGACCTACCCCGACATCCGCCTCGCGCTCGCTCCTCCGTGGGAGGTCTCGCGACGCATCGACGCCGCGGCCGCCGACCACATCCACATCGCCACCGAGGGACCGATCGGTTGGGCGGCGCGCCGCCATTGCCGCAAGCGCGGGCGCTTGTTCACCACCAGCTATCACACCCGATTTCCCGAATATATCGCCGCGCGCACCCGCCTGCCCGAGGCCGTCTCCTACGAGGCGCTGCGACGCTTCCATGCGCCCGCCGCGGCGACGCTCGCGCCCACCCTGTCGATCCGCAACGAGCTGACGCGTCGCGGCTTCGAAAAGGTCAAGGTGTGGACGCGCGGGGTCGACCATGGCCTCTATCGGCCGCGCCCGCGCGATGCGCTCGACCTGCCGCGGCCAATCTTCCTCAGCGTCGGTCGGGTCGCCGTGGAGAAGAATCTCGAGGCGCTGCTGCAGCTCAAGCTGCCGGGATCGGTGGTCGTCGTCGGCGAAGGGCCGGCGCGCGCCGGCCTCGAGCGGCGCTTCCCGCACGCGCATTTCCTCGGCGCGCTGCACGGCGAAGCGTTGGCGCGGGTCTACGCCAGCGCCGATGTGTTCGTCTTCCCCTCGAAGACCGACACATTCGGCATCGTGCTGGTCGAAGCGTTGGCGAGCGGCATCCCGGTCGCCGCCTATCCGGTCGCCGGGCCGCTCGACGTGATCGGCGAAAGCGGCGCCGGCGCGCTCAACGACGATCTTGGCGCGGCCTGTTTGGCCGCCCTCGAGATTCCGCGCGAGAAGGCGCGCGAGCATTCGCTGCGCTTCACCTGGCGCGAGAGCGCGCGCCAGTTTCTGCAGCATATCGAGACCTGCCGCGCCGCCGTGCGGATCGGCCAGCCGGCCTGACGCGCGCTTCGACGCTTGATCGCGACGCGATCGTCCCCTATCCAGCGACCCTTTGCGCAGCGCCGCCGCGGCGCTGGGATGGAGCCCGCCATGACGCCGTCCGACGAGCCGACGCTTTCGCCGCGCCTGACGGCCCTGTTCGCCGCCGCCTGCGGGGTCATCGTCGCCAACATCTACTACGCGCAGCCATTGATCGCGCCGATCGCCGCCGAGCTCGGCCTGCCGCCGCGCAGCGCCGGACTGATCGTCACGCTGACCCAGCTCGGCTACGGCGCCGGCCTGCTGCTCATAGCTCCGCTCGCCGACCTGGTCGAGAACCGTCGCCTGACGCTGGCCGCGATCGCGCTCGCTGCGCTCGGTCTTCTCGGCGCAGGGCTGTTGCACGGTCCGGCGGCGTTTCTCGCCTGCGCGCTGCTGATCGGCTTCGGCTCGGTCGCGGTCCAGGTGCTGGCGCCGCTCGCCGCGCATTTCGCGCCGGCGGCGCGACGCGGCCGCGTCGTCGGCGACATCGCGATGGGAATCATGCTCGGCATCATGGCGGCGCGGCCGGCCGCCAGCTTCCTCGCCGCGGAAACCTCTTGGCGTACGGTCTTTTTCGCCGCCGCCGCTCTGATGGCGCTGACCGCGGCGGCGCTGGCGGTCGGCCTGCCGCGACGGCAGCCAGAGTCTCGCGTCGGCTATGGAGCGCTGATGGCGTCGCTGATCGGGCTCGCCGCGCGGACGCCGGTGTTGCAGCGGCGCGCCTTCTATCAAGCCTGCCTGTTCGCCGCCTTCTCGTTGTTCTGGACGACCGTTCCGCTGTTCCTCGCCGACGCCTTCGGGCTGGGCCAACGCGGCATCGCGCTGTTCGCGCTCGCTGGAGTCTCCGGCGCGGTGGCCGCGCCGCTGTCCGGTCGCCTCGCCGACAGCGGCCATAGCCGAGCGGTGACGGCGTTGGCCCTGGTTGTCGCGGCCGTCGCCTTTCTCATCGCCAATCTCGCCCCCGCCGGCGCCCCGATGGCGCTCGCGCTGCTGGTCGCGGCGGCGGTGCTGCTCGATTTTGGCGCGCAGGCCCACCTGGTCGTCGGGTTCCGCGCCATATTCGCGCTCGGCGGCGAATCGCGCGGTCGGCTCAATGGCCTCTACATCGCGAGCTTCTTCCTGTTCGGCGCGCTCGGTTCGGCGCTCGGCGCCTGGGCCTACGCCGACGGCGGCTGGCGGCTGGCGAGCGCGATCGGCCTCGCCTTTCCAGTCGTCGCGCTCGCGGCCTTCGCGTTCGAACGACAGCGTTGACGCGGGCGGGGCGGCGCCACGCCGGCCGCTCCGTCTCACTCTCGCCACATGCGTGGCGGAAGGGACCGTGCTAAGTCGCGCTGCGCCTGCGGGGCCGCAGCGACCAAGCGGGAAAGTCTGATAGCGATGGCTTGGCTGCGTGGCGCCTCGATTGGGCTTGTTTTTCTTGGTCTCGTCGGCCTCGCGGGGCTGACGCTGTCGGGCTGCGAGACCGACCTTGCCGGCGCTTTCGGCGGACCGGCCGTCGCGGCGACGACGGCTCGGCCGGTGCAGGTTTTCGTCGCCTCGACCCGCAAAGCCGAACACGGCGCGGCGTCCCAGGTGCTGTCGTCCGACGGCGTCCACTACGCGCTCGACATCCTCACGATCCCGCCCGGCCATCACGCCGGATCGATTGAAGAGCCGATGTTCGGCGCCGCCAACGCGCGCGACCACATCGTTCTCGCCCAGGAGCGGACGCTCGATTCCGAAGAATTCAAGTCCGAGCTTGCTTCGCATGTTTCCGGCCGCATCGGCGTCAACCGCGACGTGCTCGTCTTCGTCCACGGCTTCAACACCCCATTCGACGAGGCGCGCGACCGCACCGCGCAGATTGTGGCCGACAGCCGGTTCGGCGGCGTCGCCGTGCTGTTCACTTGGCCGACCAAGCACGAACTGTTCGGCTACGTCTCCGACAAGGACAACGCCACCGCCTCGCGCGACGCGTTGCAAGCGCTGCTGCAAGACGTCAGTGCGACGCCCGGCGTCGGCAAAGTCCACGTGCTCGCCCATTCGATGGGCGGTTGGCTGGCGATGGAGGCTTTGCGCCAGGAGGCGATCGCCGGCGATCGCGACCTCTCCGGCCATCTCGGCGATGTCATGCTCGCCTCGCCCGACATCGACATGGACGTCTTCGCCGGGCAGATGGCGCGCCTGAGACCAGCAAACGTCACCGTCTTCGCCACCGCCAACGATCGCGCGCTGTCGCTCTCCAGCGCCATCGCCCAGTCGCGCCAGCGGGTCGGCGCGATCAACCCGTCGAAGCCCGAGGACCGCGAGCGGCTCGAGGCGCTCGGCGCCAAGGTCTACGACCTCACCAATTTCTCCGACGGCTTCATCGACCACGGCGCCTATGCCGACGCGCCCGACGTGCTGCATGCGATCGGCGCGCAGATGGCGACGCCGCGGCCGCAGGACGCCAACACGATGTCGAGCATCGACGCGAGCGGCTACATCGATCCGTCGGCGCCCCCCGCCGCCGTTCCGACGCCCGCAGCGACGCCGGGTCAGGCGTCGGCGGTGACCGCGGCGCCGCTCCCGGCGGGGACGCCTGTCCCTGCCGCAACGCCAGCTTCCGTTGCGACGCCGCAGGCCGCCGCCCTTCCCGCGCCGACTCCCGCGCCGACGGCGACGGCGAATTGAACGGTTCGCCGCAGAGGCGGCCCTTGCCCCCGCGCCCCGCTGCGCCCCATATTCAACTCGCGACTTTCGGAGCCCGGCCATGACGAGCAAGCTCGACCAATTGCGGACCATGACGACGATCGTCGCCGACACCGGCGACATGGAATCGATCCGCGCCTACCAGCCGACGGATTCGACCACCAACCCGACCCTGATCTTCAAGGCTGCGCAGCTTCCCGCCTACAGCTATCTGTTCGACGAGGCGGTCGGCTGGGGCCGCAAGACTGGGGCGTCGCCCGTGGCGGTGACCGAGCGGCTGATCATCGACTTCGGCGCGGAACTGACGCGCATCGTTCCCGGCCGGGTCTCGACCGAGGTCGACGCGACGCTGTCGTTCGACGTCACCGCCACGATCGCCAAGGCGCGTGAAATCATCGCCGCCTACGCCGAGCGCGGCATCGGCCGCGAGCGCATCCTGATCAAGATCGCTTCGACCTGGGAGGGCGCGCAGGCCGCCGCCACGCTGCAGCGCGAGGGCGTCGACTGCAACATGACGCTGTTGTTCTCGCTGGCCCAGGCGGTCGCGGCCGCCGACGCCGGCGCATTCCTCATCTCGCCGTTCGTCGGCCGGATCTTCGATTGGCACGTCAAGGCGGGCGGCGGTCCCTACACCGGGGACACTGACCCCGGCGTAACGTCGGTGCGGTCAATCTACGCCTACTACAAGACCCACGGAATCAAGACGGTCGTCATGGGCGCGTCGTTCCGCAACACTGGCGAGATCGAAGCGCTCGCCGGCTGCGATCGGCTGACCATTTCGCCCGACTTGTTGCACAAGCTCGCCGACGACAGCGGCATGCTCGCGCGCCGACTTTCGCCGCAGGCCCCCGGCCCGGCGCCGGCCAAGATCGCCCTCGACGAAAAGAGCTTCCGTTGGCTCATGAATGAGGACGCAATGGCGACCGAGAAGCTTGCCGAAGGCATCCGCGCTTTCGCCAAGGACCTCGCCTCGCTGCGCGAACTGGTGTCGCGCAAGCTGGCGCTGGCGGCGTAGTTGCGCGACGTCGCGGCGCGCCTCGACAAATACACATGTTTATTACGTGTAATTGTCTCGAGACACCCAGCGTCGGCGACCAACGCTAGGCCGCGCGTGATTTGGCGCCTAGCGCTTTGAAATCGCGGCGACGCCGACCAAACCTGTCGCGGCCCTTGCCTTTGGCGGCCGCCTCCCTTATAGCCGCGGCCATTCCACAGGCGGATTTCTGCGCGCCCTGCTTCAAGGGTTCGCTCCGGTGGCCGGGTTCGCCCGGCCGACATGATCCGCCGAGGCTCAACCGGAAAGGACACCGCAGTGTCGCTGCCTGATTTCACTATGCGCCAACTCCTCGAGTCCGGCGCGCATTTCGGCCACCAGTCGCATCGCTGGAACCCGAAGATGGCGCCGTACATCTTCGGCACGCGCAACTCGATCCACATCATCGATCTCGCCCAGTCGGTGCCGCTGTTGCACCAGGCGCTGAAGGTTGTATCCGACACGGTCGCCAAGGGCGGCCGCGTGCTGTTCGTCGGCACCAAGCGCCAGGCCGCCGAGGAGATCGCCGAAGCCGCCAAGCGCTCGGCGCAGTATTTCGTCAACTCGCGCTGGCTCGGCGGCACGCTGACCAACTGGAAGACCATCTCCGGTTCGATCGCGCGGCTGCGCAAGCTCGACGAGCAGCTTGGCGAAGGCGCCAAGGGCCTGACCAAGAAAGAGCGTCTGATGATGTCGCGCGAGCGCGACAAGTTGGAGAAGGCGCTAGGCGGCATCAAGGACATGGGCGGCGTCCCCGACCTCGTCTTCGTCATCGACACCAACAAGGAAGCGCTGGCGATCAAGGAGGCCAACCGGCTCAAGATTCCGGTTTTCGCCATCCTCGACACCAATTGCGATCCCGACGGAATCACTTATCCGGTGCCCGCCAACGACGACGCGGCCCGCGCCATCAATCTCTACTGCGACCTCGTCGCGCGCGCGGCAATCGACGGCATCTCGCGCAGCCAGGGCGCGGCGGGCATGGACGTCGGCGCGGCCGAAGCGCCGATCGCGGAGGCCCTGCCCGAACCGACCGCCGCTGGCGAGACGGATGCCGCCGGCGAGATGGAACCGGCGACCTCGACCGACCGGTTCGAGCTGCTCGCCGCGCCGCGCGGCGCGCCCGACGACCTCGCCAAGCTGACCGGCGTCGGCCCGCAGATCGTCAAGAAGCTCAACGAGCACGGCGTCTTCCACTATTGGCAGATCGCCGCGATGACCAAGGACGAAGCCGACAAGCTCGACGCCGACCTCAAGTTCAACGGTCGCGTCGCCCGCGACAATTGGGTCGACCAGGCTCGCACGCTGCTCGCATCGGCGTGATTTCTCTCTCCCGCAAACGGGAGAAAGGCGCGCAACGGGGCGCAACTCCGCCGCTCCATTCGATTTCATTCTGGGGAATACTGCCATGGCCACGATTAGCGCCGCGCTGGTGAAAGACCTGCGCGAGAAAACCGGCGCGGGCATGATGGATTGCAAGACCGCGCTCGGCGAGACCGGCGGCGACATCGAAGCCGCCATCGACTGGCTGCGCAAGAAGGGTCTCGCCAAGGCGGCCAAGAAGAGCGGCCGCGTCGCCGCCGAAGGCTTGGTCGGCGTCGCGGTCGAAGCCAATCTCGGCGTCGTCGCCGAGGTCAATTCCGAGACCGACTTCGTCGCCCGCAACGACGACTTCCAGTCGCTGGTCCACGGCGTCGTCGCGGTCGCGCTCGACAAGGCGCCCGACATCGACGCCGAGTCGGTCAAGGGCGCGCATTATCCCGGCGGCGGCACGGTCGCCGACGCGATCGCCAACGCCGTCGCCACTATCGGCGAGAACATAACGCTGCGCCGGGCCGCCGGACTGCACGTGTCCAACGGCGTCATCGGACACTACGTCCACAGCCAGCTCGTCGACGGGCTCGGGCGCATCGGCGTGATCGTCGCGCTTGAATCGACCGGCGCGGCGGAGCCGTTGCGGGCGCTCGGCCGCCACGTGGCGATGCACGTCGCTGCGGCGAGTCCGCTCGCTCTCGATCCGGCCGGCGTCGACCCGGCGACGATCGCCCGCGAGAAGGCGGTGCTGGCCGACAAGAACGCCGGCAAGCCGCCGCACGTGCTCGAGAAGATCGTCGAGTCGGGCCTCAAGACCTTCTACAAGGAGGTCTGCCTGCTCGATCAGGCGTATGTCCACGACCCCGCCAAATCGGTCGCCCAGGCGGTCAAGGAGGCGGAGAAGAGCGTCGGCGCGCCGATCGCCGTCAAAGGCTTCGTTCGCTTCGCGCTCGGCGAGGGCGTCGAAAAACCGGCCGAAGAAGGGTAAACTTCCGAATCGAGCGGGCGGCCTGCGGGCCGCCCTTTTCTTAGGGGCCGACGACAGGAGACGAGCGTTGACCGACCGCGCGCGCGAAAAGCCGATGTTCGACCGGGTCGTCGTCAAGCTGTCGGGCGAGGCGTTGATGGGGCCGGACCCGTTCGGCCTCAATGCGCCGACGGTGCAGCGCATCAGCGCCGATCTCAAGGCCGCCTCCGAGCTCGGCGTCCAGGTGGCGGTGGTGGTCGGCGGCGGCAATTTTTTCCGCGGCCTGCTCGGCGCCGAAAAGGGCATCGAACGCGCCCGCGCCGACTCGATCGGCATGCTCGCGACCGTGATGAACGC
>Ga0187851_10003197_pt1 | contig 13927 bp, 11 predicted proteins | sample June2016WEW_6_10_FD_132997 | JGI IMG/M metagenome (GOLD analysis project Ga0187851, IMG submission 132997) | Peatland microbial communities from SPRUCE experiment site at the Marcell Experimental Forest, Minnesota, USA - June2016WEW_6_10 | ecosystem: Environmental > Terrestrial > Soil >...
GTAGAACGCCTGTAGCGTGGCGTATGCAACGCCCGCCGCGCCGTCCAGCACCGCGCCGCGCACAAACATCATGTAGAGCCATTTGATCAGCGGCCTTCCCGGCATCCGGTAGAAGATCGCCTTCTGGTGCAGCCGCCGCGTGTGGAAGTTGGGATCGCGCAACGCCGCGAGCAGGCTCGGTTTCTGTAGTCCCTGCTGGCAGAAGATCAGCTCGGCCTCCATGGTCGAGTAGGTGTTGTGCTTCGTCATCCAGCTCGCGAATCCCTTCGAGAACGGGAAGTGGTCGAGCGGGTGCATGAGCTCCGCGACAGGCCCGTCGACCTCCAGCACCTCGTTGATGGCGCGCGTGTACCTTGCCCGCGCCGGCCGCACCAGCCGGATGTAGAACGGAGTGAGCTGTGCATGCTTCAGCCAGGTGCCGAAGAGGAAGTCGCGACGGCGCAGGCGAAACGCTGCGGTGTTTGCGGGCGCCTCGCGGACCACGCGCTGCATCTCTGCGCACAGCTCCGGAGTGGGCCGCTCGTCGGCGTCCAGCAGGAAGACCCATGGATGCTTGAACGCCAGGGCCAGCGCGGCGTTGCGATGCGTGGCGTAGTCGTCGAAGACGCGGCTGTGGACCAGCGCGCCGGCCGCGCGCGCAATCTCCAGCGTCCGGTCCGTGCTGCACGAGTCGAAGACATGCACATCGTCCGACCAGGCAACCGAAGCCAGCGCGCCGGGCAGATCGCGCTCCTCGTTCTTCGTAAGGATCAGCACGGAGATCATCGTAGAGAACTCATGGCCAATGGTATCGCTGTGCCGCAGGCGGTCGACTTCGCCGGCTGAGGTTTGGTGGGCCCACAAGGACTTGAACCTTGAACCAACGGATTATGAGTCCGCTGCTCTGACCAATTGAGCTATGGGCCCCTCGTCTGCCATGCTACTGCATCCACGCTCTCGACGGTGATAGCAGTTGTGCCGCGCAGCTCCGGAGCTATCCTGCTGCGCTTCATGACCGCTGCGCATCATGGCCGGGTCGCTCTGCGCGGCTGGGGTGTGATTCAATGAATCCAGCGATGATGCAAGGAATCTATCAGTGATGGCACTGGAGAATACAGCCTCGCGACGTCCCAACACTGCGCTCCGCCGATGGAAGGCAGCGACGCGCAAGATGCGCGAGCTGAGCTCGATCGCCTCGGCGCTCCTCGACACCGCGCATCCCTACATGGCGCACGTCGTGCCCATGCGTCGCTGCAACCTAGCCTGCACCTACTGCAACGAGTTCGACGACGTCTCCGACCCGGTGCCCATCGATGAGATGGAGCGCCGCATCGACGAGTTGGGGCGCCTGGGCACCTCGGTCATCACCATCTCCGGCGGCGAACCGCTGCTGCACCCGGAACTCGACCGCGTCATCGCGCGCATACGGCGCACTGGCGCGATCGCCGGAATGATTACCAACGGCTATCTGCTGATGCCCGACCGCATCGCCCGCCTCAACCGCGCCGGCCTCGACCACATGCAGATCTCCATCGACAACGTCATGCCGGACGCGGTCTCCAAGAAAAGCCTGAAGGTCCTGGACGCAAAGCTGCGGATGCTGGCGGACCACGCGGACTTCCATGTGAACATCAACTCCGTGGTGGGCGGCGGAATCGCCAATCCGACCGACGCGCTCACTGTAAGCGAGCGAGCACTGGCGCTGGGTTTTTCCTCGACCATCGGCATCATTCACGATGGCAGTGGCCAGTTGAAGCCGCTGGGCAAGGCAGAGCGAACGGTCTGGGACAAGGTCCGCCGGCTCACCCGCCGGAATTATTCCCGCTTCAACCAATTTCAGGAGGCCATCGCCAACGGCCAGCCCAACGACTGGAGGTGCCGCGCGGGCGCGCGTTACCTCTACATCTGCGAGTTCGGGCTGGTGCACTACTGTTCGCAGCAGCGCGGATACCCCGGAGTGCCGCTGGCCCAGTACGGCAGGGCGGACCTGCGCCGCGAGTTCCTCACCCAGAAGAGCTGCGCTCCCAACTGCACCATCAGTTGCGTGCACCAAGTCAGTTACATCGACCACTGGCGCGCGCCCCAGACCTCTCATGTGACTCCCGGAGGCGCACATGGTGCCAGCTCGGGGGCCGGTACAGGTCTGGTGCAGATTCGCTGATCTTCGCAACACCTCTGGGTCAGCCGACAGCTCAAGGAATTCGTTTCAGCTCTTGTTCTTCAGACTGTCCGAAATCTCCTTGAGGCTTTCATCCGCGCTCTTGAGGCTCTCATCGACGCCTCGAAGCGATTGAACAATCTTCCAGAGAACCCATATCACGAAGATCCAGAAGACGCCAAGCGCGGGGAAGAAAATAGTGGGAAAAATGGGAGGGTTCAAGGTTGTATCCTCACAGGGAACATATACCAGCAAACACAGAGAGCATATACCAGCAATCTTCCGATGCACAATTCATAATCGTTGTCTCGCAGGGGGCGACTTTGATACCCCACCGGGGGCCTGGACGCTCTAAACGGAGAAAGAGCGTGGTTACAGGGAACAAGAAGAAATCCGTCGGCGTAGGCCAACAGTCCCGAGATCAATCCCACGCCAATCGCGACCGCGACAAGTCGCGCTCGCCAGTTGACCGGTCGCAGGCGATGCGGTCGACCGAGCGCAGGACACGGAGGGCGCGCAGGGTGATGTCCTCCAGATTGCCGATGGGCGTGGCGACGAGGTAGAGGCCGGGAGCGAGGGGTTGGCCATCCTGATCGGGAATCATGCGTTCGCCCTCTCCTTCGAGACAGCTAACTGAATGGAAGAATGATCTCGAATTTTCGACCAGGTCTTTCCGGATAAAGCACGGGCCAGAGACTCCGCACCATCAACGTTAAGATGGCCAATGTCGAAGACCTGTTTGCTGCCTTGCATCCCACGAGGGCTATCTCTTTGGCAGCCTGTCACATGCCGGTTTCAACAACGAAGTGCAAAGAACTTTGAGTAGTATTTCACGAAGTCGAAGTCTGGGAGGAAGAGTTCGGCGGCCTTGGCGGACCGAAGGGCCGGGCCCTCGTTGGCATCGGTCCCTTCGGGCAGCTTATCCCTTGTGCTCCGCGGCCGCCGGAGTTGCGTCCGTCTGCTCGCGGATATCTGTGTACTCCTTCGTGTACGGCGTCTTGCCGAAGATCGTCCAGAAGTAATTGATCGTGTAGCGCAGCGCGATGCGCAGCGTCCCTTCCTTCTTCAGCCGACGCGCCGACGAGTACATCTTCAGGTCGAAGGTGAACTTCACCTCGCCCACCTGGTTCATTCGCCGCGCGATGTCGGTGTCTTCGCCGTAGAATGCGATCGCCGTATTGAAGCCGCCGATCTGCTCCAGCGCCGCGCGCCGCAGCACGAAGTTGCCGCCCTGCACCATCGATCCCGCGCGCAGCACGTAGCGGTTCAGCGCGTACACCAGGTACGCAATCGCGTAAAAGATGCGCACGCTCACCCGCTGGCTTGGCGACATGTCGTAGTAGATAAACGGCCCGCTGAGCGCCACCAGCTTTGGCTCAGCGGCAAACTCCTTCAGCACCGTCTGCACCCAGCCCTCAGTCAGCCGCGAGTCCGAGTCCACGTTGGCGATCAACTCGCCTGTGCTTGCCGCAAAACCCGCCTGCCGCGCAAACGTCAGCCCCTTCCGCGGCTCGTCCACCACGCGCACGCCCGGGTAGCCCAGCGCAACCTCGCGCGTGCGGTCGCTGCTTGCGTTGTTGACCACGATGATCTCAACTGCATCGCCCAACTCGCGCGTCTGCGCCAGCACCGACTCCAGACACGCCGGGAGATACGCCTCTTCGTTGTACGCCGGAACCACAAAGCTCAGCCGCATACTGCCACGCTAGCCTCCGAATGTTACAGGACAGCGACAATACCGCCCGCGAACCCGCGAGGATACCTGCCGCTGCCTGTCACATGTTGGATGCGCGATTTTACGGCGCGGGCGCTGGATCGTCCGGCATCACCGCGCCGGCCTTCACCCACTGCTCGATGGTGGCGATGTCGGCGTCGCTCATCTTGGGCGCCTTGGCCGGCATCGGCTTCGGATCGTCCGCCGGCCCTTCGTGCCGGATCAGCTTCACCAGCAGGCTGTTCGCCGGATCGCCCGGCACAATGACCACGCCGTCGCGCCCGCCCTTCATCGTGGACGCCTTGGTCTGCAGGCTCAGCCCGCCCTTGTGGTTCACATCGAAGTGGCACTTGCCGCAGTTGGTCTGCAGCAGCGGCCTCACCTTCTCCGTGTAGAACGCCGGCTTGTTTGCCGCGTCCTGTGCCGCCACCGTTCGCAACCCAGACCCAGCCAGCGCCGCCACAGCCAGCGCCGCAGCCATCACGCCAACACCTGCCAGAAATCTCCGCATCCATCCTCCTCGAATCTCATTCGCATCTTTGAAAACCCTGGCCCGAAGACCTCCTGCCCTACGCATCCAGCAACCGCGCCGCCTATTAACCGATCAGTACACGGAACCTGCATGGTCACTTACTGCAAGTCTACGTTCCAAGTAGGGTAGAAGTTGCTCTGGTGCCTCCGCACCTCCAAAAATTGATGATGCGCACAAAAGCCCTCGTGGCTGCCGTGATGGCGCTTGTCTGCCTGCAACTCTGCGCTGTGCCGTTGCTGGCCAGACCGACGCGTTCGCTCGGCCGCCCCAACGCAGGCCGGCTGATCGTCGCCCAGACCACGCAGCGTCCCACCCATGAGCGCGCCGCGCATAAGACTGCATCCGCCCACGCGAGCGCAGCGCACCTGCGAACCCATGCCGCCGCACGCGCAACCGCGAGCGGGCCGCGCGACACCCGCATCGCAGCCAATACCTCGCACTCCGCCGGCCCAACGGCTCCGCACAGCATCGTCACTCGCCGCCTCCACGCGTCCGCGCCAGCTCTCGTCTCGAACCCGGAAGCAGACAGCGCCCATGCCTGGATGCACCTGCGCGAGCAGCAGCGCTCGCTGGCCGCGCACAACGCCATCGCCGCCGCGGACCGCGGCATTCGCGCGCCCCGCATGGAACGAACGGAGCGCACGGAAGCTCGCACCGCCCGGTCCGCCGAACCCGCCGCGCGCTCCACGCTCGCCCAGCAGCAGCCCGCCGCGTCGCGTCTTCCCGCCGACGGCAGCGCAACCGGCAACGAGCCGGACGCGAACAACACCACCGCGCCCACCAACATCGGCGGCGTCCTTCGCCCCGCCACCGAAGCGTACCATTTGCCTTCAGTCGAAGAGGAGGCGGCCACGCCCGTCCTGTTGCCCGCGCTGCGCGTCTCCTCGCTCTACGACAGCCGCGGCCACCTCTTGGTCCCGCCGCCGCTCTTCGGCTCGCACGAGAACCTGCTCCACCAGAACCAGATGGCCGATCGCGACGGCCTCGACCGCGTGCGCGACGACGCCGACCTGCTCGACCTGCGCCGCCAGCACAAGCTGGTCGCCCTGCCGGAGAACGAGGCCCTGCGCGTCGACGCGCGCCTGCCGGAGGACCGCCGCTTCTCGCGTCCCTGGACCGCCGCGTTCCTCAGCATCCTCGCAAGCGACCACTACGCAGCCTTCCACCAGCCGTTGAAGGTGGACTCCGCCGTGCGCACCGTCGAGTTCCAGCAGCGCCTGACGCACAGAAACGCCAACGCCGCGCCCTCCACCGGAGACACCGCCTCGCCGCACCTCACCGGCCAGGCCGTCGACATCGCCAAGCGCGGACTCACCATCACCGAGATCGCATGGATGCGCGCCTACCTCCAGCCGCTCATCGACCAGGGCAAGATCGACGTCGAGGAGGAGTTCCAGCAGGCCTGCTTCCACATCAGCGTCTACCGCAGCTTCGTCCCCGCCGCGCCCGCCCGCGTCACCCTCGCCGCCGCCCATTAACCGCGGCCCCATGACAGCCGCAGACCGCACCAAGTAGCATTGCTAACGCACTGCGACCGCGCAAAGCCTCGCAGCGAAGTCAGCGCGCAGTCGGCGGGTCAACGATGCAAACAATGCGAGATTTGGTTGTTCTTTTTTCTATGCTGCATGGTGCGCCGTCGGCAGCCCCATTCATGCGTGCGTCTTTTGCGCGATGGGTGGAGTATCGCGCGTAAGCGCGACCCGGAGGGAGCAGGGGCCTTCAGGTGTTCAGTAGCATGACATCCTTTACCGATTGTCTCCAGACATCCCTTACACTTTGCCTCTTGGCTTGGGTTCAGGAGGCTGACTATGTTGTATCGCTCGACGGATCGCCTCTGTTGTTGTGGCGCCCCGTGTAAAACCTGTCCCATAGGGCCTCCTTCCTCTCCTGAGAATAGAATGCACCATCAAATGCCGGGACTAAACACCTAGGAGTCTTGGGGGCGGCGGATGCGGCGGCTCTGGTTGAGCAGGCCCATGGACTGGGAGAGGTTCTGCGGGGTGACAATGCCGACGATGCGCTCGCCCTGCATGACGGGAACGAGTTGCGCGCCCTGTCCGCCGGTGATGCGGCCCAGCGTATGGACCAGCGAGTCGCCGGGCCGCGCGGTTTGGAAGCTGCGCGTCATCACGCCCTGCACATAGCTGTTGCCGCCGGTGGCGAGCGCCTCCATGATGTTCTGGCGGGAGACGGCGCCGACCAGATTGCCTCCGCGCACCACGGGAAAGACGTCCTGCAAGGAGTGGACGGCGCGCTGTAGCGCGTCCTCCAGCGTGTCGGATGCAGAGAGCGTGTTGAACTGGGTGAGCATGACGTCGCGCATGAGCACGCATTCGGCATCGCCCTGGGAGAGCAGGTTGGGGCCTTCCATGTGGGCTGCGACGAGCACGAAGGCGCCCATGATGAGGAGCCAGAGGTTGCCCATCAGCAGCCCGGTGACGACCAGGGCGATGGCGATCCACTGGCCCAGGCCCGCGCCCAGTCCCCACCGGAGGCCCGCGCCGAGGCCTGCGCCCAGACCGGCAGCCGGTGCGGCGCCTGGCGCGGCGGGCCGTTGCCGGTCTTCGACTTCCTGCGCGCCGTCGGCGTGTGCGCGGCGAAAGACGCGTCCTCCATCCAACGGAAAGGCAGGCAGAAGATTGATTGCGCCGAGCAGTAGGTTGAGCCATACCATGGCGCGCAGCAGGTGGGTAGGCGCGATCCACGGCCTCTCGATGAGGTTGATGCCGGGTGTGGAAGCCAGCACAACAGCCGCAAGCAGAAGGCCGAAGCCGATGTTGGCGAGCGGGCCGACGACGGCCATGCGCCGCTCGATCGCCGGCCCGGAGGCGCGCTCAGTGGCTTCGCGCGTGGCGTAGGTGCTCAGACCTCCAGTGGGCAGCAGCAGGATCCCGCCGAGCTCCAGTCCGAACCACACCGCAGCCAGTGCGCACGCGACCTCGCGCACGGCGACAGCGAACAAAAGCAGGAGCCAGAGGGTGAACATACGCCCGGCGCTCGATCCGGCGAACGAGCCAAGGCCGATCACCATGGCGAGCAGGAGCAGGAAGAACGCATGAATGCGGACCTCAACGCCAAAGAACCGGCCGACCGGGAAGCTCCATCCGCGCATGGTTCTATTGTATTCGCACGCGGGCTGCGCAATAACAAACTGAACAACGCCGACAGGCGCGTTCGTGGTCATAAGATTGAGAGATGCGGGTTATCGCCGGGAGTTTTCGTTCACGTCAACTGATCGCCCCACGAGGCAGCGGGACGCGGCCCACCAGCGACCGGCTGCGCGAGACGCTCTTCAACATTCTAGCGCCGCGCGTTGCGGGATGCCGCTTCGCCGACCTCTACGCTGGCACCGGTGCGGTGGGGATCGAGGCGATCAGCCGCGGGGCGGAGCAGGTGTGGTTCGCGGAAAAGACCGTGCCGGCGCTGGCGGCCATTCGTGCCAATTTGAAGGCGCTGAAGATTGCGCGAGGATTTGCGATAGAGGAGCGCGGGGTGGGCGCGCTGTTGGAACGGCTGGCCAAGGCCGCGCAGAAGGCGGCGACTGAATCGGTGGAGGGCGCGCGGGCTGGCAATGTGCTCAATCTGGTCTATATCGATCCACCGTGGGAGGCGGAGGCGGAGTACGCCAACACGCTGCACCTGCTGGGCAGCGCGCGCGGTCAACTGATGCTTGCGCCCGGCGCGCTGGTTGTCGCCGAGCACAGCAGCAAGGCGAAGCTTGCGGAGCGGTACGGGGAGCTGGCGCAGACGCGCACGCTCAAGCAGGGGGATGCGGCGCTGAGCTTTTACGCGGTGACTGGGCTGTAATCAGCGCACCGCGTCGAGGGCTTGGGCAATGTCTTCGAGCAGGTCTTCGACGGCCTCCAGTCCGGCGCTGAGGCGGATGAAGCCCTCGGGGACGGCGTCGCCACCCCAGCGCACGCGGCGCTCGGCGCAGGTACATGTGCCGCCGAAGCTGGTGGCTTCGGTGATGAGCTTGGCCTTGACGAGGAAGGTTTCGGCGGCGGCGCGGTCGGGGAGGGTGAAGCTCAGGATCGCGCCGAAGTGCTGCATCTGTCGCGCGGCGAGAGCGTGGCCGGGATGGGTGGGAAGGCCGGCGTAGAGCACATCGTGGACGATGTCAGTGCGCGTTGTCAGATACTCGGCGATGCGCAGGGCGTTGGCCGAACTTCGCTCCAGGCGTAGGGGGAGGGTCGCGATGGAGCGCAGGGCGAGCCAAGCCTCCATTGGGCCGAGGACGCCGCCCGTCAGGGTTCGCCACTGCTCGATTTGCTGGCGCAGTTCCAGATCGCGGACGGCGACGTGGCCGAGCAGAATGTCGCTGTGGCCGGTCATGGATTTGGTGTCGCTGGCGACGGCGAAGTCAGCTCCGAGCGCCAGTGTGCGCTGACCGAGTGGGGTCGCGGTGGTGTTGTCGACGGCGACCAAAACTCCGGCGCGGTGGGCGCGCTGGCTGAGCGCGGTGATGTCGCAGATCTCCATCAGCGGGTTGCTGGGCGACTCGATCCAGAGCAAGCGCGCGCCTTCGAGCTGCTCACCCTGCGCGTCTCCGGTGGTCGGCGCCTGGCGGACGACCACCCCCATCTTAACGAAGTACTCCTGCATGAGGGAGCGCGCGGCGAAGTAGGCGTTGGTTGGTAGCACGACCACATCGCCCGGTCGCAGCACGGCTCCGAAGACCGAGGCGCAGGCGGCCATGCCAGAGGCGAAGACCAATGCGCTGGCGCGGTATGGCCTGCCCGCATCCGCGTGGAAGGGAGCAAAGACGCCGGACTCCATCTGGCCGATGGCGCGCTCCAGCGCAGTCCAGGTGGGATTGTGCGAGCGGGCGTAGTTGTATGGTGCGTCGTTGGGGTCTCCCGGCGTGTGGAAGGGCGCGGCGAAGACCGGGCTGGGATGCAGCGGCTCGCCCGCAACTGCGCGCGTAAGGGTCGAGCGAATGATTTTGGTCGAGTCATGCATAGCGCTCGCTAATCCTCATGCTTTCCGGTGAAATGTTCCCAGCCGCCGGACAGGAGCGTCGACCGGCGTCCGGCGGAGTCCATCAATGAGATGCTGCGGCCGCGCACGAGGCTTCCGATGTGTGTGATGCGGACTCCGGCGAGAGAGCGCGGAACTCGCGCCGTCGGCGGAGCTGCGAAGAGGAGCTCGTAGTCCTCTCCGCCGTGGAGGGCGAGCTTGAGGGCGCGGGTGGGTGCGGCTCTCGCGCGACTCGCCTGCGCGGCGCGGGCCTGCTGCGCCAGGAGATGGATCGGCAGCGCGGCGGAGGAGATCCGGGCGCCGACGCCGGACTCGCGGCAGAGGTGCGCGAGATCGGTGGAGAGACCGTCGCTGAGGTCGATGCATGCGGTGGCAAGACGACGCCGCAGCAGAGCCAGACCTACCGCAAGGCGCGGCTGAGGGAACATCTGGGGATGCGCGGTGAGCTGGTTAGGCGCAGGCATTCGCGGCGCTCTCAAGTTCGGCTGATTGATCCGACCCGAAGAGAGTGAAGTCGACTCCCACCCATTCCGCAAAGAACGCGGAATGGATGGGGCACCCAAATCTGTGTATGGATGGGCCGGATTAGTAGCGGCGCGGCGACCCATCTCGGCGAGTTCGGCGGCTGCACCACCCAGTTTGCCGGTGACGTAGAGCGCGTCGCCGGGGCGGCCCGTGCTGCGGCGCAAGGCGCGACCGGCAGGGGCCGACCCGACCAGCACAATATCCGCCAGCACCAGATCGCTGGGAGATTCGGCGGTGTCGCCTCCCGCCAGCGGTACGGCGTGCCGATCCGCCAAGCTGCGCAGGCCGGTGAAGAAGCGCTCGACCCACTCGCGTCCGGCGCGGGTTGCGAGCATTTCGCCGGGCAGAGCGAGGGAGAGGAAGGCGGCCAGCGGATGTGCGCCCATTGCAGCCAGATCGCTGAGGCCGCGCGCCAGCGTGCGGTGACCGACCGACTCCGGCGGATGCAGGTCGCGGCGGAAGTGGCGGCCTTCGAGGGTGAAGTCGGTGGTGACGAGGAGCTCGTGGCCTCGGGGCGGACGCAGGATGGCGCAGTCGTCGCCGATGCCGAGGGCGAGATTGCGCGCGAGGCTGCGGCTGCCGCATCCGGCGGTCCCCCCTGCTCCGCGCCCGGTCGCTCCCCACTCCGACCGGATGCGTTCGATCAGCTCCAGCTCGCCCATCTCTCTCTTCATCGTGAGCCAAGCATAAACCAGCCGGGGATTGCCGGACATGTGCGGCTGCATCCGGTCGAAGACAGGCGAAGAAGAGGGGAAAATGACCGGAAAAACTGTCGCTGGCCTTCAACTAATCGTCGATCTGGCACACTAATTGGATTGCGTCCGCCCCCATCGGCGGTTAAAATCCGAAGTAACGTCCAAGAGGGATGGCAACTGCGGAAGCCGATCGCGCACGGTGATTGGCAATGTACATTTGACCCGGTTGCCGCGCACTCATCGCGCCGATCTCGCCGCCGAACCGCGGAGAGAAGGCCCAATCACTGCACAAGGTCCAGGACTTGACTCTAAAACGCTTCAGCCTGAAAAAACGTTATTACGTTGTCCTTGTCAGCCGCGATGAGGGTGGTGGCCTGCGCAAGATTCCTGTGCCGCTGCACTACGCCTATGTCTTTATAGCCGCGGCAGTTATCGGGACGTTTACGGTTGCCGGGCTGGCCGGGTCGTACTCCCGCATGTTGATCAAGACGGCGCGCTTCAACCAGTTGCGCGACGACCACGCCACGCTGCAAAAGGACTACGCGCACCTGGAGAAGCAGGCGCACGAAAAGGACATCCAGGCGGCGTCGCTGGGTTCGCTGGCGAACGAAGTTTCGGCGATCTACGGCCTGACGGCGAGCAAACTCGCCTTGCCCATGGGCCGCATGCGGCTGAAGCCGTCGGCTAAATCGGCTGGGACCAAGGCAGTGCAAGGCGTGTTGATCGCCGATACGACCGCCAGCTTCTCCGACGACAGCTACTATAAGTCGCTGGACACCTTCTACAGCCTGCGCGACTCGGCGGTGAGCGGCGCTGTGACCCACGCCATCGACGGCGTATCGGCGATGGGCACGCTCTCCGGGATGGGCGGGACGGATCTGTCGATCGACGCGCCATCGCTGTGGCCGGTGATCGGGCCGATCCGCAGCAGCTTCGGCCAGCGGCAAGACCCCATCCACAGCAACGGTGAGGGCGAGTTCCACACTGGCATCGACATCTCCGCGCCCATCGGAACGCCCATCCGCGCCGCCGCCGACGGCACCGTTAAGTCGGCCGCGATGGAGAGCGGGTACGGGCGCGAGGTCATCATCGACCACGGCCACAATGTGGAGACCTGCTACGCTCATATGTCCGGCTTCACCGTGATGGCGGGCCAGACCGTGGTTCGCGGACAGGTGATCGGGTACGTCGGGATGAGCGGACGGACCACCGGAGCCCACCTGCACTACGAGGTCCGCATTCACAATACTCCGGTAAATCCGCACAAATACCTGCGCGCCACGCTCTCCGGCCTAGACAGCGATGCCGCCGGTCTCTAGCGGTCCCTCGGTCCTCGCCACAACTACTTTCCCGTATAGCTCACATGCCACACTGTCCGGCTGCCATCGTCGCTGACGAAGAGTGATCCGTCATGGCCGACGGCCACGCCGACTGGACGGCCCCAGACCTTGCCTTCTGGCGTGACGAAGCCGGTGAGGAAGTCCTCGTACTCGCCGGTGGCATGGCCGTCGCGCATGGGGATGCGGATGACCTCGTATCCGGCGCGGTCCTTGCGGTTCCAGCTTCCGTGCTCGGCGGCGAAGCCATCGCCGCGATACTGCTCGGGGAATCCTGCGGGGCCGGGCTTCTGGGTGTAGAAGAGCATCTCCAGCGAGGCGAAGTGGGGCTGAAGAATCACGTCGGGCGTACGGACCCTGGCGGAGAGGTCGACCCGCTTGCACCCGGCGGCCCGGGCTGCGGTGAGCGGCGCGGACAACTGCGGGTCCGGCCCGGTGCCCTTGGCGCAGGGCTTGGGGAGGCGTGGGTCTTGATGGCCGCCCATGTAGTACCAGGGCCAACCGAAGAAGCCGTTCTCGGGGACTGAGGTGATGTAGTCGGGGACGAGGTTGTTGCCGAGTGCGTCTCGCTCGTTGGTGGAGCACCAGAGCTGGCCTGTGATGGGATTGACCGCCTCGCCGACGCAGTTGCGCAGGCCGCTGGCGTAGACCTTTACGAACTTGCCCTCCGGGGTGTACTCCAGGATGTCGGCGCGGTGGAACTCGTTGGGGTGGGTGTCTGCGTCATCCACATTGGAGCCGGAGCCGACTGAGATCCACATGCGTTTGCCGTCGAGCGAGAAGGCGACGTCGCGGGTCCAGTGGCCTCCGCCGCGCAACTGCGCGTAGCCGGGAAGCACGGGGACGATGGTCTCCGGCTCGCCGGTGGCCGTCAGTTCGGCGGGCTTATAGGCGAAGCGCACCACGCTGGTGGTATTGGCGACGTACACCCACTGCGGCTTTGCGCCGAGGGGATAGAAGGCGATGCCGAAGGGGTGGTCGAGGCCGCTGGCGAAGGTTGCTGTGGTTGCGGCGTGGCCATCGGCCGTGCTTCCGCGCAGCACCATGATCTTTCCGGCGGCGCTGTCGGCAACGAAGAGATCGCCATTGGGCGCGGTGCGGATGAGCCGCGGCTGCTGGAATTCCTGCGCATAGAGCTCCACCATAAAGCCTGCGGGAGCGATAGGCCACGCGCCCTCGGGCCGGGGGACGAGGATTGGGCCGTTGTCCACCGATTCGTCGGGGTGCGGTTCCGGCAGGTCGGCGACGGTGAGCTTACGGCGCACGCCCGGGTGCTCCTGGGAGTAGTCGGTGAAGGCGGCCTGGCCGGTGAGGGTCTGACTGGTTTGGGTGCTGACCGGGCTTCTGGTTTGGGCGCAGAGCGTCGCTGAAGCCGCAACGGCAATGGACAACAGTGCGATGCGGGAGAGATGCGTTGCGATAAGTGCGGTGGGGGTAGAGGTGCGTCTGCGCATCGGGGAAGCGATCTCCTGAAGGAACGTTCGACGATGAGATGCTTGGCCGCGGTGGTCGGTTGCGCTGGACGGGGCTGCTTGCGGATAATTCATGACTGAGCGAGGCCAGGCCTGGCGATCAATGCCCCGCGGTGCCGGCGGAATGTCCCGCTGCGCTGGTGGGGGGTGTGGTGGCGGATGGGGCTGCGAGGATGGCGCTCTCCGGCGTCACCAGCTTCTTCAGCAACAGCAGCGGCACATTGGCGGTGAGCACGGCGCGGTCCTTGTGCTGCTCGATCTGGATGGAAGACGCGAACAGGCGCACGGCCTCGGCGTCGGACGTGTCCGACTGCGCATCAATCTTGGGCTGGATGGCCTGGAAGAGCTGCAGCAGCGCGTCCAGCGCCTGGGTGGAGCGGGCGGCATCGGTCTCGGTGGGGGCGATCTGCTCGATGCGCAGGTGCAGCGCGCCGAGGCCATAGCGCAGGCTGGCGACGAAGGTGGTGTCCTCGGGCAGCGGCAGTTGGAGGCCGAAGACCGTGATGCGTCCGCGCTCCGAAAAGGGGAGGCCGAC
>Ga0187851_10003198_pt1 | contig 13926 bp, 15 predicted proteins | sample June2016WEW_6_10_FD_132997 | JGI IMG/M metagenome (GOLD analysis project Ga0187851, IMG submission 132997) | Peatland microbial communities from SPRUCE experiment site at the Marcell Experimental Forest, Minnesota, USA - June2016WEW_6_10 | ecosystem: Environmental > Terrestrial > Soil >...
ACCCATCATGAAGGTAGAGATCGAAGCCCCCGACGAGTTTGCCGGAACCCTCATGGGCGACCTCAACAGCCGCCGCGGCCGCGTGCAAGGCATGAACACCAAGGGCCGGACAACCATCATCAACGCCGAAGTCCCCATGTCCGAGATGCTGACTTATGGAACGCTGCTAACTTCCATGACGCAAGGCAAAGGCAGTTACCGCATGGAGATGGACCACTACGACATAGTCCCCCAGCTAGTAGCCGAAAAAATCCTGGCCAACGCCAAGCGCCCCGTGGAGGAAGAGGAAGAATAGCACCTGCGGTGCGGCCAATCCATCCATGCGCCAGAAACAAGGCGCATGGATGAGAAACCGGAATAAACTAAGTTGAATCGGTGAGGCCTCAAATGGGAACTGGAAGCTCGCTCATCAATATCGGCGAATTATCTAAGCCAGTGACGGTATTAATTGAAAAAATATCAGCGGCCATAGGAACCTTATATCAACCGCACCATGTAAGGCGAATGGCTACAGCTGAGGCCGAGGCGGCGAAAATACAGGCTTTAGCTCGAATTGAGGTCAGCAGCATTGAGCAGCGCGCGCTCATACGGATGATACAGGAAGAAGGCAAGAAACAGGAGAACATGGAATCTATAACGGCCAAGGCAATCGAAGATATTGAACCAGATGCCAACCCAGAAGAGTTGGATAGCGACTGGTTGGTCAGCTTTTTCGATAAGTGCAGACTGGTCTCTAATCAAGAAATGCAAAGTCTATGGTCTAGAATACTGGCAGGGCAGGTAAATCGCCCCGGTTCCTTCTCAAGAAGGACAATCGAACTGGTTGCAGCTCTGGATAAAGATGATGCTGACATGTTTACTGCACTTTGTGGGTTTGGGTGGACGATCGGTTCCAAGTTCGTGCCGCTAATTTTCGCAGTGGAAGATAGCATTTATAAACAACATGGGGTTAACGTTGACAACCTGACACACCTCGAGAGTCTGGGACTGCTCCGTTTCGAGACGTTTTCATCCTTTCAGCTTCAAAACTTGTCTACTGATAAGTTTTCATACTATGAGACACAATATTACCTCACACCTGGATCGAATTTAGCACATACAATAATGACAGGAAACGTGATGCTCTCTAAATCCGGTCAAGAACTCGCTCCGATATGCGGGGCAAAGATGATCGATGAGTTTCCCGAATATGCAGTTATGAAGTGGAAGGAAAACGGTTTTGAAGTCGGATATCTTCCGCCCCCACTAAACATTGGCTGAAGTTTGGGCAGCCGGCCCCGGTCCCGTAGGCACTTTGTAACCCGAATGAGGGGTGCCCCCGGTCCCTCGCTGTTGGGGACCGGGGATGGAAGCGGGCAGACGGATGACTCGCATCTCGATTCTGAGATGTCGGAGACCAGGAACCCCCGCCGTCCGAGAATCACCCTTCCAGCCTCCGCATCAACTGCGCATCGGTCAAAACGTCGATCCCGCAGCTTGCAAGAAAGATCGAGGCTGGAGGAGCGAAGAAATCCCGATCGCCGGTGCAGAGCACATCCGCCTCACCGTTCAACGCTGTTTGCAGAACGAAAATGTCGTTGCGGTCGCGGATGGGAGCACGGTCAAGAGGATTGAGCGCAACCATCTCCGCCGCATCCCGTAGCCATCCCGTGAAATCGTAGATTGTCTCTTCGCTCTCGCCGTGCACCGCCATCAGGCGTGGATAGCGCAGCACGCGCGCAGCTTCAAAAAGTATCTCGCTGGAAAGAATCAGGGTGTGATCGCTCGCCAGAATTGCCAGCAGAAGATCGCGCGCTATTCCACGCGAACTGACGAATGCCCGCACAAGGATATTGCTGTCGAGGACGATTCTCACGGCATCTGCGCGTAAGCCGGGCGCTCGCTGCGAAGAGCCTCCAGCAGCGCGGCCTCGCACTCCTCATCGGAGACGCTGGCACGGGGACGATCACCCTCCAGGAAGCTGCGCAGCTTCTCCACGGCGGCGCGGCGTTCCGGCAAGGCGACAGGCGGCGGCGCAAACGCACGAAGGCTGATGGCTTCGGCCTCCAGTATCTGCCGGCCCAGAATCTCTTCGATCACCGATTTTTGCGCTGGCGATAATGCCTCCGCACATAAAATCATCGATAATCCGCCTTCCACGCAGGCCAATTTTGCTCTTATGGCCAACTGAAATCATTGTATGCCGAAATCGTCCGAGGAAACAAAACGCCCGCGAATCAATCGGCGGGTGGCCCAGGTCCCGTAGGCACTTTGTAACCCGAATGAGGGGTGCCCCCGGTCGCTCCCTGTTAGGGACCGGGGATGGAAGACTCACTTTCACCGCCGGGCGGGCGCCCCAGGTCTCGCTGAAAAAGCGAGACCTGGGGTATCCGGCTACTGGCTGATCGCCACGCCGCTGAAGGCGGTGACGCCGATTGAGCTTGAGGTCGCCACAGGCGTGAGATCGCCATGGTCGTCGATGGAGAAGACGGCGACATAAGCGTTGCCGTCCGCCTTGTAAATGACGGCAAGCCACTTGCGGTCGGCAGATACCGTGATGTCGGTCGGCGAGCCCGGCAAGGGCACCGATTTATAGAACACTCCGCCCTGGTTGTCGCTGAAGAAGATCGAGATTGCCTGACCGGGGGAGTTGCCCGTGTACCAGATGTTCCCCGGTCCCTTGGCCACCCAGCAGGGAGCGTTGACGGGATAGGACGGCGCTGGTCCAGCTACCGGATATACGTTCCGGCTCTCGTCCACGATGGCGAAGCTGTCAGGACTGTGGGCCGGAGTGAAGCCCAGAACATTTCCCCAGAACGCCTCTCCCAGCGGCACCATATCCGCGTCGCTGGGCAGCGCAACGGCATTGCTTGTGCCGTTCAACACCCCATCTTCCTGCGTAAGCGGCAATTGAAGAACCGATCCCGAGCTCATTGTAACGGCCGCCCAGCTCTGGCCGACGGCTATCTGTGCTGCCGAAGGATCCGTGAGACTCACAACGGGGCCATCCACGAAACCCCAAGGCCATGAATGGCTTTCGGCACAATTGACGCCGGCGACAAAGAGATGTTCCTGGGTCAATGCGACCGAATCGGGATTCGCGCAGTCGGGCGCCAGATTGATCGTCTTTCCAATCGCAATGGAGTTGCCGTACCGCACCAATTGGCTGACGGTGTTCGACCCGTAGTTCGCCACCGCTCCCAGATCGCCCTTGAACTGCAGAATTCCCGCGTTTGTGCTCGCCCCTCCCTTTCCGCCCGTGCTCAGGTTCTCCGCGAATGTCAGCGAGGGCGTTCCCGCCGTATTCAGTTTGAAGACGACGACAGCATTACCGCTTGCGCTGTTCGTGCTCGTGATCACCAGTGTGCCGCGCGCCGTCTGGCCGGAAGCGGCCAGTATGCCGGTGAGAGATAGCGCCGCCAGCATAAAGCCGGAACGCCGCATACCAAATTTAGGATGTCTTTGCGAATTCATTTCGATCTCCTTTGGGGGATTGTGTTGAAAATCTCCGCTGCACCGGCCTTGGGAACTGGTCCGTACACGGAGCATTTTCACACTTGGGAATTCGATCAGAACCGCTGAAAAGTTACGGTTGGCCCTCAAATTTATCTTCCTGTTAAAAACTTCTGAATTGAATTGGCTTCGCGTAACTTTCTCGCGCTCCTCATCGAAAAAACTATTACGGGGTCGAATGAGTTCGGGGGTTCGCCTGTGGGGACTATTTGCATCCTCATGCCGGTACGGATAATCATTGCAAGAAGGCATTTGAACCCATGCACCCAGACCCCAATCTTGAGATACTGATGGCTCGCTATCAACAGGGCGATTATGACGCGGCCACGGATCTCATCGAGCAGACCGGGCCGCGGTTGCATCGGTTCTTTCTTGCGCAATCTCAGAGCCGTCAAGATGCCGATGACCTGCTGCAGGAAACCTGGCTTCGCATTCACAAAGTGCGGCACACCTTTCGCGCTGGCGAACCGGCTCTCCCATGGTTCTACGCGATTGCCCGGCACGTTCGCGTGGACCACTATCGGAAATCGCTTTCGACTGCTGTCGGCCAGCGGCAACTGGAGGCAATGGCAAATGAGGTGGCGGCCGTCCCGCGAGAATCCGATCATGCTGATGGGCTGGACGCGCTGTTGGCTCCCCTTTCCGCGAGCCAACGTGAGGTGATCGAGATGATGAAGGTAGCGGGAATGTCTTTGGAAGAGGTTGCGCGCGCCACATCTTCCAGCGTGGGATCGGTGAAGCAGAAAGTGCACAGGGCATACAAGAAGTTGAGGGTAACCATGAGCGGCGCCGGGTTCAGAACGGGGCAGAGCGGGGAGCAGTCATGAAAGATCAAGAGATTGACGGTCTCCTGAAAAAGGCTGGGCGAGCTCCACACGATTTGGCGCCGGAGATACTGCAACGCGTAGCTGACTCGATCAAGCCGTCGCTCCACCCAGTGCGCCCGCTGCCGCCCACATGCGTGATGACGTGCGGACTGGTTCTGGTCTGCGCGGCTGTTTCTTTGGCGGGCGCGGCCCGCGCAGGATTTTTCGGGCTTGAGAAAATGGATTTCCTGGAGCGTTCGCTGATCTTTCCTGTACTCGTCCTCCTCGCTTGGCTGGCGGGGAGCGAATTCGCTCATGCAATGATTCCGGGCAGCTTGCGCCGCATCTCTTCGCGTGCTCTTTTGGGATTCGGCTGTGCTGCGCTGCTGATCCTGTTTGCGTTCCTGTTTCGCGATTATCACACCGACCACTTCTTCTCGATCGGTATCGTGTGCCTGCTTACCGGCTTCCTTCACGCCATTCCCGCGGCGCTGCTCGGCTGGTTGGTGCTCCGGCGCGGCTTCGCGGTCAACTCCGTCTCCGCGGGGTTGGCAGCAGGAACGCTTGGGGGCCTAGCCGGTGTGGGAGTGCTGGAACTGCATTGCCCGAATTTCCAAGCCGCGCATGTGCTTGTGTGGCACGTTGCCGTCGTGCCTTTAAGCGGAGCGGCGGGAGCATTCGTGGCGTGGATGTTGCGTTCTTGGGCAGGCTTCGGCTCTCAAGAGCGCATCACTCCCGAATGAGTTAAGGAACCTCTGATTAATTCGGTTTTGTATCAGGGCACGACTGGTAGGTCAGGGCTTTAGCCTTGACTGCCGCAAGTGCGGCAAAATGAACGCGGGCTTTAGCCCCCGACAAAGCGAATCTTGGGGCCGCTTGATGAGTTTTATGAGCGGACTGATTGCCTGTTTCGCTGAAATGAAGTATCTTTTCGGCTAGAGGGACTATTGTGACCAAGAAAATCACCGTCTCGAAGAATGGTCCATATATCGTCTCGGGCTCTGTGCCGCTTGCGATCCAAACGATTGGCGTCAATCGCAAAGGCGAGTCCACCGAGTGGATCGAGAGTAGGGCGTTTGCCTCTTCTGCTCAGTATGCGCTTTGCCGTTGCGGCCACTCGAAGACCAAGCCGTTCTGCGATGGAACACACTCCAAAATCGGCTTCGATGGTACTGAAACAGCTAGTCGTGTTCCTGTTGCGCGGCAGGCAACCGTGCTTGATGGCCCGGCAATGCAACTCCTCGATGCCGAAGACTTATGTGCGTTCGCGCGTTATTGCGATCCGCACGGCCGAGTTTGGAACCAGGTAGAAAGAACCGGCGATGAACGAACACGTGCGCAATTCATACATCAAGTAGGAAGCTGTCCCGCTGGCCGTTTGATTGCGGTAGACAAACAAACCGGTGAGCCAGTTGAACCAAAGTTTCCGCACTCGATTGGAGTGGTGGAGGACCCTGCGCAGGATTGCAGCGGCCCGTTGTGGGTGCGCGGAGGAATAGCGCTCGTTGGCGCCGATGGCCAAACCTACGAACTGCGGAATCGCATGACCCTCTGCCGTTGCGGCCGATCCGAAAACAAACCCTTCTGTAACGGAGCGCATGCTGCCGAACCCAAGTTCAAGGATGATATCTAGCCCGCATCCGCAAAGATTTCACCGGGTTCCGCGAAGGAATGTTGCTGAATGAGGGCGGATCCAAACGAGGCCATGGTCTATTCTGTGCACACCTTCGATGCCTATGACGCCAAAACACAATAGACTCAAACGCCGGTCAGCGTAGTGGCTTTTAGAAGCCACGGACAGCCAACGAAGTAGGATGAAATGGAAGACGCGAAGGAGATCAAACGATAGGTGAGGTTATGACCCCGGAACAAAACCTGCAATTGATGAAGACGCTGGACGATTCCTGGAACGCGAAGGAGCTTACAACGTTCCACAAACGCCACGCCAAGAATTGCGTAGTGCGATGGCCCAACCAACCGCCGACGCATGGAATAGAAGCTCATGAGCAGGAGGCGCTTGCCTTTTTCAAAACGTTTCCTGACCAGCACCTCGTCAACAATCCGTACAAAGTGATGATCGCGCAGGGCGATTGGACATGCACAATCGCCGAGTTTACCGGGACTATGACGGGGCCGATGACGATGGCCGGCGGCACGGTCATTCCCCCGACGAACAAGAGCTTCAAGGTGGACTTCTGTACCGTGGCGCACTGGAACGAAAACGGAGAGATCGTGGAAGAAAACCTGTTCTACGATCTCATGGGAATGTTGAAGCAAATTGGTGTGATGTGAGCCCAGAGAAGGGCCGCGGAAATGGTGGAGGCGCGCCGATTATGGCCGAACGGATGCCAGCTATCTTCTTTGGACACGGCAATCCCATGAACGCCGTACTGACCAACGGCTACACTGAAGCCTGGCAGCGTATCGGAGCGCAAACGCGCAAGCCCAAGGCCATCCTCGCGATCTCCGCGCACTGGTATGTGCCGGGAACCGGCGTCACCATCGGCACAGCGCCCAGGACCATTCACGATTTCGGCGGCTTTCCGCCCGAATTGTTCCGGGTGCAGTATCCCGCGCCAGGTGACCCTCAGCTCGCCCGCCGAGTTCAGCAACTGCTCGCGCCCCTGCCAGTTACCCTCGACAACACCTGGGGACTCGATCACGGGACTTGGTCGGTGCTCGTGCATGCCTATCCGAAGGCCGATGTTCCTGTCGTGCAACTAAGCATAAACGAATCCCAGCCCGCCTCCTTCCATTTCGAGCTCGGGAAAAAACTCGCGCCACTGCGGGACGAGGGCATCTTGATCGCCGGCAGCGGAAACCTGGTCCACAATCTGCACGCCTATGCGTGGGGCCGGCGCCTGCCTGAGCCCTATGACTGGGCGGTCAACTTCGAGTTGGAGGCAAGGCAGATGATGCTCGCCGGTGATTTCAAGCCGCTCGTCGACTATGAAAAGCTCGGCCCGGCGGCGATGCTTTCCGTTCCGACGCCGGATCACTACCTGCCGCTGCTCTATGTGATCGCGACCCGGCAACAAGGCGAGAAGATCACTTTTCCTGTCGAAGGCGTCGATGGCGGATCTATCTCAATGTTGTCGGTTTGTGTAGGCGGACCAGAAGCTACATGAAAGCAGCTCCCCGATGGGGACTGGCTCGGGGGCCGTTCCGGGTCTGCCAGTATCCAGCGGCGTTTTTCGGCGGGTGCACCAGCTCTCGCCTTTGAGGCCTGGGAGATCACCGGACGCCTCGGCGCGGACTTACTTGCCCGCCGCCGGCGACGCAGCAGCCCCCTTTGCGCGCATCGCATCCGAGAAGAACTTGCCCTCCTCGGTCAGGGCGAAGGTATCCCAGGACGAGATCATGCTCGGCCCCCATTCCGGATCGAAGCACCAGACCACCCAGCTGATGTTTCTGGATTCGAGGTACTTTGTGATCTCGTTTCCGTACTCGATCCCCTCTTCCTTCGTGCCGTTAGAGGAGTCGAAACCAAGCTCCGTGGCGATGACCGGATAACGGTCGGCGGCAAAGCCGAAATCCTCCTCCCATTTCAGCGGCCATGGCCGCGAGCGCTTGTTGGGATAGGGATGCGTGACGTATCCGATCCGCTCAGCCCGCACAGGATCATCGCGCAGCGGAGCCAGGTCGTAGGCCCAGTCCAGCCCGGCGACCAGCGGAACAGTCTCATTGTCATAGGCGCGGATCAGCGAAATAATCTCTTCGTTGATCTCCCGCCACTGGCTCCAGCTCATCGATCCAAGCTGGCCGCGATAGTCCGTCGGCTCATTGAACAGCTCGAAGAATGCCACGGTGTGATTGCCGTTGAAGTGGGCGGCCATCGTGCGCCAGAAGTTCAGTGTCTCCGGCAGGCTGGTCTCATACATCGGGTCCTGAAATAGTCCTTGCTTGAGGTTGCCGATCGAGTGCCAGTCGATGTCCACATACAAGCCGAGATCCGTAGACCACTGCACCGCCTGATCGAGCAGTGCGAGATAGTTTTTCGCTCCGCGCGCCCGCCATGCCACCGGATGCACGGGGATGCGAACCACCGTCGCTCCGGTCTCCTTGACCTTGACGAAAAGCTCCTTGCTCCAGTGGCCCTGGCTCTCCGTCTTGTCGGGATCGGCGATGTTAACGCCGCGCAACAGAACCGGCTTGCCGCTGGGATCGACGAAGCGGTTGCCGCTGACCGAGATGAGCGCCAGCTTCTTCCCGTCCGGGCTGTTGAGCGGCTGCAAGGGGTAAGCCTGATGCCACCAGTCGTTGACTTGTTTCTTCTCGGGCGCGGGGTTCGCGGCTTGCGCAAGAGCGCTCAGGCCGCACAGGAGTGCAATCGTAAGAATGGCAATGGTGAACTGCTTCATGTTCTCTTTCCCCTCATTGCGGGCACTGGTAATAGCGGACTCTTGCAGCCCGCGAAAGCACTGGCCAACCGCCTATCCTATTCCCCGGCAGGGAGCCTTGTCGATCTGAGAGAATAGAGAGAGTGAATCGACGGCTACAATCTGGCCTTCGACGCGCGGCGTGGGCCGTCCTGCTGGCGGGCGCGGCGGCGCTTCTCGCGCAAGCGCCCAACCCCAGTTCCGCCGCCAACCCCTTCTTCGGCAGCGTCACCGTTCTTCCCGCCACGGACGAGAGCCTCAAGCTCTCTTTGGACGACGCCATCGCCCTCGGCCTCAAGAACAATCTCGGCCTCCGGGAAGCCGAAAGCGGCGAAAAGTCGCTCCAGGGGCAAAAGAACGAGGCCCTGCAAAACTTTCTGCCTAGGATCATGCTCACCGGCGATCTCGGCGTCCACCAGCAGAATCTGGCCGCGCTGGGTTTCGGGCCGGACACTGTTAGGGAGTTTTCAAAGATCGTCAAGCTCCCCGCAGGCTTCTCCGAAATCACCCGCGACGACCTCACCGAAGGCAAGATTCAATTCGGCCAGATGCTCTTCTCCGGCCCTGTCATCGCTGGCTGGAGGGCGGCCGGAGCGGCCCAGCGCGCTGCTCATTTCGCAAAAATGTCGGCCCGCGGCGAGGTGGTCCAGCAGGTGGCCTCGGCCTATCTTCACGCCATCGCCGCCGCAAGCGAAGTGGACAACGCCAAGGCTCTGGAAGCAGCGGACCGCGTGCAACTCGACCACGCCCACGAGGCGCACCTAGCCGGCGTGGCGGCGAATCTGGATGAGCTGCGGGCGCGAGTGCAACTCCAAACCCAGCAGCAGACCCTCCTCGCCGCCCAGAACGCCTACGAAAAAGACCTCATCCTACTCAAGCGCGAGATCGGCATCGACCCCGGCCAGAAGATCGTTCTCACCGACCCGGCGCCCTACAGCGAACTGGCCGCGCAGACGCCCGAGGAACTCCGCGCCATCGCCTACCGCAGCCGCCAGGACTACCAGACTCTGCAAAATCAGGCGGCCGAGGTGAAGGCCATTCACGCGGCCTACCGCGGCCGGCGGCTTCCCAGCCTCAGCTTCGGCGGCTACTACGGCGTCAGCCAGGTGGGCGGCGCAGGCTCGCACGGCAACTTCGCCGCCGTCGGCACTTTGAGCTTTCCACTCTTCCGCGAGGCCCGGCTGCGCGGCGACAGCGACGCGGCCCAGGCCAACCTCGACGCCGTCAACGCCCAACTCGAAGACCTGCGCGCCCGCATCGACCAGCAGGTCCGCTCGGCTCTGCTCGACGTAAACGCGACAGCCAAGCTGGTCGAAGTCGCCCGCTCCAACGTCGATCTGGCCACCCGCGCCCTTGCCGACGAGACCGACCGCTACAACGCTGGTCTCGACGACTCGATGCCGCTGGTAAATGCGCAAGGCGTACTCGGGGCGGTGCAGGTCGATTTGGCCGAGAGCCTCTACCAGTACAACCTCGCCAAGTTGACGCTGGCGCGTGCAGCCGGCGTCCTAGAACAACAATACCGGGAGTACCTTGGAAAATGATGATGCCTATTAATTGCGTAGTTTTAGCGACAACACGACCGAGCGGCTCCTGAAGGGTTTTGAATCGAGTTTCCTATGTTGGCTATTCTGACTCAATGATGAGTGGATTGAAATCAGTATCCCTATCGTAGTAATCCTCGTCTTCGAGCTTCTTGAGCTTTCCAACAACCCAATACGTCCAAGGGGTAAGAACCACCTCGACTGTAGTCTTCAGCAGCCACCCCGACAAGACCGACGCAACCAGAAGATGCGTGGGGATTACGGCGTAGAGGGCAATGGTATAAAAAAGGGCGGTATTTGCGAACTCTGAGACGAATGTGGAACCGACTGTCCGCGTCCAGAGGTACTTGCCATTTGTCCAGATTTTCATCTTCGCAAGCACATAGTCATTCAGAATTCCCCCAACCCACACCGCGATCCAGCCGCCAACTAGAATGCGCGGAACGCCTCCAAGAACCCTCGTAAATGCCTCGTTCCCTTGAAATCCAGGCGCGGGAGGAATCAAAACGACAATCCAATATATGATCCCTGCGGCTACTGAGGCAAAAAATACCTTCCAGATTACGCTGCGGGAGCGGGCATACCCATAGACCTCGGTTAAGACGTCACCGAACAGATAAGTCAGCGGAAAGTACAAAACAGTCACGGAAACAGGAAAAAATCCCAGCACGATAATCTTGCCAGCCGTCACATCCGAAACAAGCTGCATAGTTATGTATGCGGCAGTCAAGAGGCCCAGAAAGCGATATGAACGCTGGGCTGTGATGACACCGGAACTCAGCTCAAAAACAGAAGCACTGCTTGGCTTTTGCTCGGATTTCATTTTGCAACCTTTTGCATTCGTGAGTTATTGATCTCAATGATATTCGATGTCTCCTCAAATTGCGTGCGTTCAACTTGCAGGTCTCTGAGGGATCGCGGGGCCTCAGACTTGATAGCCTGTGCGATTGTGTGAGCTAAAACGGGGTCAACACGGCCATAATGATCAGCGATGCCTTTGTGAAGTTGATCACCTCGGAAGGCCAGGGTCTTCTCCTGTCCGGAGGCAAGCATTATCGTATAGAAAATATATGGGTAGTCATCCCAATGATATGGAAGTCTCTGGATATCTAGCAGATCTGCTGCCTGCCCGGACTTCTTCCTGGCGGAGGCAATACCCGCATACGCCTCAAAAATCATGTAATAGCCACTTATCTCGTCTGCACGATCATTCGAGACAAGAAACGTATACTTGACTCCGCGGGCAAAGTTGCTTTCAACTGCGTCAGCGAGAGATGCGGTCGGGCGGCTCACCTTGTCCGCTACCACAAGTACCGATTTGAGATTTGGCAATTGTCCTTCGATATTACCAATGTAAGACATAGGAATTCCCGCAGGTAAATCGATGCTCTCGGTTAGTAATCTATGTGGACTCTCGACGATGAGGCTATAGGTTCGGTACGCAATGATGAGCGCGACCGCTGCAAAGATTAACGAAATAATGATGTTTGTCATAAGTTCTCACCTTGCGAAATATCCCGTTCGCTGAGCCACGAAAGTTGAATAAACGAACGAGACCGCTGCGCAAGTTATTTGCGGAAGCGACTGGTCGCGAAACGGGGAGGGGACGCCAGGGTGGGTTACCGCTACTGCAATATAACACCCCACTGAGACCATGCTCGCTGCGATTGCAAGGATCGTGCACGTCCAGTCCCATGGGACTGTGTTAGTCGGTTTGTGTTCAAAGTAAACGAGCGCGCTGCTGGCCGTCAGCGAAGTCGCGAAGAAGTACAGCCCTCCGTCCCCTAGAATTGCTGAAACATCGTGCTCCTTGCCCATATTGAGGAGCACAAAGTAAAGCAACCAGACTTGCGCAAGCCCGCCGACGACGGTCGCCGTCACGAAAAGGACGAATTTCGAGAATGAGAAGTTGAATACCATGGCGCTTCCTCCAAGCGGGCTATTGACCGTGTGCAGCCGGGAGACAGGACCCATTCAGAGACTTAAGCTTAAGTTTAGGCTTAAGAGGCGTTGGAAGGCAAGGAAATATTTCGCTGTTGCGCTTCAGCGGCAAGGGGGAGATGTCGACTCAGGGCATTTTGCGGATTCAGCTGTCAGGCGTCTGGTCCGAGACATCGGACCTCAGTCGCCTTACCGGAGTAAAGTAGAGAGAAGAGAGGCGTACGGCGCGCATGTCCAGGCATCTCCAGATCAAGTACTACGTCGAACCGGATGCCGCGGCCCTGGCCCGCCGGGCGGCGCAGTATTTTGTCGAGATGGCCGGCGAAGCAGCCGAGGCGCAGGGCCGCGCGCACATTGCCCTCAGCGGCGGCTCCACGCCCAAAGCCGCCTTCGAGCTGCTCGCCGACTCCACGCAGCCCTGGCGCTCTCGAATGCCGTGGGAGAAGCTCAACCTCTATTGGGTGGACGAGCGCTCAGTCCCGCCGGATGACGCCCAAAGCAACTACCGCATGACCCGCGAGGCGCTGCTGGACCACGTGCCGCTCAGCCCTGAGCAGATTCACCGCATCGAGGGCGAATTGGCTCCGGAGCGGGCCGCAACCCGCTATGAAGCGGAATTGCGCTCCAGCTTCCGCCTGGAGTCCGCCGCCAGCCCGCGCTTCGATCTGGTGGCCTTGGGGCTGGGCGAGGACGGCCACACCGCCTCGCTCTTCCCGCACACCGCGGCCCTCCGCGAGCTGGACCGCCTGGCCGTCGCCAACTTCGTGCCGCGCCTCGACGCCTGGCGCATCACCCTCACCTGGCCCGTCATCAACCACGCCCGCTCGGTCTTCCTTCTCGCCGCCGGCGAGGGCAAAGCCAACATTCTCAAGGAGGTTTTCACCGGCCCGCACGACCCGGAACGCCTGCCCAGTCAACTCATCTGGCCCTCAAGCGGTATACTTACATTAATCCTGGATAAAGCCGCAGCCGCGCTTTTACCCCCCACCGATGAGGAAGGCTGCGGAGTGTTGGAGAGGGAACGATGATTCTGGCGGGCGATGTAGGCGGCACCAAGGTTCACCTGGCGCTGTATGACTTTATCGATGGAAAACTGACGCCCACCCGCGACGAGCGGTATGCGGCTAAGAACTACTCCGGCCTGGAAGAGATTGTGAAAGTGTTTCTGGGCGCGGCCAAGGTGACGGCGGCCTGCTTCGGTGTGCCCGGCCCGGTGCGCGACGGCCGTTTGCGGCTCACCAACCTTCCCTGGACGCTGGACAGCCGCGAGCTGTCGATCAATCTCGGCATCACACACGTTTTTCTCATCAACGATCTGGAGGCCAACGGCTACGGCGTAGACGAGCTCTCAGCCGAGCAGATCTACACGCTCAGCGAAGGCGACCCCAGCCAGATCGGCAATCGCGCGCTGATCGCCGCGGGAACCGGATTGGGCGAGGCTCTGCTCATCTGGAACGGCCGCAGCCATGTCCCTTATCCCTCCGAAGGCGGACACGCCGATTACGCGCCGCGTAACGAAAATGAGATCGACCTGCTGCGCTTTCTCAAGCAGAAATACAACGGACGCATCAGCCAGGAGCGCGTGGTCAGCGGCCCCGGCCTGACGAACGTCTACGAGTTTCTGCGCGAGGTGCGCGGCATCGACGAGCCGAACTGGCTGGCCGAGCGCATGGCCGCCGAAGACCCCAACGCCGTCATCACCGAGCTGGCCATGGCCAGCTCGGTGATGACGGCGTTGGGGTCTTCGGCGGCCATGCGCTCGGC
>Ga0187851_10003200_pt1 | contig 13925 bp, 6 predicted proteins | sample June2016WEW_6_10_FD_132997 | JGI IMG/M metagenome (GOLD analysis project Ga0187851, IMG submission 132997) | Peatland microbial communities from SPRUCE experiment site at the Marcell Experimental Forest, Minnesota, USA - June2016WEW_6_10 | ecosystem: Environmental > Terrestrial > Soil > Wetlands...
GATCATCACGGCGATGGACATCTCCATCTGCTTCGCGGACTTCCCGACCGAGAAGATCACCGAGACCACCCGGGCGTACCGGCAGCTCGGGATCGGGTACGCCAACCTGGGTGCGCTGCTCATGGCGACCGGGCACGCCTACGACTCCGACGGCGGGCGGGCCGTCGCGGCCGCCATCACCTCGCTGATGACGGGCACCGCCTACCGCCGGTCCGCGGAGCTCGCGGCAGTGGTCGGGCCGTACGACGGCTACCAGCGGAACGCGACCGCGCACAAGCGGGTCATGCGCAAGCACGCTGACGCCAGCCACCAGATCAGGGCGCTGGGCGGGATGGACGAAGAGATCCTCGCAGCGGCGAATAGCGCGTGGGATAAATGCCTCACGCTGGGTGAGAAAAATGGCTATAGAAATGCTCAAGGGAGCCTACTCGCCCCTACCGGTACCATAGGCTTGATGATGGATTGCGACACCACCGGAGTCGAGCCGGATCTAGCTTTGGTCAAATTCAAGAAATTGGTCGGTGGCGGTTCAATGCAGATCGTCAACCAGACCGTGCCGCGCGCCCTGAAGAACCTGGGCTACCAGCCGGAGCAGGCGGAGGCGATCGTCGAGTACATCGCCGAGCACGGCCATGTCGTCGATGCACCCGGCCTCAGGCCCGAGCACTACGACGTCTTCGACTGCGCTATGGGCGAGCGCTCTATTGGCCCTATGGGTCATGTGCGGATGATGGCCGCCGTCCAGCCCGCGCTAAGTGGGGCAATTTCGAAGTGCGTGACGGGGGAGACGCTCGTTCCCTCGTCCGAAGGCCTCGTCCGGATGGCAAGCCTGCGCCAGAACGAGGCGGAGGACACCTTCCGGCCGGAACACCTGGTTATCTCTTCGTTGGACGGAGACCGGAAGACTGACGCCTTCTACTACGGCGGCGTTCGCCCGGTGCGGCGAGTCGCTCTCCGGTCGGGGCACTCGGTCACGGGGACGCTTCCGCATCGGCTGCTCGTCGCTGGCCAGGGCACGGTGGAGTGGAAGACCCTGGCGGAGATCCGGCCGGGTGATCACGTCGCCATTCAGTACGGTGCCGAGCTCTGGGCTGCCACCCCGGCAAGCCTGCGCGACATCGGTACATCGAGGCCGTACGGCAGCCAGAAGCCGGTGCAACTCCCGGAGGAGATGACCGCCGAACTTGCCTTCCTTCTGGGAGCGTACGCCGCCGAAGGGCACACGACCCGCGGCAACTGGACCGTCACGATCACGAATTCCGTGCCGGAGGTCCTGGAGCAGGTCCGGGATGCCTGGCAGAACGTGTTCGGACTGGCTGCCCGGATCACCGAGGAGCCGGGTCAGTGCCCGGGAGTGGTCGTTTCGTCCAAGACCGTCGTGGAGTTCATGGCGGCGCTCGGCTGCGGGTCCCGTGCCTTGGACAAGCGCATCCCCGATGCGGTGCTCCGCTCGCCGCGCGAGATGGTGCTGGCTTTCCTGCAGGGCCTCGCTCTCGACGCGTACGTGGCCACCGGGAACGCGGCCAAATGGGCAATCTGCCTGGACAGCGCATCGTTGCTGGATGACCTTCAGGCCGTCATGACCAACCTCGGCGTCATGCACAGCCGGATCACCAAGCACAATAAGGAATACGACAAGAGCTATGACGAGGTGTACGCAGCGGGCCTACAGGGGCAGCTCATGTGCAGCCTTGTTCCCTTCCCCGAGCCCGACAAGGCAGAGCGGGCAGCGCGCTACCTGGCCCGGCGCTGCTCCGCCGGCACTTCAGATGTCGTGCCTGGGATAAGCGGCCGGGACCTGTACGAGCTGATCCCGGCGGGAGGGCACGGCAGCCTGACTGGCCCCGGCTGGCGGCCAGCGTTCGGATTCCTGCTCGATCCGCGCACGCAGCACGTTACCCGCAGGACGCTTGAGCGCGTGTCCGCCGTGCCTGGAGTGCAGCTGCCCGCATGGCTGCGCCAGATCATCGATGGCAACCTGCACTTCTCGCCAGTGGTCTCGGTGGCGGACCAGGGAGCGGCCGAAGTGTACGACCTCTCCGTTCCGGACAAGCATGCGTTTGTCGCGAACGGGATCGTCAACCACAACACGGTCAACCTGCCGGAATCGGCCACGGTCGAGGACATCGAGTCCATCTACCTGGAGGGCTGGAAGCTCGGGCTCAAGGCCCTGGCCGTCTACCGGGACAACTGTAAGGTCGGCCAGCCGCTGTCCGACGCCAGGAAGAAGCCGGCCGCCGCGACCGCGGAGCACGCCGCCGCGCCGCACGAGGTCCGGCCGGTGCGCAAGCGGCTGCCGAAGAACCGCACCGCCTCCGTGACCAGCTTCTCCGTCGCCGGCGCCGAAGGTTACATGACGGCGTCCAAGTACCCGGACGACGGCGTGGGTGAGCTCTTCCTCAAGCTCGGCAAGCAAGGGTCCACCCTGGCGGGCGTGATGGACGCGTTCTCGATGGCGATCTCCATCAGCCTCCAGTACGGGGTGCCGCTGGAGAAGTGGGTGGAGAAGTTCACCAACATGCGCTTCGAGCCGGCCGGCATCACCGACGACCCGGACATCCGGATCGCCAGCTCGGTCCTGGACTACGTATTCCGCCGGCTGGCCCTGGACCACCTGCCCTATGAGACCCGCGCCGAGATGGGCATCCTGTCCGCCAGCGAGCGCACTGCCCAGCTGGCCGGTGAGGACCCGGACGCGATGGCCGAAGAGCAGGACCCGGGGGAGATGGCCCAGTCCGCGCCGGTCGAGCGGCCCCAGGGCCGGTCCGAGGAGCGGCCGGAGCCCGCCAGCCCCGCTCCCTATCAGCCGCACAGCTCCACCGAGTTGATCGAGGCGCAGCAAGGCCGCACCGCGGACGCCCCGCTGTGCCTGACCTGCGGCACCAAGATGCGCCCGGCCGGCAGCTGCTACGTCTGCGAAGGGTGCGGCGCTACCAGCGGCTGCAGTTAGAACTGAGCCGTATTGCACCTGATGCAGCAGCAGCTGGATTGGCTCTGTGCGCGGACGGTGTGGGCTGGCCCGGGCATACGGCTTGGGCCAGCCCAGCCAAAACGGCAGTGCCCGGTGTCAGCGACCAGACCATCCGGCTCGTCCTGGAACAGCTGAGGAACGAAGGCAAGGTCCGGGCCGACGGTACAGGCCGCTCCGCCACGTGGACACGGACGAATACCGCACGCTCCGAATAACTGCCCTGCGCCAGCAAACCTTGCGCATTTGCCTATCGCGGCCGAAGGCGCAGCGCATCACTGTCGTTCACGTGTGAGGCAGCGGGCTGCCGGAACTGCCTGGCCGACGCTATCTGGCGGAGGATACGGGTGTGTAGGTCCACGCCGGTCAGGACGTCGCCGATCTCCGGGTCCTGGTCCGGGAGCGGAACGAGCTGATCATGGTGCCTGATGCCGACCACGTCTTCTCCTCCGGCCCGGCGGCAGCAGATTACGGATCGATGATCTGCCGTGGCTTCGGCGGGCGGTACCCGCCCGGGCAGGCCAGCCTGGGAACGGCGAGAGGCGGGCGTGGTGCCCGGCTGGGAGAGCATGGCCCCTGCGACGTGGCACGCGGTGCTCGTCTTTCACCCGGTAACCAGAGTTGTGAACTTTATGAGCCCGAAATCCGTTACACGCATGGGCCAGGGGGCCCATGAACTTTCAGGGGGCCTGGGCATCGCATCCCGCACCGGGTACCTATGCCACCCGGCCAGGGGGCCGGCCCGAGGAGGAGTGCGATGACTGTGAGGACGATGTCCGGCACCGGCCTGGCGGCGCGATCCCGCTGGCAACCGCTCCGGCTGGCCGCCCCGGCGGGGAAGCGGGTGGTCTGGGTGTACGCGATCACCGACGACCTCGGCGCGGGTCAGTTCGCCGGGCTGGCGGGGGTCGGCGGTGAGCGAGTGCGCTCCGTGGCCGAGGCGGGCCTGACCGCGGTCGTGGGGTCGGTCGAAGCCCGGGCTTTCGGCGAGGAAGCCCTGGCCAGCCTGCTGGGCGGCCTGGACAACATCGAGCGGGTCGGCCGTGCGCACCATCAGGTCATCGCCCGGGCCGCGGCGGGTGGCGGCCCCGTCCTGCCGCTCCGGCTGGCCACCGTCTACCCCGATGACGACACGGTCCGAGCGCTGCTGGCCCGGCGCCGCGGCGAGTTCGCCGGCCTGCTGGCCCGCTTCCGCGACACGGTGGAATGGGGCGTCCAGGTTTACGGCCCGGTGGATCAGCAGGACGGAGCCGACACGCTCGCGGACACGATCGACTGGGTGCTCGCGGACATCGCCGGCGCCTCCCACCGCCAGCCGGCCGAGGACCCGCGCTACGTCCGTGGGCCCGAGCACATGCTCCTCAATGCCGCCTATCTTCTGTGCGGTGACCGCACTGCCGAGTTCGTGGCGGCCGCGCACGCGCTGGCCGGGGCCCGCGCCGGGGTACGGGTGGACCTGAACGGCCCGTGGCCGCCGTACTCGTTCGTGGACCAGCTCGACGCCTGAACGGGTCGCAGGCAGGAAACAGGGGCCCGCCGGTGGGAAGTGCCTGGCGGCGCAGCCCTTCCGCAGAGGTCTGACGGTCGGCCTGGATGTCCTGCTCAGCAGCTTCTGGATTTCTTGGAAGACCAGGTCAGAACGTTTTTTCTGGCTGCCCCGGGAGTGCCGTAAAGCCGTTACCCGCGAACTGGCCATTACCCTGGCAAGGTCGGCGCCCGGCCAGAGCGCTAGCCCACGAGGGCGGCGGCTGGCGCCGGGGCGGCAGAACCTGGCCTGGCCATTCTCTGCCGGTATCTGGTTGTGTGTCGCTGTAAGCGCGTGGTAATGCGCTATACAAGGAACGGCACGAGGGAGCAAGATGCGGCCGGAGGACGGATCCCTGCCTGGCAGGCGAATGGCCCGGGAAGGGCTGGCGCGGGTGCGCCAAGCGGTCCGCTCGGCCTCGCCGGCGGTGAAGATCCTGCTGGTCCTGGCCGTGTTGATCATCATCGTGCTGGCCCTGGGCCTGGGTGCCCGGTTCTGGGATCTGCTCGTGGTCGCCGCTCTCGCGTACGGTCCCGTCGCGGTCTGGCGGGGGCACCGGTCGTGGCTGGCGTCGATGTTCGTCGGGGCCTGGGGCCTGGTGGCGATCCTGGCTATCGCGGCGGTGGCCGGCCGGTTCAGCTCCGGCATCGTGCTGCTGCTGCTGCTGCCGTGCGCGGCGGTGGCCGTTTCGCACCTCCGGGTGCTGTCCCGCCGTTATGTGCCCTGCCGGACAGTGGCCTGGACCCAGCTCTGGGCCCTGCCCCCGGGGTTGCTGGCCTGGTGGCTGGCGCCCGGCCGGCTGGTGATCAGCTATGCGATCGCCTGGGCGCTGGCCCTCATCGTGATCGGCTGGAGGATAGGCAAGTCTCAGCAGGAGGCCCGGGCGCTCAGCCGCCAGCAGGGCCGTTGGGGCGCACTCGCCGCCCCCCGCCGGTCCGGGGGCGGTGCGACGGCGGCCCGGCCCGCCGGCCGGCCGTCGAGTGCCCGCCCGCCGCGGCCCGCCGACGTGTCGCGGGTGGTGCAGACGGCCGAAGGGTCTGTGCGCCCGGCGGACGGCGCACTGGCCCGTGACCGGGCCAGCGGCGATCAGCAGCCGCCGGAGATCACGGTCGCGCAGGCCATGGCCGAGCTGGACAACATGATCGGCCTCTCGTCGGTCAAGGACCAGATCCGGCAGATCACCGCGTCCGTCGAAGCCGCGCGCCGCCGGGTGATGGCGGGTTACGGGGCGGAAAAGCCCATGCAGCATTTCGTCTTCCTGGGACCGCCCGGCACCGGGAAGACCTCGGTGGCCCGCGTCGTCGCGAAGATCTTCTACGCCTTCGGCCTGCTCGACACCCCGGTGGTGGTGGAAGCGCAGCGTGCTGACCTGGTGGGCGAGTACCTCGGGGCCACCGCGATCAAGACGAACGAGCTGGTCAACAGAGCGCTCGGCGGGGTCCTGTTCATCGACGAGGCGTACAGCCTGGTGAACGACAGCGAAGGGCAGGGCGACCGCTTCGGGCACGAGGCGATTCAGGCGCTGCTGAAACGGGCCGAGGACGACCGCACCGAGCTCATCATCATCCTGGCCGGGTACGAGAAGCAGATGGAGGGGTTCCTGGCCAGCAACCCCGGTCTCAACTCCCGGTTCGGGCTCCGGGTGAAGTTCCCCACCTACTCACCCGCCGAGCTGATGGCCCTCGCCGAGCTCTCCCTGGGGCAGCGCGGGGAGATCCTCGACGTCGACGCTCGCCCGGCGCTGTGGCGGATGATGGAGGACGTGGGGCGCCGCCGGCTCGCCGATGAGCTGGGCAACGGGCGGTTCGTACGCAGCCTGCTGGAGAAGGCCGGACGGGCCCGGGACGTCCGGATCATGACCGACGGCGCCGAGCCATCCTCCGCCGAGCTGGTCACCCTGGAAGCGTCCGACCTGGAGCAGGCCGGTGCCGAGCTCACCGCCCGGTTCCGCGGCTACAGCCAGGCCCCCACCCTGGAAAGTGCCCTCGCCGAGCTGGACGAGCTGGTCGGCCTGGAGCCGGTCAAGCGGCAGGTCCACGAGATCGCGGCCCAGCTGAGGGTGGCCCGGCTGCGGGAACGGCAGGGCCTGTCCAGCCAGCCTCCGGTCCGGCATTTCGTGTTCACCGGGCCGCCCGGCACGGGCAAGACCACGGTGGCCAGGATCCTCGGCCGCATCTTCACTGCCCTCGGTCTGCTGGTCCGTCCCGAGGTGATCGAGGCGCACCGGGCTGACCTGGTCGGGGAGCATCTGGGTTCCACGGCGATCAAGACCGGGAAGCTGATCGACTCCGCGCTGGGTGGCGTCCTGTTCATCGACGAGGCCTATTCGCTCTACAACGCCGGCTACTCGGGCGGTGACGCCTACGGCTCCGAGGCCGTGGCCACCCTGCTGAAACGGGCCGAGGACGACCGCGAGCGGCTGGTCATCGTGCTGGCCGGCTACCCGGCGGACATGGACCGGTTCCTGCGCAGCAACCCCGGGCTCGCGTCCCGGTTCAGCGTGCGGATCGGTTTCCCCAGCTATTCATCCGACGAGCTGTGCAAGATCGCCGGCGTGATCGCGGAGCAGCACGGAGACACGTTCGAGCCGGACGCGCTGCCGGTCCTCGGCGAGATCTTCAGCGCGGCGGCCGCGCGGGGGCAGATTGACGAGCTGGGCAACGGCCGGTTCGCGCGCAGCCTGTTCGAACGGGCCTGCGCGGCGCGGGATCTGCGGGTGGCGGAGCTCGGTGAGGACGCGAGCGCTGCCGACCTCACCACAGTGGCCGCGGCCGATCTGCGCGGCGCCTTCCGCGAGCTGGGTGGTCCCCAGGCCGGCTGAGCCGCGCTCAGCCGGTCAGTCCGCCGGGCCCGGCGGCAGGTCACGCAGCGCGGCGATCAGGCTGGCCTGGTCGCCGCCGCTGTCCCGGATGACGTACATCAGCGTGTGCAGCACCGCGTGCCGGTCCTCGCCGCGGTCCAGCAGCCGCTGTGCGGCCTCCCACAGCTCGGGCGGGTCACCCCGCCACAGCCGTTCGGCCAGCGCCAGGTGCCGGTCGATGTGCAGCGGGCCGCTCGGCCGCCCGTTCGCGTCGTTGTGGTCGGCGGCCAGCAGCGTGCGCCGGTCTGCCTCTGCGGCCGGATCCAGCCCGGCCAGGTCGATGCCGCCGAACATGCCGCGCAGCACCGGGAACGCGAACGCCCGGCGGGGCAGGGCCTCCAGGTCATCGTCTGGCAGCAGCCGGGACACCAGCGACGCGTCCAGGCCGAACGAGGTCGGGTCCCGGTAGACCTGGGCGAAGGTGCCCATCGAGTCGAAGACCGCATCCAGGCTCTCTGCGATCATCTCGGCGGCCAGCCCCTGGCGCCGCCCGGCCCAGCGCACCCAGGCGGCCAGCACGTGCGGCATCGCGTGCTGTTCGGCCGACAGCAGCAGTACCTTGCGCGGCAGCCAGTCGAGCAGGAACGTGGCGACCTTCGCCGGGCTCATCCGCAGCGGCCGCCCGAAGTCACGGTCGCAGCCGTAGTCGATGATGTGATCCGCGCAGCGGCTGGCCGCGCGGGTGTCGGACAGGTCCTCCGCCTCGTCTGAGGCCAGGAAGCCGGCCACCAGCATGGCCCGGCGATCCCGGGTCCAGGCGTGCCGCCGCGTGGTGGCTGCGCCCCAGCCTGACCCGTGCCCGGTGATCCAGGGGCCCGCGCCCGAAGACATCGCGCTCCACGGTGCAGGCCCTGCGGCGCTGCCGCTGCCGGTCAGGGGGCGGGCGGTCCCGTTGCGGGCGCCGTACCCTGGCCGGGCGGGCGGCAGCGTCCGGATCCGGGCCCGGATGAACGCGTGGTAGGACGCGAACGATTCGCTCGGCGGCGGTCCCTGCCCGGCTTCGGTCACGGTCAGCGCCGTCTCCAGCAGCCGCCGCGCCTGCGGGGCCTCCACCTGGCTGAACGTAGCCCGCGGGAGCTGGCCGCCGCCGCCGGCGGCGCTCGCCGCCCGGCAGCGCTCGAGCAGGCGGTCGACCTGGGAGGTCACCCAGCCGTCGCGGAGCATCCCGCCCGCGTTGTAGTCCACCGCCATGACCAGGGCGTGCGGGTCTTCCCCGGCGTAGCTGTACACGCAGACGACCTCGTCGCGGTCGCCGAACACGTCCGGGTTGACGTAGCACTCGCCCGCGGTCACCGCGCCCACGTGCTCGGCCCACGGCGGGCGGACCACGCCGTGCTCGATCAGTGCCAGCGCGGCCGTCTCCGCCTGCATGGCCTGCCGCGGCGTGCCCAGGCAGGCGATGCCGGACAGCAGGGCCAGAGAGGCCGGGCTGCGCTGCTTCGCCGCGTAGCTCACCAGTCCCTCGCCGACCAGCTCCTCGACGTCGCCGTGCGAGCTGCGCGGCGGCCGTTCTCCCCACCAGGTGCCGAGCAGTTCGCTCACCATCAGCTCAGCATCCAGCGGGCTGCGGACCGCCAGCAGCTCACGCGCAGCCCGGAGCATCTCGGCGAACAGCGCGTTCGGTGGGGCGGCACCGATGTTGGAAGCACTGGGGAGCACCGAGCGGGTCCCCTTCCCTCGACCAGGGTGGCCCGGCCCGCCGGGGGGCTCTCGTCGTCGGCTTTGCGGGCTCACATGGACAGCTTTCCAGATTCTCGCGGCGCAGTGCCACGTCCGCGCCGGATGGTGGCCATGTTTCCGCGTGTGGCAGATATTACGGGCATCCGGGGCCGCCGGCGCCGGACATTCGGGGCATCAGGCATCTCACGAGCAATGCAATTCCCGGGAGCCGCAGCCAGGTTACGGGGTACCCGGTAGGCGCGGTGGGCACGCTGTCACTTCTTTCCGGAAGAAACGAGGTCGGCATGATGCCCTCGGCGCGGCACGATATCGCCTAGGATGTGGGAAGCTCGCCTGCGTGGCCACTGTGGGTGTTCGGAACGGGACGGGGCCGTACCCATTTGGCGTGGCATCGTGCTTGTGCGTTCACCGGCCGTGGCGTTGCCGCAGCCTGCTTGTGTCCGCAGTGAGCGGGAAGGAGCCGTTGCATGGCTCGAGCAGCGGGACTGGAGTGCGGCGATGAGCACTGATACCTCCGTACCGCAGCCCCGGGTGTCCGGGTTGGACGTCTCTGACTCGGCCCTGCTCGCCACCCTGCTGCGTGAGGCTCCCATCGGCTTTGCCTTCTTCGGGGCCGATCTGCGCGTCCGCCGGATCAACCAGACGCTGGCCAGGCTCGACGGGCTCGACCTGGAAGGGCACCTGGGCCTGCTGCCCTCCCAGGTGTGGCCGGGCACGCTCGCCTCCCGGGTCGAATCGGCCGTGCGCCACGTGCTGGCGGACGGCCAGCCGCTGTTCGAGTCGAACCAGCCGGTCAGCGAGGCCGAGTCGGCCGCGCCCGAGTCGGCCAGCGGCGAGCAGCCGGGCGGCCAGGGTGACGGCGCGCCGGGCGGGGATGGCGGCCGGCAGTGGGCGTTCTCCTGGTTCCCCTCGCATGACCCGGACGGGAACATAGCCGGCGTGGCGCTGATCGCCGTGGACGTCACCGACCGGGCGAACTCGGCGGAGGCGGTCCGCCGCAGCGAGGAGCGGTACCGCTCGCTGGTGAAGGCCGGTGCCCAGGTCGTCTGGGTCACCACCCCGACCGGCCAGATCGCCGAGGATTCGCCCGAGTGGCGCTGGATAACGGGCCAGAGCCTGGAGGAGTACCTGGGCAATGGCTGGCTGGACGCGATTCACCCTGAGGACCGTGAGCGGGTGGAGCGGGAATGGCGGGAATGCGTCCGCGCCGGGAAGGTATTCGACAGCCGTTACCGGGTGCGCACCAAGACCGGGTCATACCGGCATTACGACGTGCGGGCCGTCCCGATTGAGCGGGACGGGAAGATCATCGAATGGGTCGGGGCCAGCACCGACGTCACCGGCCAGCGCGAGGCCGAGGAGATGCGCGGCCGGCTGACCGAGCAGTTGTCCGCCGCCGCGCTGCGTACCGCCCGGCTGCAGCAGGCCACGTCCATGCTGGCCGAGGCCCTGACCGTGCTCCAGGTCGTCGAGGTGATCACTGAGGTCGGGCGCTCGGCGATCGGCGCCGAGCGGTCGGCGGTGGCCCTGCTCGACCGGGAGCGGCTGCAGTTGCACACGATCAACCCGCTCGGGCTCCCGGACGTCCCCGGCGCCCCGGCCGGTGACATGCCGCTGGACGCGCCGAGCGTGATGACCCTGGCCATCACATCGCGGCGGCCGGTGCTGGTGGAGAACCCCGAGTCACTGCGGCGGCACTTCGACGGGATCGCCGACGTCGATGTGTTCCTCGCGCACAGCGATGAGCGGGCCTGGGTCGGGCTGCCCCTGCTGGCAGCGGGCGCGCCGCTCGGCGCGCTGCGGTTCTCGTTCACCAAGCCGCGGCAGATCACCGAGGAGGAACGGGTCTTCCTGGAGGCCCTGGCCGGGCAGTGCGCGCTGGCCCTGGAGCGGGCCTCGCTGTTCGAGCGCGAGCACACCACGGCGGAGACCCTGCAGCGCAGCCTGCTGCCAGACCGCCTGCCCAGCGTCCCGGGCATCGTCCTGGAGGCCCGCTACCTGCCGGTCACCCGGAACATGGAGATCGGCGGCGACTGGTACGACGCGTTCCGGCTGCCCGACGGCCGGCTTGCCGTCGCCGCCGGGGACGTCATGGGCAAGGGGCTGACCGCGGCGGCCGGGATGGGGCGGGTCCGGAACGCGCTGCGCGCCCTGGCCCTGACCGACCCGCGGCCCGCCGCGGTGCTGGCGGGCCTGGACCGGCTGTTCACCGCGACTGAGCTGGACGAGCAGGTCACGACCGTCGCGTACCTGGTCGTGGACCCGGTTACCGGGGAGGGCCTGGCCGGCAACGCCGGGCACCTGCCCCCGCTGCTGCTGTCCAGGGACGCCCCGCCGCGGCTGGACACCACCGAGGCGGGCACGCCGCTGGGCTGGGCCTGCCCGCGGCAGCAGTACGTGTTCCGGCTGCCTCCCGGGACCACCGCGGTGCTCTACTCCGACGGGCTGGTGGAGAACCGCCGGCGCGGCCTGGACTCGGGCCTGGACGAGCTGGTCTCCGTCGCGGCACAAGCCCGGCCGGGGATGGTCGAGGACCCGGCCCGGCTGCTGGAGTACCTGGTCGACCGGATGCTCACGGGTTACGAGCAGGACGACGACGTCACCGTCCTCGTGCTGCACGTCCCCCGGCGGGACGGCACATCGCCGCAGCGCCCGCCGGGAGGTGTCATTCCCGCCGCGCGGAGGGGTAAAGCATGAGAAAGGGCAGGGCTGACCTGGGCGTGCGCCCGAAAGCCGGGGCCCGCGCCGCGCCGTCGGCCGCGGCAGCGGTTCGAGCCACCCACAGAGTCCGCCTAAGGTGGTTGTCGGGAGCTGGTCCTCTCGGGACCGTGGGGTCACGCGGCCCGGATTTGGCTTCCGGGTTGGTCCCAGCAGCGGGTCGCACGAGGTAGGGTCCATTTTCCCGCTCATGAAAGCAGGAGAGGTGTCTGTGTCGCCTGCCAGTTCGTGCAGTCAGGTGTTGTTCGCGGCTGGGCAGGCCGCCGTCCAGCGAAGGAAGGGGTGACCGCGGTGGGAAGCGCGGCACGCTCGGCAGCGCGGAGGCAGCCAGGGCCGGAAGGCCAGGGCGGACGGGTGCAGGCTTCGCGGGGTCCCGGATCCGCGGATCCCGCCAGCCCGCGGGCGGACCGGACGGTCACGCTCGTGGAGGCGAACGGCGCGGACCCAGCGCAGGAGGCTCCGGCTGCGCCGGAGCGTGGCGCCGCCGCCACGTCCCAGCGACGGCAGAAGAAGAACTCTGGTGGTCGAGGCGAGGCGCGGAAGGCCGCCGGCCGGTCCGGCAACGGCTCGGCACCGGGCGGTCAGGGGGGTTCAGGCATAGTGAGCGAGAATCCGGACCTGGCCGCGACGGGTAAGGAAGCGGTTGGCCTGGCGGAGGTGACAGACCTGACGGACGTCGCGGATCTAGACGCCGACGTTGATCCCGGTGATGCCGATCTGGCCGAGGACGGCCTCGACACCGCCGAGCTCGACGACTTGGAAGTGGACCTCGAGGTCGACGTGGTCGAGGCGGACGAGGACGTAGCCGAGGACGTAGCCGACGAGGAGCTCGACGACTCGCCCGCCGCTGCCGACCCCGTCGCCGGCGGCCCGGCCGCTGGCGCCGCGGGCGCCGTCCCGGATGCCGCGGCTGCGGTGGTGGCCGACCCGGCCGCCAAGCCCGCGGGTGCGGGTCCCGAGGAAGAGGCATTCGTCTACGGGGACGACGACGATGACCTGCCGGCCGCCCAGGTGGCGTCGGCGGGCGCGACCGCGGACCCCGTCAAGGACTACCTGAAGCAGATCGGCAAGGTACCGCTGCTCAACGCCGAGCAGGAAGTCGAGCTGGCCAAGCGCATCGAGGCCGGGCTGTTCGCCGAGGAGAAGCTCGCCGAGGGCATGGACGGCCTCCAGCCGGCCGGCCGGCTGGACATGGAGTGGATCGCCGAGGACGGCCGCCGGGCCAAGAACCATCTGCTCGAGGCCAACCTGCGCCTCGTCGTGTCGCTGGCCAAGCGGTACACCGGCCGCGGCATGCTGTTCCTGGACCTGATCCAGGAGGGCAACCTCGGCCTGATCCGCGCAGTCGAGAAGTTCGACTACACCAAGGGCTACAAGTTCTCCACGTACGCCACCTGGTGGATCAGGCAGGCCATCACCCGGGCCATGGCCGACCAGGCCCGCACCATCCGCATCCCGGTGCACATGGTCGAGGTCATCAACAAGCTGGCCCGGGTCCAGCGGCAGATGCTGCAGGACCTCGGCCGCGAGCCCACTCCTGAGGAGCTGGCCGCCGAGCTCGACATGACCCCCGAGAAGGTCATCGAGGTGCAGAAGTACGGCCGGGAGCCGATCTCGCTGCACACCCCGCTCGGCGAGGACGGCGACAGCGAGTTCGGCGACCTGATCGAGGACTCCGAGGCGATCCAGCCCGGTGAGGCGGTCAGCTTCACCCTGCTCCAGGAGCAGCTGCACTCGGTGCTGGACACCCTGTCCGAGCGGGAGGCCGGGGTAGTCTCCATGCGGTTCGGCCTGACCGATGGCCAGCCCAAGACCCTGGACGAGATCGGCAAGGTCTACGGCGTGACGCGCGAGCGCATCCGGCAGATCGAGTCGAAGACCATGTCCAAGCTGCGCCACCCGTCCCGGTCCCAGGTCCTTCGCGACTACCTCGACTGAAATAATCACTAACGAACGGCGGGCGCCGGCCAGGCCATCCTGGCCGGCGCCCGCCGCGCGCTGGACCTCCAGCTCCGCCCCCGCACCGCCCTGGTGCTGCGCCACGATCCGTTCGAGCGGTTCGTGTCTGCCATCGTCTGGCTGCCACGCGACGTTTACAACAGCCAGTTGCGGGAGCGTGTCGGCGGCATGCTGGCCCGGGCCTTCGGCGGAAGCCTGGCGACCTACTACACGGC
>Ga0187851_10003202_pt1 | contig 13923 bp, 14 predicted proteins | sample June2016WEW_6_10_FD_132997 | JGI IMG/M metagenome (GOLD analysis project Ga0187851, IMG submission 132997) | Peatland microbial communities from SPRUCE experiment site at the Marcell Experimental Forest, Minnesota, USA - June2016WEW_6_10 | ecosystem: Environmental > Terrestrial > Soil >...
ACGAAGCTCCAAATCCTGACAGAGACCGTGCACATACCTCCGAAGCTGGCTCGCTACCCGCTTTCCCTGCTGGGGATCTCGGGCGTCAAACTGTTGGCGGTCCGCCATCCGATGTTCTAGGCACGGCGGTGGGACGGGGCGGATTGGCGGATGCTTTTCAAGCCATCCACGGGCGGACCACGTCTGCCAGCCGTGTGTCGACCGTCACGGGGCGGCGCACGGTCCTTAGGAGGCCAGCGCGCAGTCGGAGACCGCGATCGTCCCAGCTGTTGGCAGCCCACTCCTGCCCGAGCTTGCCGCGTTGCAACAGCCGGTCCCAGCGCTGCGAGTGCCAGCCCTGCCCTGGAGCGAAGCCCCCCGGGCCGTAACGGGGGCCCATATGAGCCTTGCCCACGAGCGCGTCGTACGAACGGATCGGCGCATGGAGACACTTGAGGATGTTGGCAGGAGCCTCAGCGCCGTCCATCCCAGAGGCCCCATGGTTCCCGAAGGCGATGGTCACATCCGCTGTGGGTCGGACGATGCACTTTCTCGGCGATTCAATCTCGAGGAAGCAGATCTCGCGCCGATCGAGGGCTGCCTCAGCTCCGTCGAACGGCACCATCTTCGCGGCGCGTCGCGTCATAGTGAGGAGCGCCTCCGGGGAGTTGTGCAGGACATCCCTCCGCTGCACAAAGGTGAGGAGCTCCGCGAAGAGGGCGCCTGCATCCGTGCTGGCCAGCTCACGCCGCGCGTCCCCACCGACCCCGCACCAGAACTCGTCAGCGTCAATGGCGAGGACCCAGGCTGCACCCTCGTCGTGTGCTTCTCGGGCGAGGTCGGTGAGGATCGCCTGTTGACGGTACGGTCCCGCATCCGACGTCCACTTGATCGGGAATTCGCGAGCCAGCTGTTTCACCCGAGAGAGAGTGCCGTCAGAAGAACCGTTGTCCACCACGAGCGCGCTGTCGATCCATGTCGACAGATGGGCCCTCAGGTTGACCCCGATAATGTCCTCCTCGTTTCTGACGAGGTACAAGCCGACGATCTTCATCGGTCGCTCAGGCTGGCGCGTCGCCTCCGATCGCTCATGCCGCGCCACAGATCAGGGAGGGCCCTGGGGGGAGGGAGAGGACCGGCGCGAGGTCACCGGCCGCGAATCGAAGGTAAACCGTCTGACCCGCGACGATGGGGAAGGATCGTGGCGCAGAAGTGGCCGACGGGTTGGCCAGGGTGGCGAGTGAGACTCCGAGAGACCCGTTCTCGTCCGACGTGATCGCGATCCAGCCGGGTGAGGAGACGGCGAGGCTCAACGCGGAGGAGGTCGAGTATGAGATCAGCGTGCTGCATGCGCCGTCGGCTTGGACTGACATCCCCTGAGTACCCGTTACTGAGGGAGAGCCGCTGGGAGCGGAGGGCACGGTGTCATCGACCGCGACCTGCAGCTGGAGGATCGCCCGCAGGGTGGCGTCAGGTGGTACCGGCGTGTCGAGGGGTAAGGAGCCGTCGTGAATCATCGAGCGGAGCTCGCCGAGATTCAACTGCGGAGCGATAGCGGGGTCGGGTTGGGTCGCATTGTTGGCGAGGAGCGGCGCCCCACCGACAATGAGGTGCGCAGCGGCAAGCAGCTGATATTTGTCCATGTCGCGGAGGGAAGCCGACCCGTCGGCGTAGGCGATGAGCACGCCGAATCCGTTTAGGGTCACGATGGCTGCGAGGACGACGGCGAAGGCGCCCCCACCATGCACGCGGCGAGCCAGCGCGTCGATCCCCCATCCCGCGGCCGGCAGCAACAGGGCGATGCCGACATAGGCATAACGCCCGGACGTCGACTCGTTCACGCCGAAGGCGATGCGCCCGATCCCTGTGATCCCGAAGAAGAGGACGGCGCCCACCGCCATGCTCAGTGGGATGGCCCGGCGGCGCCACCGCTTCGGGCCCTGCGCTGCCAGGAAGACAGCCAGGGCCAGGACGACAATGGCGCCCGCCCCCTGCCAGCCGAGGGTGCTGCTGACGGCGCTGGTGAGCCCGGTCCAGGCGTACTGAGATACCTGGAGGAGAACTGACTTGGCCGGATGCGTGGTCGTATATCCGACATGCCCGACCAAGGCGAACCAGACCACGAAGACGATTGCCGGGAGCGACACGACGCGCAGGGCGGCTCGCCAACCACGCCTGATCAACGCCACCAGTCCACCCACTGCGACCAGTGGGACCCCTACCCCTGAGCACATCAGGGCGAGCACCGCCACCGGCCAGTAGGCTAGGTCGCGCCGCCTCCCCGCGCGCTCGTGGTCGATAAGGAGCAGGCCCGCGACTCCGAGTAGCAGGCTAATGATCCAGGCCATCTGGAACGCCCAGGTCAGGTTCTCCGCGCCCGCACCTAGAAAGAGGAAGACGGTGGCCAGCGCCGTGGCGATCCAGGGGTCGACATCTATGCGGATCATGACCCGGAAGAGGAGGTGGGCAAGGATCACGTGGGCAAGCAGCATCACCACCAGATACGGGATGTAAGTGTGGAGGCCCACCGCCGCGTAGAGGGCCCGGTACATGAGGATCGGGATGGTCGACCAGTGCTCGTTGTGGGGGACGAACAGGTTGAGCGGACGGCCGCCCGTGCCCTGTCCAGCCAGGAAGTCCCACTCGTCGTAGAAGAACCAGAGCCCGCGGTCGACGTAAAGCAGGATTGCAAACGAGATGGGGAGAGAGATGAGGTGCACCGGCAAGGCTGCGTCGCGCAGCCGGGTCCGCCAATCGGCGTTCGAGTCCGTGGCGGCCGGATTGGTCTGGGCGGGTGCCCGCGTTTCGGGTGTGTCGCTGGAAGATCCCATCAGCTCGCCCTCATCCCAGCTCAACCGCGGTGGGCCACCTCGGCTGTCGACGGTCGAGGGGATGCCCTCCGGGGTGGGCGACGACTGCGGCGTCAACGATGCTGCCCTCGCGCGATGAGATCCGAAGCTCAGATGGAACCGGCCGCAATGGCCTGCTCGATCCATGGCACCACCTCGTCGAGCATCTGGTCGAGCGAGGTGGTGGCTTCAAAGCCGAGTACGCGGCGGGCCTTCTCGACCGATGGGACGCGCCGCTGGACGTCGTGCTCGAAGGGTGGATCTGAGACGTAGTGAAAAGGGACCTGATCCCCACGAATGCGCTTCCATATCTTCCCGGCGAGCTCGAGCACCGTCGTGGACGCCGAGGTCGAGAGGTTGAAATCGTCGTTGGTTGCGGCGGGATGCTCCATGGCGGCTACGATGCCGCGGGCCAGGTCACCGCCGTACGTGTAGTGGCGAATCTGAGCGCCATCGCCCAGGATGTGCAGTGGATCCTGGCCGCGGAGAACCTTCTGAACGAGGTCGGGGACCACGTGGCTCATTGCCAGCCGAACGTTGCCGCTATGCACCTCCACGTCTCCCAGAGCCCGCGCCTCGCCGATGCCAACGCAGTTGAACGGTCGGACGATCGTGTAGGGGAGCTGGTGTTGATCCCGCGCCGCGCGGGCGAAGTACTCGACGGCGAGCTTCTGGAATCCATACGACGAGCGGGGGGGCGGCATCTCGCGCTCCTGCCCCTCGAATGACGGCCAGGATGTCGTCGACTCGAAGACCATCGACGAGCTGATGTAAGTTACCTTCTCCAGGTGGCATTTGCGGTGAGCTTGGATGGCGGCATCGCAGGACGCAGCGATGATTCGCTCGTTGGTGGCAAGCAGGTCGTAGGCGTAGGCGTGGAAGTAGGAGATGCCTCCGATCATCGCCGCGCCCGCGATGAAGTGGTCACAGTCTGGCAGGAGGTCTGCGAGAAGCTCGGTGTCCCGAGCGTCGCCTTCGACGAACTGGTAGCCGGGATGGTCGTCGTAGGACTTGGCCACGCGTCCGTACTTCGACAGGTTGTCCAGACCCACCACCTGATGACCGCGGCCGAGAAGCTCCGCGACGACGTAGCCGCCGATGAAGCCAGCCGCACCAGTGACCAGCACCTTGCTCATGAACTTCCTCAGAATCCGTCTGTGCTCCCCGCTTGGGCGGGGAGAGAGCACACCGAGCGTTCCCCGCTGGAAACGTCCCCGATCCTAGCAAACGCACGGTCGCAGTTACCCGGCTCACCGAGGTGCCGGGGGCTGAAGGCCATTCTGTGCCGGCGCGCTGATGGGCACACGCAACAAATGGCGGGAGGGGTGGGCGAGAAAGGAATGACGCTCTAGATGCGTGTGCGGTGCCTGGTGGTAGCGGGTGACTGTTATCATCGAGCCGTCGATGCGGTGTGTACCTTGGCCCTGGGGACCGGCGCGGCCATCCGGCACTGCCCGCACAAGTCGGAGGTGAGGTGATGAAGGGGCTGATCCTGAGCGGAGGCCAGGGGACCCGGCTCCGGCCCATCACCCACACCAGTGCCAAGCAGCTCATCCCGATCGCAAACAAGCCGATCCTCTTCTACGGGATCGAGGCCGTGGTCGCTGCCGGCATCACAGACATCGGGATCATCACTGGGGACACCGGAGCCGAGGTGCGGGCGGCGGTCGGGGACGGATCTCAGTTCGGCGCCACCGTCACATACATCCCCCAAGAGGCGCCCCTCGGTCTCGCCCACGCCGTGATGACCGCCCGTTCCTTCCTGGGGGAGGAGAGCTTCGTCATGTACCTCGGGGACAACCTCATTCGGGACGGGATCCATGAGTTCGTCGACGAGTTCCGGCGGCTGGAGCCGGACGCCGAGATCCTCCTCGCGAGGGTCCCTGAGCCACAGCGGTTCGGGGTGGCTGAGCTGGAGGACGGGAAGGTGGTGAGACTGGTCGAGAAGCCGCCCGCGCCGAAGAGCGATCTGGCCTTGGTGGGCGTCTATCTCTTCTCCCCCAGGGTGTTCAGTGCCATCGAACGCATCGACAGCAGTGCCCGCGGCGAGCTCGAGATCACTGACGCGATCCAGCGGATGATCGACGACGGAGCCCGGGTGGTTCCCCATGTCATCACCGGATGGTGGAAGGACACTGGCCGCCCCGAGGACCTTCTCGAGGCCAACCGGATCATTCTCGACACCCTCGAGCCGCGGGTTGAGGGTACCATTGGCGACCACGTGAAGTTGGAGGGCAAAGTCGTCATCCAACCAGGCGCCCAAATCAGCAACAGCCGGATCCGCGGGCCGGCCATCATCGGATCTGGATCGCTCATCGAGCACGCTTACATCGGACCGTTCACCTCGATCTACCACCATTGCACGATCCGCAGTGCAGAGATCGAGCATTCCATCGTCCTCGAAGGGAGTGTCATCGATGGCGTCGACGGGAAGATCGATTCGTCGCTCATCGGCAAGGGGTGTACGGTCTGCTCTTCCACGGAGCGCCCTCGCGCTTACAGGCTGATGCTCGGCGATCAGTCCCGAGCGGAGCTCCGCTGATGGCCTGGATGCCGCTCACTGAGCCCATGGAGCGGGTGATGGCCCGCATCAGCACGTTCCAGATCTCCGAGCGACTGGGACGCATCGACGGCGTCATGGTCAAGACGTTTCGAAAGCACGTCGACCAGCGTGGCTTCTTCATCGAGCAGCTCAAGCGCGGAGACCTTGACGACGAAGGGCGCGTGTTTCTCCCCGAGCAGCCCTTCGCCCAGATGTCACGCAGCTTGGCCTACGCACGCGGCGGCAATCCGCCAGAGCTGATCAAGGCCTTCCACTGGCACAAGCGCCAATGGGACTACTGGGACATAGTGCTCGGGAACGCCCGCATCGTCCTGGTGGACCTGCGCGAAGGATCGCCGACGGAAGGGCGCGTACAGACCCTGATCCTCGGCGAGAACTCGCCTAAGATGGTTGCCATCCCCCCTTATGTCGCCCATGGCTACCAAGCGCTCGATCTGCGAGACGTGGTCCTCAACTACTATGTGACCGAGCCATATGACCCGTCGGACCCTGATGAGGGGCGGATCCCCTACTCTGACTCGCGCATCGGGTTCGACTGGCGCATCGAGAACATCTGACATGCGGCTTCTCGTGACCGGGGGCGCCGGATTCATCGGCAGCGAGTTCGTCAGGATGACCCTGCGCGATCATCCAGAGGACTCCGTGCTCGTCCTCGACAAGCTCACGTACGCTGGCAATGAGCGCAACCTCGACCCGGTACGCCACGATCCGCGCTTCCAATTCGTGCGGGGCGACATCGCTGACGAGGTGACGGTCGCTCGACTCGCCCGCGAGTCCGACGCGATCGTGAATTTTGCGGCCGAGTCGCATGTCGACCGCTCTCTGGAAGCGCCCGGCCAGTTCATCATGACTGATGTTTACGGTACCTACGTCCTACTCGAGGCGGCGCGCGCCGCCGGTCATCAGCGCTTCCTCCAAGTGAGCACCGACGAGGTGTACGGACACGTATCCGAAGGGCGCTCGATCGAGGGCGATCCCCTCCGGCCACGCAGCCCGTACAGCGCCAGCAAGGCTAGCGGCGAGATGCTGGTCCAGGCGTACCGCGCCTCCCACGCGCTTCCTGCGATCGTGACACGGGGATCCAACACCTACGGCTGGTTCCAATACCCCGAGAAGATAATCCCGCTCTTCATCACCAACGCCCTCGAAGGCAGGCCCCTGCCGATCTACGGCGACGGCGGAGCCGTCAGAGACTACATCTTCGTCGAGGACCACTGTCGTGGGATCGACCTCGCCCTGCGCCGCGGCGTCCCCGGGGACGACTACAACATCGGAGCCGGCCGAGAGATCAGCGGCGCGACCGTGGCCGACATCGTGCTCCGACTCCTAGATAAGCCACCCACTCTCAAGCAGTTCGTGAGCGATCGCCCCGGTCACGATCGGCGATACGCCATCGACTCCTCCAAGCTGCGAAGTCTGGGCTGGGAGCCTCAGGTAGAATTCGAGAGCGGGATCGAGCTGACCGTACGCTGGTACATCGAGCATCCAGATTGGTGGCGCCCCCTCAAGAACGGCGATTTCTGGGACTTCTACCAGCGCAACTACAGGGCGGTGACGGGGTCTTCTCGGGCGACGGATGCCCGGCTGGATTCTGGCGCGCTCTGAGGACGCCGGTATGCGGATCGAGGTCGTCGGTTCCGGGGGCCAGCTCGGCCGGGAGCTGCTGCGGACGTTGGCGCAGACGGCGCACACAGCGTCCGGCCACGACGTGGAGAGCGTTGACATCCGCGACCCGGAATCGGTCGGGGCTCTGCTGGACCGCGAGCAGCCCGAGGCGGTCATCAACTGCGCCGCCTGGACCCGGGTGGACGCCGCCGAGGCTGAGGAGCAGGCGGCGGCTCGTGTCAACGCCCTGGGCCCGCGCATCCTCGCCGAGGCTTGTGAGGCGAGGGGGATACTGCTCTGCCATGTGAGCACCGACTATGTCTTCGACGGTAGCGCGAGCGAGCCGATCGACGAGGCCGCGGTGCCGCACCCGCGAAGCGCCTACGGCCGGGGGAAGCTCGCCGGCGAAGAGGCGGTCAGGGCCACCCTGAGGTCCCACCAGATCGTTCGCACCGCCTGGCTCTATGGCCAGGACGGCCCCAATTTCGTGCTGACCATGCTCAGAGCGGCGCGGGAGCGGGGCTCATTGAGGGTCGTCGCCGACCAGTGGGGTTCCCCCACCTGGACGGGGCACCTGGCGCCCGCCCTGGTCCGGCTGGTGGAGCGTGGCGTCCTTGGCACCTTCCACCTCACCAACTCCGGGAGCACCACCTGGTGTGGCTTTGCCGAGGCGATCCTCGAGGAGGCCGGGATTGAGGTACCAGTCGAACCCATCCCGACCGCCGACTACCCGACGCCCGCGCCTCGCCCGGCGTACTCGGTGCTCGACAATCGCGCGTGGAGGCGGCTGGGGGAGGCTCCCCTGCCGTCCTGGCGCTCCGGGCTGCGCGCCTATCTCGCGGAGCGGGGCGACGCACCCCCCTACCCGGTGAGTGCGTGACCAGAATCCCACGGTCGGTATACTGCCGCCTCATACAGACCGGCGGTCCCTAGGAAGTCGGGAGGCTCCCCGTGTTCGAACGCGATATGGCCATCATCGGTGGCTGCGGGCATGTCGGGCTACCGCTCGGGATCGCCTTTGCCGACCATGGGCAGAAGGTCGTCCTCTACGACACCAATGCCGCTGCCGTCGAGATGGTCAACAGCGGCCGGATGCCGTTCCATGAGGAGGGGGCGGACGAGATGCTCCTCCGGACCCTGAGGAGCGGGAACATCTCCGCCACCACCGATGGCGGCGCTCTCAGCACCGCCGAGGCGGTTGTCGTCGTCATCGGTACTCCCGTCGATCGCTTTCTCAATCCGGACATCGGCGCCGTCCTGCGGGCTCTCGACGCGGAGGTCGGTCACCTGGTGGACGGCCAGCTTCTGGTGCTGCGGAGCACGGTCTATCCGGGCGTGACCGCCATGGTCGAGAAGCGGATGGCGGAGCTTGGCAAGACAGTCGATGTCGTCTTCTGTCCCGAGCGTATCGCGGAAGGCTACGCGCTCCGCGAGTTCAGTTCGCTGCCCCAGATCGTCTCGGGCCGCGACCCTCGAGCGGTCGAGCGGGCAGACAGGCTGTTTCGCCTGCTGACCGCGGAGATCGTCGAAGTCACGCCCGAGGAGGCGGAGCTGGCCAAGCTGTTCACCAACGTCTGGCGGTACATTAAGTTTGCCACCGCCAACCAGCTTTTCATGATCGCCAACGATTTCGGGCTTGATTTCGACCGCATCCGGCATGCGGTGACCTACCACTACCCGCGCGCCGCCGACATGCCCGGCCCCGGGTTCGCGGCAGGGCCATGTCTCTTCAAAGACACCATGCAGGTGGCCGCGTTCAACGAGAACCGCTTCACTCTCGGACACGCGAGCGTGATGATCAACGAGGGCCTCCCGCTCTATGTGGTGAGCCAGATCGAACGCCGGTTTGATCTCTCAGCCATGACCGTGGGCATCCTGGGCATGGCGTTCAAGGGGGGCTCCGATGACATCCGCTCGAGCCTTAGTTACAAACTCAAGCGCCTTCTCTCGATCAAGGCCCACGCGGTTCTATGCACCGACCCTCGAGTGAGCACCGACCCGAACCTGGTACCGCTGGAGACGGTGCTCGGGCGGGCAGAGCTCCTCATTGTTGCGACCCCACACCCCGAGTATCGCGGCCTCCAGGTCTCCGTGCCGGTCATCGACCTCTTCAACATCCTCGGCCAGGGCGTCCGGGTCTGAGCCGCCGATGCCGCGAGTGTCCGTCGTGGTGCCGGTCTACAACGAGGGACCGCGGATCAGCGATTTCCTCGACCGTGTCTTCGAGGCGGTGACACTCCCCTGCGAGCTGCTTGCGGTGTATGACGAGCCGAGCGACACCACCGTGACATTCCTCCGCGAGTACGCGGAGCGCGAGGTGAGGCTGCACCCTCTCCACAACACCTACGGCCGAGGCCCGGCCGCCGCCCTCCGCTTTGGAGTCGACCACGCCGACAGCGATGTGGTGGTGGTGACCATGGCCGACGGGAGTGACGACCCTCACCAGATCGATCAGCTGACCCGCCTGGTTGAGCGTGGCGTTGTGGTTGCCTGCGCCTCGCGATACATGAGAGGCGGTCAGCAGGTGGGGGGTCCCTGGGCGAAGGGAGCGATCTCACGGATGGCCGGGCGATCGCTGCACCTCCTGGGTAGGGTTGGAACCCACGACCCGACCAATTCCTTCAAGGCGTACTCGAGGGAGTTCCTCACGGAGGTCGGGATCGAGTCCGATGCCGGCTTCACCCTCGGTATCGAGATGGTCGCAAAGGCCAAGCGCCGCGGCCTGCCGGTTGCGGAGATCCCCACCATCTGGCTGGACCGAGCCGAGGGCACGTCGAACTTCCGGGTCACCAAATGGCTCGCCCGGTACCTCCGGTGGTGGTTGTACTCGGTCAGACCGACGGGGCGCCGGCCTCGTCCGCGACCCCGCTGACACGTTCGGCGGGCGGCCATTCCTGTACTCCTGCTATCCTCGGCGGCCGTATGGGACCCGGGGGCCATTTCACCGTCGTGACCCTCCCCGCCTACAACGCGGAAGGGACACTCGAGCGGACGATTGGCGCACTCCCGGCAGGGAGCGCTGACCACCTTCTGCTGGTTGACGACGCCTCCCCCGACGGCACGGCCGATCTCGCCCGCAGTCTGGGCATCGACGTGCGCGTCCACGATCGCAACCGCGGCTACGGGGCCAACCAGAAGACCTGCTACCGGGAGGCGCTGGACTTGGGGGCGACGGTTATCGTTCTGCTCCACCCCGACTATCAGTACGATCCCTCGGCGGTGCCGGCCCTTATAGCCCCCATCGTTGCGGGGGTGGCGGACTTCACCTTCGGGTCGCGCTTCGCGTGCACCGGCAACCCTAGGGCGGGAGGGATGCCCCTCTACCGCTACTGGGGAAACCGCTTCAGCACGGTGGTGGAGAATCTCTTACTCGGCTCCCACTTCACGGAGATGCACTCGGGGATGAAGGCGTACAGCCGGAAATTCCTGGAGTCCGTCCCGTTCGATTCGTACTCCGACGACTTCATCTTCGACACCCAGATTCTCGTCGCGGCGGTTGTCGGGGGCTTTCGGATCCAGGAGGTGGCCATCCCCACCCGGTACACCAGGGAGTCGTCCTCCATCAACGTTCGCCGATCCCTTGAGTACATCGGGCGGAGCATCGAGGTCTGCTTGCGGGCGTCGGGGACCCGCCGCCGCCAGCGCCGGCGGGAGACCTCGGTCCGGGCCGACTGATCCCGGCCGACCCCGACCCGGGGGATCGCTGCCGCCGCCCGGAGGAGGGAGCCGGCGTGGGCCATTCGCGTGGTCGGGCGCGGCGTGGTAGCTTCGGCCCCATGCCGACCACCCACGGGAGCCTGAGGAAGGTCCCGGAGATAACCGCCTACTTCTGGATCATCAAGGTGCTCACGACGGCAATGGGGGAGGCCACGTCGGATTACCTCGTCCATCGCATCGACCCCTACGTCGCGGTCGCCTTCGGTGGCGTCGCCTTCGCCGCGGCCCTGGCGCTTCAGCTTGGCGTCCGTCGGTATATTGCCTGGGTGTACTGGCTGGCGGTGGTGATGGTGGCCGTCTTCGGCACCATGGTCGCCGACGCCCTGCACATTCAGCTGGGCGTGCCCTACGCGGTGTCCACCGCGGGCTTCGCCATTGCCCTGGCCGCGATCTTCATCGCCTGGTACTCGACGGAGCGGACGCTCTCCATCCATCACGTCACCACCCGGCGGCGCGAGCTCTTCTACTGGGCGACGGTGTGCGCCACCTTTGCCCTCGGCACCGCCGCCGGCGATTTCACCGCCTACACCCTCCACCTCGGTTTCCTCGCCTCGGGCATCCTCTTCGCGGTGGTGATCACCGTGCCTGCCCTCACCCACCGCTTCGCCAACCTCAACGCGGTGGTCGCCTTCTGGTTCGCCTACATCGTCACCCGTCCCCTGGGCGCCTCGTTCGCAGACTGGATGGGGGTCCCCCACGCCCTGGGCGGCCTCAATTGGGGCAGGGGAACAGTCGCCGTAAGTCTGACGGTCGTCATCGTCGGCTTCGTCGGTTACCTCTCGGTGAGCCGGGTCGATGTCGACGAGAAGCGGGGGCGTCAGCCCGTCGCTGAGCCGACCTGAGTCCTGCGCCCCTCTAGAGAAACCCCACCAGCTCCTCGACCAGCGCCAGCAGAGGCGCCTCTTCCACCGGCTTGTTGACCACCGCGACGGCTCCGAGCTGATGAGCGCGATCGCGGGCGGCGGTGTCCCCGGATTCGGTGAGCACCACCACCCCGGCGGGTGGGCAGTCGGCCGTGAAGCGGATGGCCTGGAGGAACTCGAGCCCATCGGTGTCGAGGCTGACGTCGAGGAGAAGCACCTGGGGAGCGAAGGCCGTCAGCTCGGCTCGCAGCTCCCGGACAGCCCGCACCCAGCGCACCTCGTGGCCTCCCTCGCGGAGCGCCAGGATCAGCGGTCGCGCCACGATCCCCTCGTCCTCGGCCAGCAGGATGCGTACGCCCGCCATGCGGTGGATCGTAGCCGCATCGCGCAGTGTCATGCCACACAGCGCCAACAGCGGCTATGCTGACCGCGGAATGGGCTGGGCGCGGCCAAACCTCCCCGTCGTGATACGCCGCCGTGGCGGCGCGGAGCGCGCTCCCCATCTGACCGTGGCGCCGGCGACCGAGCCCCAGGCCCGATCCGCGAGCCGGGTCCTCGTGGATGCCGCCACCCGCACCTTCTGGTCGCGGGGCGCCGAGGAGCCGGTGACGCTCGTCGAGTCCGACACCGCCGCCGCGCCGCGCCCGCTGCGCGATCGGGTCCGGGCGATGGTGGCGGCTCACGACGGGGGCCAGAAGCGTGGCGGTGTCCGCCCCTCGGGCAATCCCGCCTTCAGCGAGGCGCTCTTTGTGGAGTTGATCCGCGGCGGCCAGCATGCCCGGGCCTTCGCCCTCCTCGCTCCGGATTGCCAGCGCCGGTGGGGCAGCGCCGAGCAATTCGCCGCCGCCCATGGCGAGTCGTCGCTCCGGCGACTGGAGGGCGTGAACGTCGTCGCCGTCCGCCACCTGGAGCAGTGGGTCGATCCCGACCACGGTGACCTTCACCGCCAGGTCGCCGAGCTCGATGTCGAATACAGCTTCGACGCCGGGCATCGCCGGGCGAAGCTGTCCCGGACCGTGCACCTGGTGGCGGTGGAGGGTCGTTGGCGCTCTCTCTCCTACCCGGTGGAGGCGGCCGTCGCCTTCTGACGGCAGGGCTCGGCAGCCGAGGCCGGGGCGGCGTTGGCCATCGCCTCGGCTCCTCCGAGAGAGGTGACCCGGGCCGGATCGTCACCCGAGGCGCACGGTCGGGAAAGGTCCGGCTCCGTAGAATGCGTGGATGATTTCCGCTGCGGTGCTCCGCAGCCGGCCGGGCCCCCTCGCGGCCACGCGCGGCGAGCTGTTCGACATCGAGATGCGGGCGCGGTTCCGGCGGGAGCGGCTCTTCCGGTCACGGCTGCGCCTTCGTGAATCCGACACCCTCCTGGACCTGGTGGAGGAGTGCCGCGTCCGCGGCATCCGACCCCTCCCCCCCGCGCTCTGGAGCGCGGTGGTGCGGCTGGTGGGAGCCGTGGAGCCCCAGCTTCGGGACGAGCTGGGGATCGACCGCAGCGCCGACCACGTCAGCGATGTCCTCTTCGCCGCCCAGGAGATCCTCCAGGAGCAGGCGCGCCAGGAGCGCCAGCCCCAGCTCGCTCCGATCATCCCCCTCTTCCCCGCGGGCTGAAGGGCGGGGGAGCGGTCCGCGATCCCATGCCCTGGGAGATCACGGTCGCGGGCACCGTCCACATGGACGACATCACGACCCCTCACGGACGCCGGACCTGGCAGATCGGGGGATCGGCCCTCTACTTCGCCCTCGCCGCGGCTCCACAGGCTCCCGTTCACCTCAACGCCATCGTCGGAGAGGACGCCGAGCCCGAGCTGCGCCGGACCCTGGACGGCCTCCCCGTCGACCTGGCCGGGCTCGCGGTGAGCGACGGCCCCACCTTCCGCTGGCACGCGGTCCACGACTTCCAGCGCTGGGTCGCGGAGACCGTGGCCGAGGAGCCCGGCTGCGAGCTCGAGTGGCGGCCCCACCTCAGCCCCGAGGCGGCCCGCGCCGAGGTGCTCTTCCTGGGCAGCATGCGGCCGTCGCTGCAGAGGGAGATCCTGGCCCAGTCCTCAGCCAGGCTGATCGGGATGGACAGCATGACCTGCTTCACCGGCCCGGAGCGGGATGCCGTCCTCGACGTGGTGAGTGGCTGCGACGTCGTCTTCCTCAACCGCCTGGAGCTGAGCAGCCTGGTTCCCGAGGCGCCGGACTGGGCGGCCGCCGCTCGGAGCCTGCTCGGCAGGGGCCGGCTCCGCGCCCTGGTGGTCAAGGCCGGGCCGACGGGGGCGGTGCTGATGACCTCCACCACGACCCTCGAGAGGCCGGCCGCTCCCGTCGACGTGGTCATCGATCCGACCGGGGCCGGAGACGCCGT
>Ga0187851_10003206_pt1 | contig 13901 bp, 8 predicted proteins | sample June2016WEW_6_10_FD_132997 | JGI IMG/M metagenome (GOLD analysis project Ga0187851, IMG submission 132997) | Peatland microbial communities from SPRUCE experiment site at the Marcell Experimental Forest, Minnesota, USA - June2016WEW_6_10 | ecosystem: Environmental > Terrestrial > Soil > Wetlands...
CCTTGTTGATCTGCAGCAGCAGCCGCAGATCGGTCGGCGCCGGATCGGTCTGGGTCACGGCCAGCGCCTGGTCGAACAGCGGCAACGCGTCGGTCATCTTCCCCTGCACGGTGGCCACGATCGTCAGCACATGCAACGCCCAGCCCATGGCCCGGTTGTCGCCTGCCTCCGATGCGGCCGCGAGCGCACGGGTGCCGATCCGGCCAGCCTTCTCGACCTCGCCGAGGCTGAAGTGCGTCCGCGCGGCGAGGACGAGCAGCCTGGCGCGGTGCCGGGCCGAAAGCCCGGGAGAAGACAGCGCCTTGTCCAGCGTAGCCAGGGATTCCGCAGACGAGCCGGTCAGCCCGCGGCACTGCGCTAATGTCCAGTGCAGGTCCACCAGCAGATCGGGCTCACACGCCTGCCTCAGCGCGCGATTCGCCACCTGCTCGGCCCGGGCGGTGTCACCGATACGGAAGAGGGCATCAGCGAGTCGGCTCTCGAACCAGCCGCGCCTGGCCGACCCAGTTGGGGAGCTGGCGACGGCCCGCGTGAGGAGTTCCGCCGCCACCTCGGGTGCCTGACCGACCAGCGGGTCCGCGGTGCGGGCCAGCCAGTCCAGCATCCACTCATCCATCGGCTGGGCCGGGTCCACGCCTCCGCTGACGGCCCGCAGCATCTGCCGGGCCACCCGATCCGGCGGCGCACCCGCCTCCGCCAGGGCGCGCCCCACATCGCGGTGCCAGGCGGCGCGCACCGGCGTCGGCATCTCGTCGTACAGCGCCGCCCGGATCAGCGGATGCCGGAACGCTAGGCTGTGGCCGGACTCGGCCAGCACGCCGGCCGCACAGGCCTCGTCCACCGCCGGGATCAGGCCCGCCACGCTGCGGCCCAGCACGATCGCCAGATCGGGGACCGCGAACTCCATCCCCAGCAGGGCCGCCGCCTTCAGTACCTCGCGTGTCGGCCCGGCCACGAAGCCGAGGCGATCGGCGATGGCCGCGGACAGGGAGCTTGGTGCCGAACCGCTGGCCAGCTCGGCGGCGCCCGCCTCGGTGACGGTCAGGCTCGAGCCGCGGGCCAGCGCGGCGACCAGCTCGGTGACGTAGAGCGGGTTGCCCGCCGCCCCGTCGGCGAGCCGCAGCAGGTTGCCGTCCGGTGTGCCGCCGGCCAGGGTTGCGATCAGGGTAGATACCGCGGCTCCGGTGAGCCCGGCGAGCTGGAAACGGGTGCCGTCGCCCACTACCCGCCGCAGCGCCAGCAGGTCATCGCGCTGGGGGACCGGGCGCATCATCCCGACCAGCAGCAGCGGCAGCTGCCGCGCCGACCGCGCCAGCCGTCCCCACAAGGTGACGCTGGCCGGGTCGGCCCACTGCAGGTCGTCAACCACCAGGATGTTGGGCCGGGTTGTGCACTGCTCAGTGACCAGGGCCAGCAACTGCTCGGCCAGCGCCGCCGGGACGTCCGTGCCGCGGTCGGCGGTGACCTCTCCGCGCAGGAGCCGGACGATCGTGTTCCGGCGGGGATTGGTGGACGGCTCGCGTACTCCCAGCCCGTCTAGGAACGGCACGAGCGGCAGCGCCTGGCCCAGCTCGTCACCGGAACCCCAGAAGACCTGGCAGCCAGCCCCTGGCGCTCCGGCCACCACCGCCCGCACCAGCGCGGACTTGCCGATACCCGGCTCGCCCTCGATCAGGACTGAGCTACCGTGCCCCGCAGACACCTCTTGTACCAACTCAGTCAGCAGGGCGATCTCGCTGTCGCGGCCGACGAGGGCACCGGCCGACGTCACCGGGGGCATGGAATGAACCCTACTACTAGATCATTTATCGAACAAGTAGTCATTTTTCGGACACTAATTCGGCAACCGGACGGCATTGCCGGCGACTCGGCATTGCCGGCGACTCGGCATTGTCATGACCTGCCGTGCAGTGCAAATTGCCTTGATCTTTGCAATGCACAGGAAGGTGACATTTTTTCTTGCGGTGGCGAAACCATTTGCGGATCAACAGAAGTGAAAAATAGAATGCAGCTTTTGGCACTTGAAAAGTCCCGCAAAGGGCTTAACTTATGGCATGTAATAGTCTAATAATAGGCGGTAAGTCCGTATGACGCAGAAGCGTTGTGTTGGCCCGACGAAGGGGCTGCGGCAGGCCGCTGACCTCGTTAGAAGCCGATGGAGAGATCATGCACTTAAAGCGAACCATCATCATTCCTGCCATCATGGCCCTCAGCGCAGTCGGCTCGGTCCTGGCTGGCTCGGCGGTAACTCTGGCGGCCACGTCAGCGCCGAGCGTGGCAGTGGTAACCGCTTCATCCGCACACCCCGATGTTGTCTTTAACTGGTGAACTGACCTGGCATACGGCTAAATGGCCTGCCGCGGATCCGTCTGATCCGCGGCAGGCCAGCCGGGTAACTACCGCTATACGCGTGATGTTTGTTGCACTACCCCTAACTGCCTGCTGGGTCGTGGTCGCGGGTCCGGCTTGAGCCAGCAACCTGAGGCGCGGTTCTTCACGGCCGCCTCCTTTGCTGTATCGCTGCACAGCAGTCACAGCGTTGAGTATTCCGTTGTGGCCCTTCGTGGCGGGCACATTCAAGATCAGCGGGATGCGGTTAACGCCCCGCTCGTGCGATCGCGCATCCACTGCTATGCCGTCGGCCGCCCATGGCCGAAGCGAGGGCCGCTGGATCGCTGGCGGGCCGCCCGGAAGCGCATCAATCCGTTATTCACCGGCGGAATCTGACCGGACGCGTTCATACCTCCAGGGCATCGCCGAATCTTGCCCTGCCCGGCTGCCGTCCCCGCACCCCGGCCCGGGCCCGCGGGCGTCGGCCGGCACCACCTATTGGGCAGTGAATAGGAAGGTTAGGTGCAACTAGCCCCAAGTTGAGGCTTTAGTGGCGATGGTCGAGGGTACTGTGTGGTAGCAAAGGTTTCGCAAATTCTTTCCGTGAAATCTGCGTGACCGCACCGCTATTCCGCCCGCGGCACCAAGGAGGGACGCCGTTGATCGCGCCAGGAAGCCCCACGGTGCGGCGGCGCCGACTGGCCGCTGAGCTGCGCGCGATCAGGGAGAGCAAGGGCAAGAGCGGAGACTCGGTCGCCGCCGCGCTGAAGTGGTCAGCCTCCAAGATCAGCCGGTACGAGCGAGCCAGGACCGGCTTGCCGCCACGGGAAGTCGAGAGGCTGCTCGACTACTACGGGATCACCGGGCCCCGCCGCGCACTCCTTCTCACGCTCGCCGAGGACGCGGCGCAGAAGGGCTGGTGGGAAGAGTTCGGCGACAATCTCTCCGAGGACTACCAGCAGTTCATCGGCCTTGAGTATGAAGCAACTTCCATGTCCATATGGCACGTTGATGTGGTCACTGGCCTGCTGCAGACGGAAGCTTATGCTCGGCATATCATCAGCAGCTACAGCCGGGTCGAGCCAGTCCCGCCGGGTATGATCGGGCGAATGGTCAACGTCCGCATGCGGCGCCAGCAGGTACTGGCTCGCGAAGGACTTCAGATATCTGTTGTGCTCGATGAATCAGTCCTGAAACGCCGGATCGGTAATGAGTCGGTGATGTATGAGCAGCTTCAGCGGCTTGCGTACGAGGCTGAAAGGCCAAATATAACCTTGCAGGTTCTTCCCCTCGACGCGCAGCACACGGTCTTCGGGGAGTCGTTTGTCATATTCGGCTTTGTTGTCGATAGCGATGCGATGCTGCAAGAGGTGGTGAGCACTGAGCATATGCGGACCGGCTTCACCCTGGAGGGGGAGAGGGAAACGTACTTGCACAGGATCGCCTTCCAGATGCTCGCCCAAGCGGCCCTCGATCCAGCGGCGTCGAGGGCGCTCATACTGGAGACGGCGCAGTCGCACTGGTCCGGTGCCAACCGGCACGCCAGTGCCTAAATGACGCAAGTCGGTTATTCCCATTGTTACGGTGACGGTCTTCCGTCATGGCCTCCTCTAGGGTCGCGGCCAGTATGCTTGACTCCGCAGCGGCACTGATCAGCGACGCTGGGTTGCGAGGCGAAGCCATGCCTGAGCACGTCTGAGGTGTGCGTGAACCACCGGCACCACAGACATTAACTGAACCGTAGTGCTTCTGAGTCTGCAGATACGACGCATGCCAGAGTGATGCCTGCTAACCTCAGGAGAAATGGGTCACTACGTTGGGTAATGCCCATCGCACACTCTGTTCATACTGTGGACAGAAAACGACAATCAGTGAGGTAATCGTGGGAAGACCTATGTTCGGAAATTCACCCGAAAGGCCGGATTCGGGTCCTAACTGGGTTAAGAGCTCTCTGAGTTTCTCCAACGGCAACTGCGTGGAGGTGACGAGCCTGCCCGGTCGCACGATCGGCCTTCGCAACAGCAGGGATCCCAAGGGGCCGGTACTCCGGTTCACGCCGGACGAATGGCATGCCTTCCTCGGCGGCGCGCGAAACGGTGAGTTCGACAGCTTCGGCGCGGAGTGACCGTACCGGCATAGGCGTAGTGTCCGGTAGAGATAGCTATCGGTCTGAACAAAACGGAGGACCCAACGAGTCCTCCGTTTTTGTTTGCCCGCCGCCGGCCTGAATCGGCAGTTCGTGTGTCCCCCCGCTTTCCGGCTGCTTCTTCGTAGCCGCCGTTTAGGCCGGCGGCCAATGCTTCCGATATCCGTCAGCTGACGGATGTCTCGCCGTGCAACTTGCATGAGACTTGCTCTGCAAGGAGGGCATGGCCGGCGTGCGGTAGGTGAGCCGATCCTCGGGCCGCAAGTCAGCGTGCCGGGAGCCGCCAGCTTGGCGATGACGGAGAGAGGCGGGACGTTGGACGTTGCCCGGCTGCGGGAAAGCTTCGGCCATGTCGCGGTGCACGGTGATGAGCTACCACTTTTCTTCTACTCCGACTTGTTCCTGAAGCACCCCGAGGTGCGGGACATGTTCCCCGTCTCGATGACGGCGCAGCGCAGCCACCTCGTCGACGCGCTCGTCAAGATCGTCTCGCAGGTGGACAGCGTTGCCGATCTGACCGTGTTCCTCCAGGGCCTGGGCCGCGATCACCGCAAGTTCGGCGTTATCGCCCAGCACTATGACGCGGTCGGCTCCAGTCTGCTGGCGACTTTGGAACATTTCTCCGGGCCGGCCTGGACGCCGGAGCTGGCCGCCGACTGGACGGCAGCCTATGAGCTCATCGGTTCCGTCATGACGGCGGCCGCGAGCGCGGACGAGCTGGTTCGGCCGCCGTGGTGGCGGGGCAAGGTCGTGGGCCACGAGCGGAGGTCGTTCGATGTCTCCGTGCTGCTCGTCCAGCCGGAGCCGCGAATGGACTACCTGCCGGGGCAGTCCGTGGCGATCGAATCCCCCAGCCGCCCAAGGCTGTGGCGCTACTACTCCATGGCCAACGCACCGCGCCAGGACGGGCTGCTCGAGTTTCACATCCGGCTCATCGACGGCGGCGCCGTGAGCATGGCGCTCACCAGCACGACGATCGCTGGCACCGAGCTCAGGCTCGGGCCTCCCGTCGGGGTTCTCACGCTGAGTCAGTCCGCCTCCGGCCGGGACCTGTTGCTGGTGGCGGGAAGTACCGGGCTGGCCCCGCTGAAAGCCATTCTCGATCAGGCGGCCACGCTGCCGCAGCCGCCGCGAGTACACCTGTTCTTCGGTGCGCGGAACGCCGACGGGCTTTATGACCTGGACAGCCTGGAGAAGATGGCCGCCCAGTACTCGTGGCTGACCATCACGCCAGTCGTTTCGGCCGACTCCAGGTTCGTCGGCGAGGCCGGCAGCCTTCCGGATGTAGTAGCCCGGCACGGCGATTGGTCAGGCCACGACGCCTACCTGGCCGGCCCGACCCAGATGGTCCGGGACGCTGCCACTCAACTGACCGCGGCGGGCATGTCGGCGGATCACATACACATCGAGGATTTCGGGTGGAGCGAGCCTTGACCACAGCATGGTTCGACGAGCAGAGCCGGATGAGCCCCGAAGAGCTGCAGACCGTGATATTTCCTTCGTCGCGGTTGGGGCGGCGTGGCTATGAGGAAGGGCCTGTCCGGGAGTTCCTCAGCGGGGTGCACGGCGAGTTCGTGCGTCTGGTGAACGAACGCACGTCCCTGTGGCAGGAGGTTCAGCGGCTGCGCCGCCGGATCATCGCCGGAGAGGTCGATGGTGATGCGCAGACGGTTCTGTTCGGCGAGGCAGACGCGCACGTACACGCGGTGCGGATACTGTCAACCGCGCAGGTCACCGCCGAGAAGTACGTGGCCGATGCGCAGGATTACAGCAGTCGGCTAACCGAGGAGGCCAAGCGGCGCCGCGATGAGATCATGCAGGACGCCCAGCAGCACTCGGACATGATCCTGGATGACGCACACGCCAAGGCCCGCGAGGCAGCAGTTTCCGCGCTGGATGTGGCCGCGGCGCCGCAGTCCGACGAAGAGCAGCGGGCCGCGCAGGCGGAATTGGCTTATTTGCGCACCTACAGTGGCGTCTACCGGGCGCACCTGCGCGCTTACACCGAGGGAATCCTGCGCGGTATCGAGGAGTGGGAGCGCAAGGAAGCAGCCTCACTCCAGGAAGCAGCAGAAGTCAAGACAACTGCCGGGGCACGGGCGATTGATAGTAACGGGCATCGGCCGATTGATGGCAACAATGGATACCGACGCCATTGAAAGGACGCGGGCAGCGGCACGATATGATCCAGGCCCCGATCCTTGCCCGGCGGGCCGCGGGCCCTGACTGGCATGGGGCACCGCACTAACTGGCGCGCCGAAAGTGGCCGGTTTCTGCTGTTGCGGCAGCAGAAATCGGCCACTTTCGGGTTCACCGGCTCCAATTTGGAGCCGGTGAACAGCTCAGCAAAGCGGCTAGCGCACCTAAACGACGCCTAACTGCTGAGCGCGATACTGGGTTAATACAGAAAGGCATCAGGCTTGACGCGAACGGAGCTGGTCAGGTAAACGCTGGCTGCGGGACGATTGCCGCCTGCCGCATGCTGGGCACTTGCCTGATCACCGGTGCTGTGGCCCGAGGCTACGGCGCCCTCGGCGCCGAGGCCGCCGAGCACGAGAGCCAGAATGAGAATGCCGCGCGCCGCCCGGCGCGGCGGATCGGCTTGCGATACCTCCGCCAGGCCCTCGGCCGGGCCAATTCCCGTCTGCTTCGGCTGATAAGTCGTCATCGAGGCGATCCCCTTATCGGTAACTTTGATATGAGGTCTGCGCAGACCGTCTCAATACCGAAGCTACCGCATTATCCGCTTCGTGCTGGGCCGTTCGGGCAAGTCCGCACGACGATTTTCCCGCCCATCCTGGGCGCGATCTCTGAGTCCGAACATGGTTATATTTGTGCACACCACCTTATATATGTGCACGCCACGCTAAATCGGTCAAGGCGGCGATTTCAGCTAAAACTGGTTCAGGCTACCGGGCTTTCCTTGCCCCTGGGATGATCTTCCGGGTTGCCGCCGGCCGATCCGGGATGCCTGCGGATGGGCCTGGAGTCCGGCAGAAGATGTCGCACCGGGTGGACGGGTGGTCCGGCTTTGAAATTGCCGTGAAAGTTGCGTCGCAAGGCAGCGCCTGGGCTAGGGGCAGGGCATTGTGCTGTCTGAGGCTAATTCCCTGCGGCTACGGGTGGGAAATGCCGACCTTGGGTATTAGTCTCAAAAGAGATGCTTCGGCGCATTCCTGTTCGGGTATCAGCTACGACCTCTCGACGGGCGGTAGAAGGTGCAAGGCGATCATGGAATTCCGAGCCCTAGGACCGATTGAGCTCTGGTTGGCCGGACGGCGCCAGGATCTTGGGCGCGCCCGGGCGCGATCCATCCTGGCCATGCTGCTGCTGGCGCCACGCGCGCTGATCCCGGTCGAGACCCTCATTGACCGGCTCTGGGATACGGAACCTCCGCCCAAGGCCAGGGACAGCCTTTCGGTCTACGTGGCGAGGCTCCGGGCCTCCCTCCGGCAGGCCGTGGGAGACGACGTGCGGCTGGTGGGGCGGGCGCAGGGCTACCTGCTGGAAGTCGATCCCGAGACGGTCGACGTGCATCAGTTCCGAAGGCTGCGCCGGCAAGCGGATGCCCTAGCGGCCAGCGGTGACCACGAGCAGGCCGCCGGGCTGCTGCGCGAGGCGGACGGGCTCTGGCGCGGCCAGGCGCTGGCCGGGATCGGCGGCGACTGGGCCGCGCGGATGCGGGACGCTCTCGAGGAGGAGCGCCGGGCCGCCATTCTGGAGCGGGTCGGGTGCGAGCTGGAGCTTGGCCGACACGCCGATCTGGTCGGTGAACTCCGCCAGATGCTGGTTCAGTACCCGTCGGACGAAACGCTCGTCGCCCAGCAGATGACCGCTCTCTGCCGGAGCGGACGGTCGGCCGACGCCCTGAGCCTCTACCGGGAAGTCCGTGGCCGCCTGGTTGAGGAGCAGGGCACGGAGCCGGGGGCGATGCTGTCTGAGCTTCATCAGCGGATCCTGGGCCGCGACTCCGAGATGGCCGTCAGGCCCACCGGCCGGCGCCGGGCCGGCGCGGCACCGCCCGACACCCTTCCGCCCGAGACGGCGGACTTCGTGGGCCGCGACAAAGAGCTCGCCTCGCTTACCGGGGAGCGCGGCGACATCCCGGGGATCGCCATCATCGAGGGCATGCCGGGCGTGGGAAAGACCGCGCTGGCGGTTCGCGCGGCCCGCCTGGTCTCCGGGCAGTACCCGGATGGGACGCTCTACCTCAACCTTAATTCCCACGATCCCGGTAGCCCCTCGCTCGACCCTGCCGAGGCACTGCACCGCCTGCTCCAGATGCTGTCCGTGCCGGCCGCGCAGATACCGGAAACCGTCGGCGAGCGCACCGCACTGTGGCGGGCCCACCTGAGCCGCCGTCGCTCCGTCGTGATCCTGGACGACGCGGCCGGGCACGACCAGATCGGCCCGCTCCTGCCGGTGCTGAGCCGGTGCCTGATCTTGATTACCACCCGGCGAAGGCTTCCCGACCTCGGCGGGCGTTCGCTGACCCTCGACGTCCTGCCGGTCGACGAGGCCATCACGTTGTTCCGGCGGATCATCGGCGAGAGCCGGGCCACGGACGCCGATCAGATTGCGGCGGCCGTGGAATTGAGCGGGCGGCTGCCGCTGGCGATCCAGCTCACCGCCGGCCGGATCGCGCAGGATGGCCCGCCCGGCCTCAGCGGCCTGGTCGACGAACTGTCGCACTCCCCAGCGCGGCTGGGCGATACGGGTGGGGCGGCCCTCGACACCCCAGGGGTGATCGCCGCCTTCGATCTGTCTTACCGTGCGCTGGAGCCCGACCACCAGCAGTTCTTCCGGCGGCTTGGCATCAGTCCATGCGCCAGCTTCAGCCTGCTGGCCGCGGCCGCGCTGGCCGGCTGTACGCTCGCCGAGGCGGAGAAGGCGCTCGTCGCCCTGCTGGATTATCATCTGCTGACCCAGATCCCCGGCGGACAGTATCGCTTCCACGACCTCATCCACGGCTATGCGGCCACGCGCGCCACGGAAGATGACTCCGGGGCCGGGCAGCGGCAGGCCGTGAGCAGGCTCCTTGACTACTACCTGCTCACCGCCGACCGGGCTGACCGGGTCCTGCACCCGCTCCGGCGCCGGACTCCGATGCCACCGGCCCAGCTGCCCGCTGGGAGCCCGGCCCTGGGTACCCAGGAGGACGCGGCAGCCTGGCTGGAATCGGAGTGGCGCAACATCCTGCAGGCCGCGCGCCACGCGGGCCGGCACGAATGGAAGCGCAAGTGCGCCGACCTCATCGACCTGCTGACTGACTTCATGGAGATCAGGGCGTACTGGGACGAGGCGGCGGTCGCCCATGCCTTCGCCCTGCAGGCCAGCCGGGCTATCGCTGATCCGGCCCGGATCGCGCGGGCGGCGCTGGCGCTCAGCGCGGTGCGCCAGCAGACCGGGCAGCACGAGGCGGCGATCCCCCTGGCTGAGGAAGCCGCGGCGATCTACCAGTCGCTGGCCGACCGGAGCGGCGAGGCCGGGGCTCTTGACCAGATAGGCCTGGCTTACCAGCGCACCGCCCGTTCCCGTGAGGCGCTCGCCTACTTTTCCGAAGCTCGGATGCTGTACCGCGCTGCCGCGGACTCGCGTGGCACGGCTGATACCTTGAGCCATTCCGGTATCGCCTGCTGGTTCCTGGGCCGTTACCCCGAGGCCGACGCATCGATGCGGGAGGCACTGTCGCTCTATCGTGAGGTCGGCGACCGGCACGGGGAAGCGAAAGTGCACAACAATCTGGGCCCGGTACACCTGTCCAACGGTTATCACCGGGACGCGCTCGACGCTTATCAGGAATCCCTGCGGATATTTCGTGAGATTGGCGGACCGCAGGACGAGGCGGTCCTGCACCACAACATCGGCAGCGTCCACCGCTACAAGGGCAGCTACACCGAGGCACTGGCGGCCTGCCGGCGGGCCCTCGCGATATACCGGGACATCCGCGACCTGCCGCATGAAGCCGAGGTGCTCAATGACATCGGCGCCATCTACCAGAGCGCGTCGTGCTACGACGAGGCACTTGTTCATCATCAGCGGGCACGCCTGATTTCCGAGGACATCGGAAACCTGTCTCAGCAGTTGATCGCCCTGCGGATGATCGCCGATATATACCGCGGATCGGGCCGGTACAGCGAGGCGCTTGAGCACTATCACGCCGCGCTCAGACTGTCCCGAGAGATCGGCGAGCCATTCGAGGAAGGCAAGATCCTCGAAGGAAGCGCGGAAGCAATGCTGGACACGCATCGGTTCGATGCCGGGCGGATTGCGCTGCGGCAGGCGCTGGACGTCTTCGAACGGCTCGGCGTGCCGGAGGCAGAGTCGGTGCGGATACGCATAGAGACCATAGCCCCCGCCGTTGCCGCTCGCATCTCCTAGTCCGGCGTAACGCCGCGGTTCTCCAGCGCGTCCGGCGTACCGTCGCAGTTCTCCGGCTTGCGGCCCTCCGGCTTGATGCGCGACCCGGTGCGCGACCCGGGGTGCAAGGTAAGCGTCAAGGCGAGGGCAAGACGAGCGGCCAGCCTGGTAGTGCTCGATGGTGCTGCATTCCCCGGCAGCCGGAGGCCGCTGGCCGCCCGCCCTCGGGGGGCGTAGCAGCCCGACGCTAGCCGGGAGGTCTTCATGGGTGGATTGTCTCTGCCGGGCTATGGCCCGTCTGCTGCTGTGGCCGATGGCCCGTCCGCACCTGCGAGCGCTGACCGGCCTGCTCCTGACGGCCTGCTGGCCCGCGCCGAGCAGTTCATCACGCTGTTCCACGCGGAGAATGGCCTGGGGCCGCCCGAGCGGCGGATCCGGCAGGTTCACCGCCAGATCGAGGCGTCGGGTACTTACTGGCACACCCCAGCCGAGCTGACCTTTGGTGCGCGTGTTGCCTGGCGGAACAGCTCGCGATGCATCGGGCGGCTGTACTGGCGGAGCCTGCGGGTGCGGGACCGCCGCAAGGTCACTGCGGCACGGGACGTCGCCACCGAGTCGGTGACGCACCTGCGCGAGGCGACCAATGATGGCCGGGTCCGGCCGATAATCACTGTGTTCGCGCCGGACACGCCGGACCGCCCCGGGCCGCGGATCCTCAGCTCCCAGCTGATTCGGTATGCGGGCTACGACATCGTCGGGGGCGGCGTCATCGGGGACCCCGCCAGCGCCGATCTCACCCGGCAGGCCCGCGCTCTGGGCTGGCCCGGCGGCCGCCCGGCTGGGCGGTTCGACATACTTCCGCTGCTCGTGCAGGAGGCCGGCGCGCCGGTCACCATGCACGAGGTGCCCGACGACGCAGTGCTCGAGATAGGAATCGAACATCCGGAGTTTCGCTGGTTCGCCAACCTCGGGCTGCGGTGGTACGCCGTACCGGTCATCAGCGACATGTACCTGGACATCGGCGGCGTCCGTTATCCGGCCGCGCCATTCAATGGCTGGTACATGTGCACGGAGATCGGATCGCGTGACCTCGGCGACAGTGGCCGTTACGACGAGCTGCCGGTGATTGCCCGCCACATGGGCCTTTCCACGGCCAACGACCGGAACCTGTGGAAAGACAAGGCACTGACCGAGCTCAACCTCGCGGTCCTGCATTCGTTCAGCACCGCCGGCGTCGCGATCACCGACCATCACACCGAGTCGGTCCGCTTTCTCCAGCACATGGAGCGGGAAGAACGACACGGCCGGACATGCCCGGCTGACTGGACCTGGATCGTGCCGCCCGCCGCATCCTCGGCGACCCCGGTCTTCCACCGCCAATACCAGGACTTCAACACGACGCCGAACTTCTACCGCCACCCGGCGCCTGTCACGCGTAAGCCGGCCAGCTTCCACGAGCTTCCTCAGCCCGCGGAGGAGATGGCTGCGCTGTGCCCCCATCGAGACGGGGAACATGTCCCGCACCTCCGGATGCTTGGGGAACAGGTCGAGGTAGAAGAACAGACGTCGTTACTTGCAGAGCAAGTCTCATGCAAGTTGCACAGCAAGACATCCGTCAGCTGACGGATATCGGAAGCAAAGGACCTGTCGGAGCCGGGTAACCGTCGGTAATGGCTGGGCGTCAAGTAACCGCGGATTAGGCGCCCAACCGTCTCTCGGGGACCAACCTAACCCCTCACCTGCGCTGATGGCGTACCGCGGAGCGCCAGCAACCGGTCGCCGGACCGCGTATCTTTCGTGATCGTCGCCAGCTGGCGCCGGTCCAGCGGGCGCACGCTGCCGCCCCGGCGGGCGCGCGGGGGGAAACATCCGTCAGCTGACGTATATCGATCCAAGGCCAGCGAGTGGGCTGGCGATATCTGCCACTATGGCGATCGGTAGCCGGTTAGGCCGTGTGCGTGACTTTCGCGCGGCGCCGGAATGAAAGGGTCGCCGTGAGCAGTTTCCCGGCACGACAGGCCACCTTCCGTGACGTGTTCACCGTCCGCGAGTTCCGTGCCCTCTGGGCGTCGCAGATCCTGTCGGAGGGCGGAGACCGGCTCGCGCTGGTCGCGCTGACCCTCCTGATCTACGACAGAACCCGCTCACCGCTGCTGGCCGCCCTGGCCTACGCGGCGGGCTACCTGCCCTGGATCTTCGGCGGCCTGTTCTTCTCCGGCTTCGGAGACCGGCTGCCGCGGCGGGAGGTGATGGTCGCCTGCGACGTGATCCGGGCGCTCCTGGTCGCCGCGATGCTCATCCCACGGACACCGGTGGCCGGCCTGGTCGGCCTGCTGTACCTGACCACGACGGCGCAGGCGCCGTTTGAAGCGGCCAGGTCCGCGATCCTGCCCGACATACTTCGCCGCGATCGCTATGCCCTGGCCGCGGCGGTCATGCAGACCACCTTCCGGGTGGCGCTGGTGGCCGGAGCGGTCGTCGGGGGAGTCACGGTCGCCCTCATCGGGGCCCGGGCGGCCCTGGGCGTGGATGCCGCCACGTTCGCCGCTTCCGCCGTGCTGGTCCGCTTCGGGACGCGCGCTCGGCCGGCCACAGCCGAGCCCGATTTCCACGCGCTGAAACAGCTGCGCGAGGGGGTCCGGCTGCTCCTGGGCGACAAGACGATGCGCACGCTGATGATGCTCGGCTGGCTGATCGCGCTCTACTCGATCCCGGAAGGTATCGCGGCTCCGTACGCCGCACGACTCAGCGGCGGGCCGGTAGCCGCCGGGCTCGTCATCGCCTCCGGGCAGGTCGGCGCCGTCCTGGTCACGCCGATCTTCACCAAGAGCATCGGCCCGCTGACCCGGTTGCGCTGGATGGGGCCGATGGCCGTGTGTACCTGCGCCGTGCTGCCACTGACCGTCTTCCGCCCGGGCCTGGCCGGCTCGATGGCGATCTTCGCGCTGTCGGGCACGTTCGCGATCTACCAGATCGCCGCGAACACCGCGTTTGTCCAATGGGTGCCAGCCGAGCGCCGGGCTCAGGCATTCGGCCTGGCCAGCATCGGGACGGTCGTCAGCCA
>Ga0187851_10003207_pt1 | contig 13900 bp, 10 predicted proteins | sample June2016WEW_6_10_FD_132997 | JGI IMG/M metagenome (GOLD analysis project Ga0187851, IMG submission 132997) | Peatland microbial communities from SPRUCE experiment site at the Marcell Experimental Forest, Minnesota, USA - June2016WEW_6_10 | ecosystem: Environmental > Terrestrial > Soil >...
CTTCACGGCTAGCTCGCCGGTGGCCGCGTAGAGCAGCGCGCATGCCGACAGATAATGCCCGACAAAATGGCCGCGCAGCTCGCACTTCGGCTCTTCCCACCCGCCGAGAGGCTTGGCAGTTGACGGCAATCCGGCGTTCACCCTGAAGCTATGGAGCAGGCGGTCGTTTTCGAGGCGCATGATGTAGCCGCGATTCCACTCGCGGGACTGCAGCAGCGGGCCCTCGCCGAGCGTGACGTCGCGCAGGGCGAAGGGCACGAGCTTCGGCTTCATCTCGTTGCGAGTAAAGATGAACGGCTCGGCAAAGGGATCGGCCTCATCGACCCGGAAGATACGGTCTGGGTCCGCCGGTACAGGCGCTTTCTTGGGCGGTTGCGGCGGCGTCTGGGCAGCGGCGCCGTCTGCTTGCGCCAGGAGGCTGGATGCGGCGGAGAGCGTAACTGGAATCGCGGCCAGGCCTTTGGCGAATTTTCTTCTGCTAAGTTGGTTCATACCTCACCCCCAGATTGCGCGTCGCCAAACAGTTTATCGGAAAACGCTTACCCGCCGCCCGCGCCCGCTCCGCTCCGGCTATTTCAGGTCGCGCCAGTTCGACCCGAAGGCGACATCGGCCACCAGCGGAACCTTGAGCTGGACAACGCCTTCCATCTCGGCGCGAACCAGTTCTTCCACTTCTTCGATTTCGCCGAGCGGCACTTCGAAAAGCAGCTCGTCGTGAACCTGCAGCACCATGCGGGTTTTGAGCTTGCGCTCGGCGAGCTTGCGGTCGATGGCAATCATTGCCAGCTTGATGAGGTCGGCTGCCGTGCCCTGTAGCGGCGTGTTGACGGCCGTGCGTTCGGCGAATCCGCGCTGGTTGGGATTGCGGCTTTCAATGTCGGGGATGGGGCGCATGCGGCCGAACATGGTGCGCACGCTGCCTTCCGCCCGCGTCCCCTGGAGGGTTTTTTCGATGAATGTTTTCACCCCTTGGTAGCGCGCGAAATAACGATCGATGTAGGCCCTGGCCTCAGCCTGCGGAATTCCCAGCTGATTGGCGAGACCGAAAGCGGAGATGCCGTAGACGATGCCGAAGTTAACCGCCTTGGCGCGATTGCGCGTCTCCTTGTCCATCTGTTCGACGCCTACGCCGAAGACCTCGCTTGCCGTGAGGGTGTGAATATCGATGTTTTCGGCGTAGGCGCGCATCAGGAGCGGATCCTCGCTGAAGTGGGCAAGCAGGCGCAGCTCGATCTGCGAGTAATCGGCAGAAAGGAGTTGCGTGCCGGGTGCGGCGACGAATGCGGCGCGAATCTCGCGGCCCAGCTCGGTGCGGATGGGGATGTTCTGGAGATTGGGATTGACCGAAGAAAGCCGGCCCGTAGCGGTGGCCGCTGCCTGGAATGTTGTGTGCACGCGCGAGTCGGCGTCGGCCAGCAGCGGCAGCGCGTCGACATAATTCGACTTGAGCTTGGTGAGATGACGGTACTCGAGAACCAGGCGCGGGACTTCGTGCGTTTCGGCGAGCTGCTCCAGCACATCCACCGCGGTGGAGATTGCTTTCCCTTTTCCGCGCACCACCGGCGCAGGCAGTCCGAGATCTGTGAAAAGCACGACGCCAAGCTGTTTGGGGGAATTGATATTGAAACGCTGGCCGGCGAGCTCGAAGATGCGCTCGCCGACGCGGCTTATCTCAGTACTCAACTTCTCAGAAAATCTGCTCAACGCAGTTGTATTGATGCGCACGCCGGCTTGTTCCATGCGGAAGAGAACCGGCGCGAGGGGCAGATCGATTTCGGAGTAGACGCGCACGAGGCGGCCCTTCTCGACCTCATCGCGCAGGACAGGCGCCAGCGCGTTGATGGCTGCGGCAGCAGCGGGAAGTGAGGTTGGGGGGTTCTGATTATTGCGCGCGGCAACGTCGGCCAGAGTCTGTGTGGCGTGTGTGGGGTTCAGCGCGTAGCTGAGCAGCATGGTGTCGTCGATGAGGCCGCGAAGCGTGACGCCGAGGCCCGAAAGGACGTGGAGAGCGAGTTTCCAGTCGTGGACGCGCTTGGGGACGGCTATATTTTCGAGCAGGTCGCGCAGCTCTGGCGTGAGTGGAAGATTGAGGGCGCGGGAGGATTCGGCGCAGACTCCCACGTTGGAGAGAGTCTTGCGCTCGGCGGCCTCCAGGGCATCGAGCAGAGACGGTGCCGACGCTGGTTCTTCGTCGGACTCTTCGGCGAGCGGTTCGGCGGCGTCGAGCGCGAAGGCGAAGCCGTTCTTGTGCGCGGCAGCGTAGAACGCGTTGATCTGTTCCAGCGTGGGTTCATCGATGATTTCAACCGAAAGTGTGCCCTCCGCGGGAGCCAGGTCGCGCAGCATCGAGGTGAATTCGAGCTCGGTGAAGAGAACGCGGCAGGCCTCGATATCCGGCGGTTGCGTTTCCATGGCGTCGAGATCGAGCGGCAATGGCACGTGGCAGTCGATGGTGACGAGTTCCTTCGAAAGCAGCACAGTCTCGCGATTCTGCTCGAGCGATTCGCGATAGGCTTTGCGCTTAACCTCGGCGGCGCGGTCGAGAACCACTTCAACGCTGCCGAATTCCTTGATCAGCTCGATGCTGCCTTTGTCGCCGATGCCCGGAGCGCCAGGGATGTTGTCGACGCTGTCGCCACGGAGGGCCATCACGTCGACGACTTTGTCGGGAGAGACGCCAAGTGTCTCGGTGACCTTGGCAGGATCGAGAATCAGGTTGTCTTTCTGCGGGTTGAGCATTTTCACCCGGTCGGTGACCAGCTGCATCATGTCTTTGTCGCCGCTCACGATGAAGACCTCGTGCTGCTGCTCGGCAGCCTCGCGGGCGAGCGTGCCGATGACGTCGTCGGCTTCGAAGCCCTCTGCCACAAGGATGGGGATGCGCAGTGCTTCTAGAGCGCGACGGATGTAGGGAATCTGGCGGCGCAGATCCTCGGGCATCGATTCGCGCTTGGCCTTGTAGCCGTCGTAGCTGACGTCTTCGAAGGACTGCAGTTTGCTGTTCCAGCGGCGCAGCGTGGAAATCGATCGGGCTCGCTCGTCGCGGAAAACTTCGCCGGAGGGATCGAAGACGGCGGCAAAGTATTTGGGCGCGAAGTCCTGACGCAGCTTCTTGATCATGTTCACGAAGACGTAGGTTGCCGCCGTGGGAAGGCCTGAGCGCGTCGACATGGGCCGCGAGCGCTGCATGGCATGATAGGCCCGGAAGATGAACGACATCGCGTCGAGCAAGAAGACAGGCGGTTTATTTTGGTCTGTCACGGTACAGAGAATAGCAGGGTGGAGAGGACGCGGACCGTGGATCGCAGGTCATGAGTGAAGAGAGTAAAGAAGTGAAATGAGTGAAGAGAGTGAAAGAAGTGAATCGATGGGCTAACGAATCTCTGGGGCGAAACACTCCTTGACGGAGAATCGTTGGGAAAACCGAAAGCTAGGCAGAATTCTTCCCCATCACCGGTTCCCCGTTCACTCCTTCACTCTTTTCACTCCTTTCACACTTCTCACTCTTTCACTGCACAAACATGCAATCCCCGTAGCTGAAGAAGCGATATTTCTGCGCGATCGCATGGCGGTAGGCGGCGAGAACGCGCTCAGGTCCGGCAAAGGCGCTCACCAGCATGAGCAGGCTCGATCGTGGCAGGTGGAAGTTGGTGAGAAGCGCGCCGACGAGACGGAACTCGAATCCGGGAGAGATGAAGATGTCTGTCGAGCCGGAGTGCGGCGCGAGCGGTGCGTCGCCGGTAGAAAGAGCGGCGGATTCGAGGGTGCGGACGACGGTAGTTCCGACGGCGACGATGCGGCGCCGATCACCAACGGCGCGATTGAGCGCGCGTGCGGTCGCTTCGCTGATCGAGTAGCGCTCGCGATGCAGACGGACTTCGTCAACGCGACTGACGCGGAGGGGCGCGAAGGTGCCGAGACCGACGTGCAGCGTGACATGGGCGATCTCGACGCCGCGGCCGGCGAGATCGGCGAGCAGTGAAGGCGTGAAGTGCAGGCCGGCGGTGGGCGCAGCCACAGAACCGGGCTCGCGGGCAAAGACGGTTTGATAACGATCGCGATCCGGTTCGGCATCGTCGCGATGAATGTAGGGCGGAAGCGGAACGTGGCCGATGCGGTCGAGAACAGCGAAGAAGTCCCCTGCAATCGATTCATCGACTGGCGCGAACTCGAGCAGACGCTCGCCGAATTTGCCGCGCTCGAGGACCTCGGCTTCGAGAGCGATGCGGCCGTCGGGCGCGGGAAAAACCAGGCGCTCGCCAATGGCGACTTTGCGGCTGGGCCTGACCAGAGCGCGCCAGTGATTCCCGCCTGTGGCGTCGGGAACCGGTTCTGTGAGCATGACTTCGATGCGGCCGGATGGTTTTTCTCCACCCCAACGGCGAGGACCTGCCGTTGGGGACCCCGGTTTTTCCCGCTCGCGCACAAGAGTGCGGCGTGCGAAGAGGCGCGCAGGAATCACGCGGCTATCGTTGAGGACGAGGAGATCTCCTTTCTGCAGATGTTGGCCGAAGACAGAGAAAAACGAATCGCGGAATGCGCCGGTGTGGCGATCGAGGACCAGCATGCGGCTTGCGCCTCGCTCGGCGAGCGGCTCTTGCGCGATCAGCTCGGGAGGCAGATCGTAGTCGAAGTCCTGAACGCGGAGATCGCTCATTCCGCTTTCATCCCGAAGTGACGGAACGCCAGCAGGCGCGCGCGCTCGATCGCTGCGTTGAGCTCTTCGCGCCTGGATTCCAGCGCCGAGTCGGGAGTGCCGGTTGGAACCGAAGTCCACCTCGACCAGGCGACGGCGATGCGCGTGAATGGCCTGGGAATGAGGAAGCGATCCCAGGAATTGATCATCCAGGCGCGTCTGGGCTGCAAGTGAAAGGCGCCGATGCGGGCGCCGGTCATCTGCGCGAGCTTGATGGGGCCCATCTTGGTTTGATAAATGGGGCCACGCGGGCCGTCGGCGGTGAAGCAGGCTGGCTTGCCGTTCTCGATGACGGATTGCAGGCCCAGCAGTCCTTCGCGTGCGCCGCGGGAGCTGGAGCCGCGCACGGTCTTGAAGCCGAAGAGCTCGAGAGTGCGGGCAATGAGCTCGCCGTCGAAGCTTTGGCTGACGATGATGCTGGCCCCGGTGCGGCGGTAGTAAAAAGTGCAAGGCAGCACGCACTGATGCCAGAAGCAGAAGATTTCTGCGCCGGCCCCGTCACCGTAGGGCAGAGGGGTGGCGCCTTCTTCCGCGACGACCTCAAACCGCCAGGTGCGCCCGACGATCGACAGCAGCGCCCAGACCAGGCGCGGCACGACGGCCAGAACGAGATGCTGGCGAAAGGTGAATCTGTCACTGGAGCCGGTGGTCACTGGGATGATTTTAGAAGCCGGGGCCAAGAGAGCGAGGGAGCATGTCCACGCTCAGCGGGAGACACCGGCAGGGCGCGGTAGTAAACTGCGATGCACCGATTGCACATAGTTTTTCCAAATGCGGGCCAGTTCCGCCCATTGACCATCCGTTGGGCTCTCCTGCGTCGCCTCCGTTTTGGTGACAAAGTAGAGAGCAGGAACTCCGATGGAGGGTTGAGCCAGCATGTAGCTCCACCAGTCCCTCAAAGTCGTAGAAGATGCATTGTCGGTGTCAACCAGAGACCAGCCCGAGGCATGAGAAATCTCTGCGCGAATGCGCAAGACATCCGCGACATTGCGCGTCGCATACCAGATGTCATTCAGGCGGATGAGGTCGGAAGATTCCCGGAAGAGGGCGTTTGGCGTCTGCGTTTCCACCATCGCATCCGGTCTCCATTTGTGTGCCTCGCTCCACAGGATCCACTGAAACCGGCGCACAAATTCAATGCCAACCGCCGAACCCGTGAGGGGCAGCCCGGGCGCAGCTGGATCGGCAACCCAATCCTCTTTGAAACCGTCGATACCGATCTCGTCGACGAGGTGACGAATGCGCGGACGCATGTAGGCTTCATATTCCGGCGCCCCGACGTTGGCGATCACGCATTTGCCTTGCGACATCACGCAGAGATCTGCCGGCAATCCATCGGTCTCAGCCACCGGGACCCAGAGCAGCACGTGACGCCCTTTTGCGTGTTGTGCGGCCACAAAGCCTTTCAGGTCGGGCCACTTCTTCTCATCAATCTCGAAGGTTCCGTAATGGCTCTGCCATTTATCGTCGATCACCACCGTGCCCACCGGCAGCCCGCGCAATTCAAGCGTGGCCAGCCACTTTTCGTAGTTGGCCTGAGTCGCAATCGTGTTCGGCGCGATGCCAAATGGGATCGACTCCACCGTCTGCTCGGCCCAGCCGCAGAAGATGGGCAGATGATGCCAGAGGGCATCGGCGCTCTTGCTCTGGGTGGAAAATCCGCTCTTGTCGAGCCAGTGCGTATAGCCGCCCAGCGTATCCATTGGGTCGTGTCCGAAATTCACGGCCAGAACGGGCGAAGCGAACTCGCCGTCCACGCGAACGTACCCCATGTAGTCGATATAGAACGAGCCTCCTGCATAGCGCGAGCCGGTGTACTCAAGCGCTGGAAACTGATAACGGCCCGGTTCCGTGCCAAGACCGATCCCAGTCCACGATTGCCCCATGTGAAATGCCAGAAACAAAGGCGGCGGCCCAAAAAGGCCAGTCATCCGTTCCGGCCGGAAATCCGCTTCAGAGTCCGGGTACCGGTCGATGCTGAACCCAAGAGTCTGCGCCATCGCGATATTGAATTCGAACTGGTTGGCATGGTTGGGACTTGGCGAGAAGTAGCGGTCGGCGTAGATCGTCGTGTTCCAAAGGTGGCCGGGCGTCGAGCCGTTGCCCCAGCGATCGGATACGCCGCTGGAAAGAAAATAACAACGTCCCAGCCTGCCGCTTCCCCCAGCGAATTGCTGGAACTCGATGTGATCAGGCAGCAGTTTCCACACGAACCGGCGGCTGCTTTAAAGATTGCTTGTCGCTGAAACCAGAACTTCCGCACTGCCTTGCTTGTCCTGACGAAACTCCGTCTGAATGTGCGACAGATGCTCTTGCTGCGTATCGGAATCGAGCTCGGCAACCAGCGGAACGATGAAGACCGGTTCGCCTGCGCGCTCAATCTGCATCCGCGGCGGATCATCGGCAACAAACTGGACCGAGTAGTCCGCCATTTTGAGTCGATGAGGCGCTGCGGTTGAGGCTTGAGCAGCGCCCAACGCAGTCATCGAGAGGCAAATGAACGGAGTCAGGAAATAGCTTGGCTTGGCAAGAGACATGGCGGTATCGCGATCTGAAGTCGTTTGCCATGGTATTTGTTCCCGGTCGGGAACTCAACTCGGACCAGGGTTTGGCTCAGGCGTTCGGCCGTCCGTGACGGCCGACCTCAGGAGTAGCGGAGCCAGCGAAAGATTTCAGGCAGGGTGGCGCGCTTGCCGTACATCAGGATGCCGACGCGGTAAAGGCGCGAGGAGAGCAGGAGGATGACCCAAATGCTCAAGAGCATCAGGGCGATGGAGACAGCGAACTGCCACGCGGGAGGAATTTCCGAGGCCATGCGCAGAAACATGATGATGGGCGCGGTGGGCGGGAAGAGCGATGCGGCGACGGCCCAGGCGGAGTTGGAGTCATTCATGATCACGACGATCAAGGCAAAGCTGAGCCAGGTGGGCGCGGCAGCCAGCGGCGTGAACATCTGCAGCTCCTGCTCGGTTTCGCAGGTGGCAGCCAGCCCGGCGAAGAGGGCGCTGTAAAGCAGGAACCCGAGAACGAAGTACACCGGAAAGAGAATGCCTTCGGTCCAGGAGAAGTGAACTGCATATTGGCCCGTAAGGATGGCCGCGGCCAGAGGAGTGGCGAGCAGCAGTGCGGCGGCGACCACCCAGATAAGGATCTGGGTGAGGCCGACAGAGCCTGCGCCGATCAGCTTTCCGGCGAGCATGTCGCTGGGCTTCACGGTGGCCAGCATTACTTCGAAGATGCGCGAGGTCTTTTCCTGAATGATGGAGCGAGCGACGTTGAGGCCGTAGATCAGGGTGGTCATGGAAAGCAGAATGGCCATGACATAGCCCTTCCAGAACGAGGCCTGCGCGTTGCTCTTGACGATTGATCCGTCTTTCTTCACCTGGAATGTGTCGATGGTGATGCCCTTGACGGCAGCATCGGCGTCGGAGGGCCGCATTCCTTCGACGGTGAGGTCCCTGTCCACGAGGCCGTTGTCGAGCGCATCGTTCAGTTTGGCAGAGGTAATAAAGTCGCCGGACGAGTTGGAGTAGAAGGCGGCGGTGGGCAGGCCGCCGGCATGAGCTTCAATCACGAGTGCGCCGTCGACAGCCTTGGCGCGAACCATCTGGGTCAGAGCATCGCGCTCGCCAGGGGCGGAGAGATCGACGATGTCGACGGTGGGCTTGGATTCCCTTTGATTGACGAGCTGCGCGCGGACCGCATCGGCAAGAGCAGCGTCCTGCGAGGCGACGATGTAGTGCTTATGAGAGCCCATGCCCTGGTTGGCCAGGTAGGCGATGCCAAGAATGACCGCAAAGAGCACTGGCAGCCCGATCGTGGACATGCGGAAGGCGCGTCCGCGGATCTGTTCCAGAAATTCGCGGCGCGCAATGAGGAGAATGTTACGCATCGGCTTTGCCTCTGACAGTGCGAATGAAGATCTCTTCGAGGGAGGGCTCGACTAGCTCGAAGCGATAGATGGTGGCGACGGCTGAGGCCTCGTGAAGCAGTTTTTGCGCGTCACCGTGCGGCTTGAGGCGAACTTCAGCGTGCCCGGAGAAGTTCCTCGCCTCGGCGACCTCGGGGCTCGAGAGGAATGACGCGTCGCCTTCGAATTCGACGATGATCTGATTGCGCTCGTAGCGGCTCTTGATCTCGCGGACGCGGCCGCTGAGTACGGCCTCGCCGTTGTTGATGAGGCAGATGGAATCGCAGAGCTTCTCCACCTGATCCATGCGATGCGTAGAAAAGAGAATGGCAGCCCCCTGGTCTTTGAGCTCGATCAGAGTACGCTCGAGCAGAACCGCGTTGACGGGATCGAGGCCGCTGAAAGGCTCGTCCATGACGATGAGCTTGGGTAAGTGAAGGATGGAGCCGATGAACTGAATCTTCTGCTGCATGCCCTTCGACAGCTCTTCGGTCTTCTTGTCGAGAGATTCGGCTATCTCGAGGCGCGTGGCCCAGCTGGTTGCTCGTTTGCGGGCTTCGGCGGCATCGAGACCGTGAAGCTCGCCGAAGAAGACGAGCTGCTCGAGGACTTTCATCTTCTTGTAGAGGCCTCGCTCCTCGGGCAAGTAGCCGACACGCTCGAGGCTGGCGCGCTCGAAGGGTTTGCCGAAGAGGCTGATGCGGCCTGAGTCGGGCATGGTGATGCCCATCATCATGCGGATCGAACTGGTTTTTCCTGCGCCGTTGGGGCCGAGCAGGCCGAACATCTGGCCGGCGTCAATGGATAGGTCCAGGTTGCGTACCGCGACTTTATTCTCGTAGGCCTTGGTGACTCCTGCGAGCTCGACGACGGACATGCGTGCTCCCGGCTGATTTAGGTTGAGCGTGAGGTGGAAGCGGGAAGGACGCCCACGAGAAGTGTAGCAGGGGGATCGAAGAGCCCACGGCCCGGACTCGCCGCCCCTGTCTCTAATGTCCGCATCGGATTTCGTCAACGCGGTTTTCGCGGGTCTCGATGCCAGAGTTGATTAAGTGATTAATAGTCGGAAGGTTATTGCTTGTTAAACAACAATGTAAGTGATTGATTTCAATCACTTTTTGTGTCGGCGAGGCGATTTTGCACCAATTCTGGTGCCGCTTTTGGGGATTTTATTTTTTTTGCAAGGGATCATGGTTCCATCTGGCCGGGAGTGTGGGACGCGATGCGCAAAGAAATGAGGACCAATCCAGCGGCGTCGATGAGCAAACTGGACTCACGGTTCTATGTTGCGCCAGAAGGGGGAAATTCTTCGCAATTGCGAGGCAAGAAATTGCAGGCTGAGGCTAAGAGCGCAAATGTGCGGCCGGATTGGGTTTGAGAGGGCGGGTTGGCGAAGAAAGACGGGGGGAGGGGGTTGACAAGAAGATGGGGCGGCCGGTGCAGATGCGGAAAGATACCCCTCAGGGCCTGAAGGCCACGCTCAGCTGAAGTGCTTTAGCGTATGGGCTAAAGCCGAGCGAAATTCCCGAAAAGCTCCCTCAGCGGTTGAACATCCCGACCCCACACCGAGGCGATCGCCACGACTGAGTGTCGTGCCCTGATACAAAGCAATGTCTCGAACTGCCGCAGATTCATGCGCGAACGAAACTGCCGGAAATTTCTGTGCTAATTTTGTGCTCGACTCTTCGCCAGGAACGCGGATACGGGCTGACTGCCCGAAACTTCCGTATGGGCGGTCACTCTCCCACTATCGCGGTCACCAGAGGGCGAACGTTAGCTCGACTGTCAAGCGTACTGGCACTGGATTACCGTCGAGGGTGGCTGGTTGGAAGTGCCAGGTTGAAACGGCGTCGTACGCCCTTCGATCCAGACCGTAGCCCAATTCTTTAAAGACGCACAGATTCTTCGGGACTCCGTCCGTATCCACGGTAGCGCCCACGAGGCTCTTGGCTTCGAATCTCTTGAGGTGCTGTGTCTTCATCAGATTGCGGGCATACTTGCGCGCTTCATCCGTAAACGTCGGGTCTGGAGTCTTTGTTGGTGTCGGTGGAAGAACTTTACCGCCGACTCGATAAACGCCTTCGGGAAGGACCGGCCATGATTTGAGCTGTTCGGAACACAACGGCACGCCATCGACAGTCAATCTGGTTGTTGACTCTTTTCCCTCTGCAGATTTCACTTCGTTGCCCACGGGAGTGCTCTGCTGCGCCCGGATCGGAGAACAGCTGAGAGCGAAAAGCAAACCTACAAGGAGACGGATTGACACCCTATCCATGACCGGAGACACCTTTCGGCCCGAGCTGTTCAATGATCGAATGAAATTGATTCCTCAGCTAAACGGGCTTTGAGAGATGCAGCGATTTTACTCGTTGTCGAACCAAATCCTAAACGTCGTGAGCGTATTGTCGCCAATCAGGAAGTTTCGGCCCATGCATGCCGTCGTCCCGTGCCAACATTTTGTGCTAATTTGTGCTTGAGATGTGCCTATCTCGCCCATCCTGCCCATTCTGCCTATTGAAGAATCAATAACTTATTTGTTTTCAATTCTGCCTTTTATCGTGCCCTGATACAAAACGGGTCGGTTGGGTTCGTGCTCTCCCACCCTAGCGGAGCTAGGACGGGGCAACCGGGGGCTTTTGCTGGGCGAGCCTCGCGAGGGACAACCGCAGATCCTTCGACTTCGTCCGCTGCCGGCGGACTGCGCTCAGGATGACAGTGCGTGGGTGGGACCGGGGTTGGAACGCGGCCTCGCCGCGTACGTTGTTTCTCAAGAATGGGCGGGCAGTTTGCGGCCTGGCTGAAGCCGTGCCCTGACACTTCATGCCTTTCAGAGAATTTCTCCGCAAGCTGTAAAGCCTCCGAGGGGCGCTTCCTTGAAATTGAGCCACCACCCGGCTGGGTCGCGCACGAGGGCGGACCGGGATTTGGGCCGGCGGGGCAGAAAAACGAAGGGGCCAGGGGTGTGCGCCGGACTGTATACTTCGGTCACTTCGGCCCCCCAGAAGAATCTTCCCTCGAAAGGCAAAATCTATGCCCAGTTATCTCGTGCAGTGCGCCTACTCGTCGCCGGCGTTGGCTGCTTTGATCGCAAACCCGCATGACCGCAGCGAGCATGTCAAGAAAGTAGCGAAGAAACTCGGCGGCAAGATCAGCGGATCGTGGCTGTCGTTTGGCGAGCACGATCTTGTGATGCTGGTCGAAATGCCCGACAACATCAGTATTGCGGCCCTGGCGTTGGCCGCTGCTGCGGGCGGCTCACTGAAGTCGATCAAGACCACTCCGCTGATGAGCATTGCCGATGGGCTGGTGGCACTGAAGAAAGCCGGAGCCTCGGGCTACACGCCAATCGTCTCTTCATAGGAAAGGTGCTGGATGGATCCGCGCCGCTGGCGACGGGCGAGCGGAGGGGAGAGCTGCGCGCTGACTTGTTTGTACGAAGCCGTACAAATCATCGTTCTTGTACAAATTCGTACAGATGGCACGAGGTTCCGATCGAAACGTAATCCGATCGCCGGCTACATCAGCCGCTTGCGAAGCATGTCGAGTGCTTGCTGCGCGGCCCACTCACGAATGCGCTGGCGGTCGCCACGGAAAACGCGCTCCGAGGCGTCGGTCGTTTGGCCATCGGTGAGGGCGATGTGGACCAGGCCGACAGGTTTTTTCTCGGTTCCTCCAGACGGGCCAGCGATGCCGGTAACTCCCAGGCCGAGGGTGGCCCCGGCGCGCAGGCGGATGCCTTCGGCGAGTGCCTTGGCCACTTCAGCGGAAACCGCGCCGTGCTGCGCGATGAGATCGGCGGGCACGCCGGCCATCTCGCTTTTCAGTCTGTCGGAGTAGACGACGGCCCCGCCGACGAATGAGCGTGAAGCGCCGGGGACGGATGTAATTCGCTCGGCGACGAGCCCACCGGTGCAGCTCTCAGCGACGGCCAGTGTTGCCTGTCGCAGCCCAAGGTAATAGAGCACGATCTGCTCGAGGGTTTCGTCCTGAGAGGAGTAGAGAAAGTCGTCGAGGGCGTCTTCGATGCGCTCGGCGAGTTCGTCCGCACGTTCCTGCGCGGCGGCCAGGCTGGGCTTGGAGCAAACGAGCGTGATCTGCAGGTCGCCGGCGTGGGCAAGAAGAGTGGTTTCTACGTCGGCGTAAGCCGTGTAAATGGGTGCGATGATCTTGTCGGCCTGCGACTCGGGAATCATGGCAGCTTTGAGCGTGCGCGTGGCGATGGCGCGTGGCGGGACGACTTCGCGCAGGCGCGGCAAGCACTCGGTATCGAAGAGCGGCTTGCACTCGTGGGGCGGACCGGGCAGCAGCGCGATGAGCTTGCGATAGCCCTCGAAGGTGGTGTCGAGCCACTGGCCGGGCGCGCTGCCGTTGGGGTTCTGCAGCAGAGTCGCACCCTCAATGACGTCGGCCTGTTTGAGATTGTTCTGCGGCATTGTGATGCGCCAGGTCGCGGCCCGGGCATGCAGCGCGGCCACCTGGTTGGGGTCGCGCCGCAGATGGATCGAAAGAGCCTCGGCGGTGGCTTCGCGGGTCAGATCGTCTTCGGTGGGTCCGAGGCCGCCCATGATGATGAGGATGTCGACGCGGCCGAGCGCGGCGCGGATGGCGCTGGCGATGTCTTTGTGCCGATCGCCGGCGATGGTCTTGAATGCGACCGTGACGCCAATTTCGTTGAGTTTCCCAGTGAGATAGAGAGAGTTGGTGTCCTGGCGGAACGGCGTGAGCATCTCGGAACCGACGGCAATGATCTCGGATCTCATAGAAAGGCAGCTTTCAGTTCCTAGCTCCTAGCCCCTAGCTCCGGTGATGGGAATTGGGCTGCAGCGGTTCCCGCCGAGCAGGAGCGATGCGGCTGGGAGGCACAAAACCGCGCACCGCCGACCACCAGGCTAGAGGCTAGCAGTTAGTGGCTAGTCTGGTGTCCCAGAAGTTCGCAGTATAAGTCGGAAGCCAAAATGCAGGTCCTTCGACTGCGTTTGGCCGAAAAACCGGCCAAACTTCGCTCAGGATGACGTGCTATTTATGTTACGAACTTATGGCACACGACACTAGAAGCTAAGACAGTTTCTGGCCCTCGACTCCCAAATCCACATCATAAACGGCGTCGTGGGTAGCAAGGATCGTAGCGCCCAGGGGCGAAAAGGCGACGCCGACAAGGTTATTGCCCGAAAGCACCAGCGTGGCCTCGCCATCGGCCCTGACGCGGACAATTCCGTGACGGCCTCGCAGGCAGGCGGCGAGGTAGATGTCGCCGTCGCGAGAGATCGCGAGGCCCTGCGGGCGGCCCAGCCCGC
>Ga0187851_10003208_pt1 | contig 13899 bp, 11 predicted proteins | sample June2016WEW_6_10_FD_132997 | JGI IMG/M metagenome (GOLD analysis project Ga0187851, IMG submission 132997) | Peatland microbial communities from SPRUCE experiment site at the Marcell Experimental Forest, Minnesota, USA - June2016WEW_6_10 | ecosystem: Environmental > Terrestrial > Soil >...
CCCCGTGCAGACATGGGATGCGATCAGAGCGCGCAGGAACGTCCGCAGCTACACCGGCCGGGCCATCGACCGCGCTGACCTGGAGCGGATCCTCGAGGCCGGCCGCCGGGCCCCCTCGGCGCGGAACTCGCAGCCGTGGGATTTCGTGGTTGTCACCGGCCGCAGCGAGCTGACCGAGCTGGCCCGGGTGTGGCAGGGAGCCCGGCACGTGGCTCAGTCCGCCGCGACCATCGCCCTGGTCGCGCCGGTCACCGGCGACGAGCACCGGCGTGAGGGCCTCCGGTACGACCTCGGCCAGGCCACGATGAACATCATGCTCGAAGCGACCGACCTCGGGATCGGCAGCGGGCACGCGTCCGTCGCCGACCAGGACCTGGCCCGCCAGCTGCTGGGCCTCCCGGAGGATCGCTTCCTGGCCTACCTGATCGCCCTCGGCTACCCGGCCGACCCGCTGACGCCGATCGCGCGGCCCGACCGGCGGCCGTTCGAGGAGGTCGTGCACTGGGGCCGCTGGTAGAGGCCGCTGGTAGGGGTCACTGGTAGGGCCGCGGGTTAGCGGTCCTACCAGCGCGCTCCGGCCGGAGAACTGTTCAGCGCGCCCTGGTCAGGGCTCCGACGGGAAGCAGTAGGAGTCGCTGGACGCGTCGCCACCCTGCAGCCGCACCTGGTGGGTGCGCCGGCCGCGGAACGCCTCCGCCTCGGGGAAGAACCGCTCATCGATGGACAAGCCGCCGCCGGGGGTGACGTCCAGCTTGGCCATCCAGGCCCCCACCCCGTCGGGGTAGAACTGGTCGTCCCAGGCACCGTACAGCGAGTTCGTGAAGTAGACGCGGTCGCCGTCCCGGCTCACCTCGACCATCTGCGGGCCGCCGCTCAGCGGCTGGTCTGGCCGGGCCGGATGGGCCGCGCGGCCGACGATCCCGCCGATCCGCACCGACCCGGTCTCCACCGGGTGCAGCGGGTCACTCACGTTGTACTGCTTGAGCTCGCCGGTGCCCCAGCACGACACATACAGGAACTGGTCATCGACGGACAGGTTGATGTCCGTGACCAGCGGCGGCACTGCGCCGAAGCCCTGCAGTAGCGGCGGGAGCTGCTCGGCGGGGGCGGGCTCGGCCGGGATGGTGATCACCTTGGTCGCGGCCCACTCGCCGTTTTCCTCGTGCCACATCCAGATCGAGGCGGACAGGTCTTCCACGCTGACCACGACGCCGACGAAGCCGTACTTCTTGGTCGGGTCGTGCGCGGGCCGCAGCTCCAGCACCATCTGGTGCTCATCACCGAGGTCCACCGTCTGGGTGAGCCTGCGGGTCTGCATGTCCCAGAAGTGCAGCCGGTGGCCGTACTCGCGGCCGAGGAGCAGCTCGGGCACGACGCCGTTCTCGATCATGGACGGAGTGCCCCACTCGGACGTGATGGCGACGTCGGCCATGACGTGCCACCACACGTCGTAGGCGAAGAACTGGTCCCCGCGGTCGGCCTCCCAGGGCCCCAGCACGTCGAACGTGTTCTGGTCCAGCAGGGCGATCCCGCCGGGGCCCTCCTCCCCGTAACCGCCCAGGCAGGAGACGAACACCGCGCCGGGGCCGCAGTGCACGGTGTGCGGTCGGGAGTACCCGGCCAGCTTGCCGACCTCGTCCGCCTCAAGCACCTTGGTGAGCGTGGGGGAGCTGGGGTCCGGCTCGGTGTCCAGGATGTGGATCCGGGACGAGCGGATGCCCGGGACGACCAGGTAGCGGCGGCCGCCGTGGTCGTGGCCCCCGCCGGGGTGCAGCGCGCTGGAGCAGGCGTTCCACCCGAAGTGATGGAGCTCGTCGCCGAGATGCGGCAGCTCGGTGAAGCCGACCACGGACCCGTACTGATCGGAATCGGGGTCGACGTCCAGCACGGCGATCGCGTCGGGCTTGTCAGCAGGCCGGGAGAACGTGGCGACATAGGCGAGTTTCTCGGGCGGAGCCTCGGCCGCGTCCCGCGGCGTGCGGTAGAACGTCGGGTCGTGGTGGTGATGTTCATCTGCCATGGCTGAGATCCTTCACGGTTCGTCCTGGAAGCGCGCCGCGGAATGCGGCCTGAGCAGGCGCAGGGCTGACCAGGCACAGGGCTGATCGGGCATAGGGCTGGCGAGGCACAGGGCTGATCAGGCATAGGGCTGGCGAGGCACAGGGCTGACCAGGGCACAGGGCTGACCAGGGCACAGGGTTGATCAGGGCACAGGGTTGATCAGGCATAGGGTTTGTACTTCCACCGAGGGCCGGCCAATACACAGATTCCCGATCGGTTAACTCAAGTATTCAGTTGGCGGTGCATAGCTGCTCCGCATGCTCAGTACATCAGCCAGAACCCGCTGATGACCAGGGCACCCATCGCCACCATGGCAAACAGGGCCACCCAGACCCCGCCGGGAACGCCGGTGAGCGCCGCGAGCTGGTCCGCGTCCGACCGGGATGCCCGGCCGCGCCGGCGGGAGCGCTGCAGCTCCAGGACCGGCCGGATACCCCCGGCCAGGAGGAACCAGGCCATCGCGTACCCGAACGCCGCCTGCAGCAGGGACGAGCCACGCCAGGTGACCAGGGCCACCGCGGCCGCGACCGTGACCGTGGCGAGGATGCCGTAGGCGTTGCGGACCATGAGCGTCAGGGCGGCCAGCAGGACCAGGCTGAGCAGCAGCGCGGCCACCAGGTGCCCGGTCGCGAGCAGGGCGGCCGCGCCCAGCCCCAGGAGCGGAGGGGCCAGATATCCGGCTGCGGCGGTAGCCACGATGCCGGGGCCTGAGGCGTTCCCCGCGGACACGGTGAGCCCGGCCGTGCTGCGGTGCACCCGCACCCCGTCGAGCCTGCGGCCCACGGCCAGCGCCACCAGCGCATGGCCGCCCTCATGGGCGATGGTCACCACGGTGCGGGACAGCGGCCAGGCGCGGCGCCACCCGACCAGGATCAGCGCGGCCAGGGCGGTGCCCAGGACCAGCAGCCGGGGCGGCAGCGGCTCGGCGGTGATCGCCTCGTGCCAGAGCTGGCCGAGCGATATGGCGTGCACGCTCGCCATCCTGCCAGGCGTGCCGGGCAGGCCGGGCCCGGGAAGCTGGCAATTCAGCCGATCCGCAGTCAATTCCCAGGCTGAGCGTCCCAGGCTGAGCGTCCGGGGCTGAGCGTCCGGGGCTGAGCGTCCGGGGCTGAGCGGCCGGACAGAAGTCAGCGGCGGGACAGGCGGTCGATCTGGGCGACCTCTACCGGGGTCAGCGAGAAGCTGAGCACGTCGAAGTTGGCCCGTATCCGGTCCGGCCGCGCTGACTTGGGGATCACCGCGATGCCGTGCTCGATATGCCAGCGCAGTACCACCTGGGCCGGGGTCACGCCATGCTTCCCGGCGATGCTGGTCAGTACCGGGTGACCCAGGTCCGTGCCCTTGAGCGGGCTGTAGCCCTCCAGGGTCACACCGCGCTCGCGGCTCTCCTCCAGCACGGCCTCGTCATACTGGGCCGGGCTCCACGGGATCTGGTTGACGGCAGGCGCCTCCCCGGTGGCCTGGATCAGGGTGTCGATCTGCGCGATCGAGTAGTTGCTCACCCCGACCGCCCGGGTCAGGCCCTGGCCGCGGATGGCGAGGAACTCGCGCCAGACCGGGGCGAGCGCGCGGGGAGGCGGTGGCCAGTGGACGAGCCACAGGTCTACATAGCTGGTGCCGAGGGCGCGCAGGCTGGCGTTCAGCGTCCGGCGTTCCTGGCCTGCCTTGCCTGAGGGAAGCTTGGTGGTGATGAAGACCTCGCTGCGCTCCAGGCCGCTGTCCCGCAGCGCGTGGCCCACCTCCGCTTCGTTGCCGTACATGGTGGCCGTGTCGATGTGCCGGTAGCCCACCCGCAGGGCGGTGAGGATGGCGTCGTACCCGGCTGAGCCGCGCAGCCGCCACGTGCCGAAGCCGAGCATCGGCATCCTGACTCCGCCGGGCAGCACGGCGGAGGGGATCTCTGGCGCCTTCGTCATAGGGAACATTCTGCCCGGCTGAGGCGGACCTGACGCGGCGTGAATCAGGTGATCACGGTCCCGGTCCGGGCGGTGAGGCCGGCGAACAGGTCGCCGAGCCGCTTGGTCACCGGCCCGGGGGAGCCCGATCCGATGGGGCGGCCGTCCATCTGGGTGACCGGGGTGAGGCCGCCCATGGTTCCGGTGACGAACACCTCGTCGGCCGCGTAGAACTGGGTCAGGCTGTAGTCGCCGGCCGTGTGCGGGATACCCGCAGCCCCGGCGAGTTCCAGGACGGTGGCCCGGGTGATGCCCTCCGGGCAGGCGGCCGTGGTGGGAGTGCCCAGCCGGCCGGCGCTGACCAGGAACAGGTGCGTGGCGTTGGTCTCAGCCACGAAGCCGCGGCTGTCCAGCATGACCGCATCATCCGCCCCGGCCACGTTCGCCTCGATCTTGGCCAGGATCGAGGAGAGCAGGTTGTTGTGGTGGATCCTGGGATCCAGGACATCCGGCGGCGGTCGGCGCACGCTCGAGGTGACCAGGGTGATCCCGGACTGGTCGTAGACGGGGTCCTTGTGCTCGGCGAGCACGATCAGGGTGGGCCCGGACTGGTTGAGCCGGGGATCCATGCCGCTGGTGATCTTCACGCCGCGGGTGAGGGTGAGCCGGATGTGGACGCCATCGGACATCGCGTTCGCGCGCAGGGTGCGGCGGATCTGCTCGGTGATCTCCTCGTCTGGCGGGACCCTGGCGAAGGCCAGCGCGGCCGCGGAGCGGCGCAGCCGGGCGAGGTGCTCGCCGAGCCGGAAGATCCGGCCCTGGTAGAGCCGCAGCCCCTCCCAGACCGCGTCACCGCCCTGCACCGCGGAGTCGAACGGGCTGATCGCGGCCTGGTCGCGGTGCGACAGCACGCCGCCAACGTTGACGATGAGGTCACGGTTGCGCTCATCAAAGGTCTGCAGCACTACGACGCTCCACAGTGGGGTGCGGTGGCGTGGGCGGGGCCTGGGATGGCCCGCCGGCCAGGCGGAAGGCGCTCAGCCGCTGGTAGAACGGCTGGCACTGATCGGCCAGCGCGGCCAGCCGGGCCGGCAGGGCCTGCTCCGGCGGGCGGTAGGGCCCGAAACCCGTCGAGCGCCAGACCGAGTCGTACCAATGCGGGGCCCAGACGCCGTCGGTGTCCCGCGGCCCCGCGGGCCAGGAGAGCATGGCCGTGGTGAATGGGACGTCCAGCGCTGCGCACAGCGCGCGCAGCATCGCCTCGGGGCGTTCCAGCAGGTCACGGGAGTCGATGACCGGGCCGCCAAACCGGTCGAAGATCTCGGCCTGCTGCCAGAGGCCGAGATCATCCAGGGTGGGTGTGGCGCGCACCCGCGCGTAGGAGGCCAGCAGCTCCCGGGGATCCCGGATGAGGAACGCGTGCCGCAGCGGCGCGAGCGCCTCCCGGTCCACCTCCGGCAGCAGGTGATGGGTCATGTGCTTGGCGTAGAACACGGTCCGGCCCGCGGGCAGGGACCCCGTGGTCAGCTCGCGGATCACCGTCGCCCAGCTGGTCGGCTGGCTGGCGATGACCTGCTCCCGGCCGGGATGCCCGAGCCCGGTGCGGTCCAGGTAGAAGGCATACAGCGGCTCGTCCACGACCACGGTGTCCGGGCGGTTCTCCCAGGCCCGCAGCAGCGCGGTGGAGACCGTGCGCGGCCCGGACCACATGGCGATCCGGACCGGCTCACTGACCATGGCTCACCGGCCGGCGTCAGTGGGCGAACTGGCCGGACTCGGCACCGATCGTGGTGTCCTCGCCGTGCCCGGTGTGCACGACGGTCTCCGGCGGCAGGTCCAGCAGCCGGTCCTGGATGGACCGGATGATCGTGTCGTGGTTCGAGTACGACCGGCCTGTCGCGCCCGGGCCGCCGTGGAACAGGGTGTCCCCGGAGAACACGACCCGCAGGGCGGGCGCGTACAGGCACACGCTGCCCGGTGAGTGGCCGGGGGTGTGCAGCACCCGCAACGGGGTGGCCGCGATCTCGATGACCTCCTCGTCGGTCAGGTCACCGTCGGGCACGGTGCCGGGGTAGATCATCCGCCACAGCACCTGATCGTCAGGGTGCATCAGGATCGGTGCCCCCGTCGCCTCGGCGACCTGCGGTGCCGCGTCGATATGGTCGTTGTGCCCGTGGGTGCAGACGATGGCGGACAGCCTGCGCCCGCCGACCGCGGCCAGGATCGCCTCCGGGTCGTGCGCCGCGTCGATGACGAGGACCTCGTGCTCGTCACCGATCAGCCACACGTTGTTGTCCACCGCGAAGTCCTGCCCGTCCAGCGAGAACGTGCCCGAGGTGACGACCTTCCCGACCTGCGCGGTCACGGCAGCGTCACCACACTGCGCAGCACCTCACCGCGCTCCATCTTCGCGAAGGCCTCCTCGACCTCGTCCAGGAGAATTCTTTCCGAAACGAATTTGTCGAGCGGAAGCCGTCCCTGCAGGAAGAGGTCGATGAGGACCGGGAAGTCCCGCTCCGGGAGGCAGTCGCCGTACCAGGACGACTTGAGTGCGCCGCCCCGGCCGAACACGTCCAGCAGAGGTAGCCCGATCCGCATGTCCGGGGTGGGCACGCCGACCAGGACCACGGTCCCGGCCAGGTCCCGGGCGTAGAACGCCTGCTGGTAGGTTTCCGGGCGGCCGATCGCCTCGATCACCACGTCCGCGCCGTTCCCCTCGGTCAGCGCCCTGATCCCCTCGACCGGGTCGGCCTCCCGTGAGTTGATCAAGTGGGTGGCCCCGAACTGCCGGGCCCACTCCAGTTTCCGCGGGTCGATGTCCACCGCGATGATGGTCCGCGCCCCGTTCAGCACCGCACCGAGCACGGCGGCGTCGCCGACCCCGCCGCACCCGATGACCGCGACCGAGTCGCCCCGGACGACGGGGGCGGTGTTGATGGCCGCGCCCAGGCCGGCCATCACGCCGCAGCCCAGCAGGCCGGCCACCTCGGGCCCGGCGGCCGGGTTGACCTTCGTGCACTGGCCCGCGGCGACCAGCGTCTTCTCCGCGAACGCGCCGATTCCCAATGCCGGGGACAGGACCGTGCCGTCTGCGAGGGTCATTTTCTGCTTGGCGTTGTGGGTGTTGAAGCAGTACCAGGGCCGGCCGCGCTTGCAGGCGCGGCACTCGCCGCAGACCGCGCGCCAGTTCAGGATCACGAAGTCGCCCGGCACGACGTGGGTGACACCGTCACCCACCGCCTCGACCACGCCCGCGGCCTCGTGCCCCAGCAGGTAGGGGTAGTCGTCCCCGATGCCGCCTTCCCGGTAGTGCAGGTCGGTATGGCAGACGCCGCACGCCTGGACCCGGACCAGGGCCTCTCCCGGCCCCGGATCTGGCACCAGGATCGTGGTGACTTCGACTTTGGCGCCCTTAGCTGGGGCGACGACGCCCCGCACTTCGTGTGTCATCCGACCATCGTGCCCAATCGGGATGCGCGGCGGAAGGCCGGGGCCGGCTCACCGGCCCGCCGGCGTTGCGACATCCGTCAGCCGACCGATGTTTCGGACCCCCGGGCCGGCCATCGTGTCCTGAAGAACGGCGTTACATGCCGCCCCCCCGACCCGACCAGGCTCGGCAAGGAAACTGATGAACAGGTTGGCGCCCGTCCGCGCGACGGTGCAGCGCCCGTATCGCATCTCCCTTCCCGCAGGTCCCGAAGCAGCGGCCGAAGCCCGCCGCCACGTCTGGGCGATCATCCACGCATGGGACATCCCCATCGACGCCTACGGCGCGGCTCTGCTCGCCAGCGAACTGGTCACGGATGCCATGAGGCAGGACACGGATGGGCACGAGGCGGTTCAGTTGATGATCAGCTGGGTTGATGACCGGTTGCGGGTGGAAGTGCACGAGGGATCGCGGCCTGATCTGGCGCCAGTGCCGGTGGCCCCGGGGCCCGACGCGGACGCCCGGCGCGGCCTCACCCTGGTCCGCAACGCACGGCGGCGCTACTTGCGCTTCCGCTACTGGCCCGAGCAGGCCCGGCAAGGAAACAGATGACAATGATGGCGCCAGTCCGCACGATAGTGGAGCGCCCGTACCGTATCTCACTACTCGCAGGCCCGGCCGCGGCGGCGCAAGCCCGCCGCCACGTCGGTGCGATTATCCGGGCCTGGGACCTCCCCGTCGACGACTACACGGCGGCCCTGCTCACCAGCGAGCTGGTCACCAACGCCATCCTGCATGCCTCGGATGAGCACGAGTCGATCGAGCTGGTGATCAGCTGGGGCGCCGGCCTGTTGCGGGTGGAGGTGCACGACGGGTCGCGGTCCGCCCCGGCCCGGGTGCACGCGCTGCCCTACGCCGAGGCCGGGCGCGGCCTGATGTTGCTGGAGAGCCTTTCCAGTAGCTGGGGCTCCCGCGAGACGGCCAGGGGCAAGGCGGTTTACTTCACGCTAGCGCCCTGAGCAGCGTCCTGGATCCGGGTCCCCTCCGGCCCGGATCCAGGACCCGGCCGGGGCAGCCGGGCCGGGGCAGCCCGGCCCGAGCAGCCCGGCCCTTCAGCCGGGCCGGAGCAGCCGGGCTGAAGGGCCGGGCTCAGCTGGCCGCGGCCGACCCCGAGGACCCCCAGGAAGGCTGAGCTGGCGGGCTCAGCCGCAGGCGCCGTCGCCGGCTGAGCCCAGGTGCGGGGCTCAGCCGGCGAGGGCGCGGCGGTCGGTGGCCTCGCGGGCGATGTCGATCCGGGAGCGCACGTCGAGCTTGCCCAGGATGTGCGAGACGTGGGTGGCCACCGTCCGGTGGGACAGGAACAGCTTGGCGGCGATCTGCGGGTTGGTCATCCCTTCGGCCACAAGCGCGGCGATCCTGGCCTCGGCGGGCGTCAGGCTCTCCCAGCCCCGGCGGGCCCGCTGGTGCTTCACCCGCGGGGCGCGGCGGATCCCGTGGGCCCGGAACCTGGCCTGCAGCCGGGCGACATCCCGGGTCGCGCCCAGTGAGGTGTAGAGGTCCACCGCCCGGGTGAACGCGGCCCGGGCGGGGGCCCGCTCGTCGTGGTCCACGAACGCCCCGGCCGCAGCCTCCAGGGCCTTCGCGCGCGACAGTGGGCGGCCCGCGTCTCGGTAGCGGTCCGCGGCCCGGAGCAGTCGGCTGGCGTCCTGGGCGACCAGGCCCCGGCAGTGCAACGCGGTCGCCTGCCGGTGCGGGATCTCCGTGTCATCGGCCATGGCCGCGGCTTGCTCCGCGAGAGTCTGCGCGGTCGCCGCGTCGCCGATCGTCGTGGCCAGCCGGACGCCGTCCGCCAGCAGGTCCTCGATCTCATCGACCTCTTCGGCGTGGTCCGCGAACCCGGTCAGCACGGTGAGTGCCTCGGTAAGCGCGCCCTCGTCCTCGAAAGCCTCGCTGCGGGCCAGGGCCAGCGTGCTGACCACCCGGTTCCCAATCCGCTCCGCGTGCGGGGCGGCCGCGGTCAGGTGACGGCGGGCGGCGGCGATCTCACCGCGGTGGAAGCAGATCACCGCGGCGACGCCGTGGTCGCAGCAGGCTACGCTGGGGTCCTTGGTGACGTCCTGGACGACGCCCACCTCGGCCAGGGCATCGTCCCAGCAGCCGCTGTGGAACAGCAACTGGCCGAGACAGCTCCGCGCCTGGGCCCGGCGGACCATGATGCCGGCCCGGTCGGCGAGTTGCTGGGCCTCGCGGGCCGCGGTGAGGGCCCCGTCGTACTGGTCGAGGTCGCCGAGGGTAACAGCCTTGTTGATCTGGAGCAGGAGCCGCAGGTCGGCGAGTGCAGGTTCGGTCTCCGTGACCCCCAGGGCGACGTCGAAGAGGGGCAGCGCGTCCGCCGTGCGCCCTCGCATGGCAGCCGTATTGGCCAGTACGTGCAGAGCCCAGCCGATCGCCCAGTCGTCGTCCGCTTTGGTGGCCTCGGACAGGCCCGCGGTGGCCACCTGGTCGGCCATCTCGATCTGGCCGAGTTCGCGGTGCGTTCGGGCGATCGCTACCAGCAGCCGGGCCCGGTGCCGACCCGAGATCCCGGGCAGCACCAGGGCCTGGTTCAGCGCGGTCAGGGATTCCGGGAACCGGCCGACCATGGTCCGGCACTGGGCCAGGGTCCAGTGCAGGTCGACCAGGAGGCCGGGATCGGTGATGGCGACGAGACCCCGCTGGGCCACCCCTTCCGCCTCGGCCGTGTCGCCGACCCGGTACAGCGCCTCGGCGAACAGGCAGAGTAGACCGTCGTGCTGGGGCAAGTCCACCGGTGCCCTCGCGACCACGAACCCGAGAAGTTCCGCGGCCGCCCGGGGGGCCTGTCCGACCAGCAGCGGGGCGGTGCGCTCCAGCCAGCGCAGGATCCACTCGTCCATCGGCTCCGCGGTATCGGCTGGTACACGGACCGCCTGCAGCAACTGCCGGGCGACCCGGTCGGCTGGTGCGCCGGCTTCGGCGAGGGCCCGGCCGGCCTCCCGGTGCCAGGCGGCCCGCACCGGGGCCGGGATCTCCTCGTACAGGGCGGCGCGGATCAGCGGGTGCCGGAACCCGAGGGTGCTCCCCGACTCAGCCAGCACGCCAGCGGCCCGGGCCTCGTCCACGGCCGGGATCAGGTCCACCACGCTCCGGCCTAGCACCGTGGCCAGGTCCGGGACGGCGAACTCCACGCCGAGCAGGGCGGCCGCGCGGAGCACCTCACGCACCCAGGCCGGCACGAAGCGGAGCCGGTCCGCGATCGCCGCGGACAGCGACTCCGGCGCCTGTCCGCTGGTCAGCTCCGCGGTTCCCGCGTCGGAGACGGTCAGGCTGGAGCTGCGGGCCAGGGCGTCCACCAGTTCGGTCAGGTAGAGCGGGTTACCCGCGGCACCATTCGCGAGATGCATGAGGTCATCGTCGGGCTTGCCACCGGCCAAGGTTCCGACCAGTTCGGTCACGGAGCCCTCGGGAAGCCCGCTTAGCTGGAAGCGCTCGGTGAGGTCGGCGGTATGCCGTAGTGCCAGCAGGTCCTCCCGTTGTGGCACCGGCCGCATCATGCCCACCAGCAGCAGAGGCAGGTGCCGGGTGGACCGGGATAGCCGCTCCCAGAGGGTGACGCTGGAATGATCGGCCCACTGGAGATCGTCCACGACCAGCACGGTCGGCACCGCTGCGCACAATTCGTCGACGAGAGCCAGCAACTGCTCCGCGAGCGCGGTCGGCACATCCTCGCTCCGCCCGGAAGCGACCTCGCCCCTCAGCAACGCAACGATGGTTTCTTGCCGCGGGTTGTCCGATGGCTCACGGACCCGCAGCCCGTCCAGGATGGGAAGCAGTGGCAGCGCCTGGCCGAGTTCGTCACCGGCGCCCCAGAACACCTGGCACCCCAGTTCCGCGGCCTCCGCACAGACCGCCCGGACGAGCGTGGATTTGCCGATGCCGGGCTCCCCCTCGATGAGCACGGCCTGGCCGTGTCCAGTGGTCGCCTGAGCGGCGCAGCTGATAAGCCGCGACAGTTCAAGATCCCGGCCGATCAGTTGATCAGCTAAGGAAGGTTCGGGCACGAGGTGGATCGTACCTCCCGTATATGGGGGGAACAAGCGCTTTCGCCCTGGTAAACGACGGTACAAGAAGATCTTGGTTGGCTCAGCAAGGGATCACGCGCATGACGCTGCGGATTTCAATTTTCACGTGATGTCAGCAGTTTGCAAATTGCAGTGCCACTTGCAGTGTCATTTGCTGTGCAACTCTACTATACTAGCTAGTTGTTTATAGCTCGTAAGTCAGGTTGCATTATTTCTTCCCGGGGAACAAAGAATAGTTTAGGGTTCAAAAGGCGATCAATAGATTCCCTAAAATATTTCTTCAATTTCTGCTTTTCGGTAGACAGCCAGGTCAGACCGCGCTAATTTGGTGTTGCCGGAACGCATGCGCCGGGTTATCCACAGGACCGCCCTTTAGGGTAAACCACCCTTGGGCATTATCTTATGGAGGGGCCATGCGTATCGCGCGGGCACTAACCATAAAGGCCACCCTACCTCTATTAGTGGCCGGTGCCACGCTCTTTTCCGGAGCCGCCGTAGCCGTTCCATCGATCGCCGCCAGTGTTAACTCTGCTCCTGTCGCGTCTGCAGTGACTACAGGGGCCGGCCCGACTATGCACTACGGTTGAGGCCACACCTCCTTCGTAACTCCCGCCAATCAGTTCAGCTACTAATCTCCTTCGCGACAGGAATGCCACGTTCATCCCCCGCAGCGCTTGCTGCGGGGGATGAAGGTGTTTTAGCAGGGATGAACGTGTTTTGAGGTAGAGATGTTACGGATGTTCGCGGCTCCGGTCAGGCCAGGATCTGTCCGCGCAGGATGATCAGGCGGGGATGGCGCAGCACATCCGGGTGGGCGATCGGGTCCTCGTCGAATACGACCAGGTCAGCCTGGGCGCCGTCGGTCAGGCCGGGCAGGCCGAGCCAGGCCCGGGCGGTCCAGCTGGCCGCGCCCACGGCTGCGGCCCGGGGCAGGCCCGCGCTGATCAGCCGCTCCACCTCCTCGGCGACTGTCCCGCACGGGTGGGTGTCGGTGCCGGCCAGCACCGTGACCCCCGCCTCGAAGGCGGCCCGGGCGGTCGGCGGCATCGCCGCCCAGCCCGCCAGGTATGCGTCCCGGCGGGGCCCGGGATCCCCGGCCCGGACGCCGAACGCGGACGCGGCGAACGCGTTGAGGGTGGGTACCAGGGCGGTGCCCTGGGCGGCCATCTGGTCCAGCAGGCCTGGGTCGAGGTGCATGCCGTGCTCCAGGCTGTCCACCCCGGCCTCGACGGCGTTGGCACAGCCCGCGGCGGTCTGGGCGTGCACGGACACCTTGCCGCCGATCGCGTGCACCGCGGTGGCTACCTCGCGGAGGACCGCCAGCGGCACCGGCGGCTCGTCCCAGGCCCAGTCGCCGATGATCTTGCACCAGCCGGCAGCGGGAACCGGGCGGGGCGCGGCGGGGGCCGCCAGCCTGGTCGAGGTTCGCGACCCAGGCCCCGAGCCACCCCCCGGACCTTGGGCGGTTTCTGGACCTTGGGCGGTTTCTGGACCTTGGGCGGCCGCCAGTGCGGCGGTGGCCTCCTGCACGGCGGCCTCTGCGAGTTCTGCCTCGGTGACGTGGCGTCCCCAGCCCGGGAAGAAACGGCCCGGGGTGGCGAGCCACGGTCCTGCCGAGCGCACCCGGGGGAGGCCATCCGCGTCGTGGGCCCACCCCGGGATGCGGGCGGCGGCCCCGGGGGCGCGGATCAGCAGCACGCCCGCGGCGGCGTGATCCGCGAGGTGGTCTCGCAGCACCGCCTCGTCGAAGGGATCGCCGGGCCGTTCGGCCCCGGGATGGGTGTGCACGTCGACCAGCCCGGGCATCAGCCAGCCGCCGTCCACCACTGTGTCGGCGCCCACCACGCGATCCTCGCGGAGCACCCCGCCATCGATCCACAGGGAGCGCTCTTCCCGTTCCGGCAGCACGGTTCCGCGCACATGCAGCACCACGTGCCGTGTTTATCAGGCCTGCCCGGGAGGGGGCCAGAGCCGAGGGATCGCGCCTCCAGGGGCTGGGCCTCGCTACGGCTGGGCCTCGCTACGGCTGGGCCTCGTTACGGCTGGGCCTCGTTACGGCTGGGCCTCGTTACGGCCGCGCCGCTATGGCCGCGCCTCGACGCGGGCGCCGGGGGGCCCTCCGCATTTTGGATACAGACGTCGATATGCTAAATGCCGTGGGGGAGAGCATCGTGACCGCGGCCGCCCAGCCGGGCGTCCCGCGCGCGTTCATCAGCCCGGTCGCGCGGCCGGTGCCGCTGCGCCAGTCCGTGTACGAGGCCCTCGTGGAACTGGTGGTCAGCGGCCGGCTCGGCCCGGGCGAGCACCTGGTCGAGACCGAGCTGGCCCGGCAGCTGGGGGTGAGCCGCCAGCCGGTCCGGGAGGCGCTGCACCGGCTGGAGGCGGAAGGCTGGGTGGACCTGCGGCCCAACCAGGG
>Ga0187851_10003211_pt1 | contig 13893 bp, 11 predicted proteins | sample June2016WEW_6_10_FD_132997 | JGI IMG/M metagenome (GOLD analysis project Ga0187851, IMG submission 132997) | Peatland microbial communities from SPRUCE experiment site at the Marcell Experimental Forest, Minnesota, USA - June2016WEW_6_10 | ecosystem: Environmental > Terrestrial > Soil >...
GATTTTTCCACAATGGATTCTCATGTCTGGCGCAACACGACGCCGACGGATTATGTCCAGGGCATCCGCAAACGAATTTTGAAAGAAGTGCGGTTGCCGGTCACGGCGGGACTGGCAAACTCGGCCAAGCTCGCCAAGCTCGCGACTGACGCTGCGAAAGGTGTCGGGTTTATCGAAGTGCCTGCCGGTCGGGAAAAGGATTTTCTCAACGACCGCCCGGTGCAGGAATTGTCAGGCGTTGCCAAGAACCGGCAACGGTCGCTTGCCGCCCTCGGCGCGCTGACGTTCGGCCATGTGGCAAAACTGCCGTCCTTGCTGCTCAAGCAAAAGTTCGGCATTTGGGGGCAACAGTTGTGGCTGTTTTCAAACGGGCAATGGAATGAACCGCTCGTGCTGGAAATCAAAGATCGGACGACGATTTCAAGCAGCACGACGCTCCCCCAGGACGAACACGATTACGAGGCGGCGCTGACTTTCATGTTGAGCGAGTCCACGCGGTTGACCGGCCAGTTGCGCCGGGAAAAAATGCAGGCGCGGGAATTTAGCGTGGCCGTCCGGTTCACGAATTTTACGGAAGTCGGCACGAGTCACCGTTTCAAGCATCCGCAATTTCTAAACTCCGTTATCAACGAGGCAATGGAGCAAATGTTTCGCGGCATCATGGCCGGGCAGCGGCTTCCGGTGCGGCAGATTCGGATTGCGATGTTCAACCTTGAAAAGCTGGACACGCATCCGACGTTGTGGGGGCGGACGCATGAGGAACGCTGGGGCGCGGTGGATGATGTGGCGCACAAGCTGAATGAGCAGCTTGGAAAAACCGTTTTGATGACGGGCGCGCAATTCGCGCTCCGGCATATTGACGAATCGCAAAAGCAGCCGAAGGCGAAATGTCCCTTCACGCCGCAACGGGAAATGATTACGAAACTTTGGGGTGCAAACGGCCCTGCGAAACCAATGCAAGGCACACTGCTTTGATGCGGACAGGTTAAGTCATTTACAAATCCCCAATCTGCAACCACAGCGGTTCAAGGTCAGGGTCTTCAAGTGCATCCAAACGGATGTCATTTTTTTTACCCCCAAGATCAATTGCTTGTTCAATCTGTTTCATCGCATCCTCCAATTTCCCAAGCTGGCAAGCATAACAAGCAAGATTGTATGGGATTACCGGAAGCTTTGGAAATTTCTTGGCGGCTGGCAGGAGCAAATCGAACGCTTCGCGCGTTTGATTCAATTCGTGAAGTGCGTAGCTGCGATGAATCCAAGCTTCAGCCAGTTTGGGAAGCTGTTCAATGAGCGTTTGGGAAATCTCAATTAAATAGCCCCATTTTTTCGCGGCCTGATAAATTTTGCATCGCATCAAAAGCACGGCTGGATGCGCCCTAAATGCTGGCGTGATTTTCTCCAATTCATCGCTGGCAGAAACCAAGTCGCCCAAACCAAACCAGCCTTCTGCGGCATTAAGATGAACTCTGTCAGCTTGCTCCAAAGATTTCATTGAGTGCGCTGCCGGTTTGGCTGCGTCTGCGTCATCGCGCCTTTTTCGTCGGTGTATGGCTCACTATGTCCAAGATGGCTCTGCCAATTTTCCGTATATTTTTTAGCGAGCGCGGCATCGTCTATCACAAGTAAATTTTCGGCGTTGTTTTCTTCCGCAGCTTTCGTGAAGTTAAAGCTTCCTGTTAGAACCGTGTGTGAATCAATAATGATGATTTTGTTGTGAGCAATGGCGTGTTTCGCATCAATGAAAGTCGGCACACCTTCGTGCAAAAGAAAATCTGCATCACTGTATTTTTCGGTGCGCTGGCTTTTATCGAGAATGACTTGAACTTTGACACCACGTTTCTCCGCATCAACAAGAGCCTTTGCAATCGGTGCGCTTGTAAAAGAATACGCCTGCACCAATATAGTTAATTTGGCTTTGCCGAGGTTCTCGACAACTGCTTCGGTGCAGCCTCCTTTTGGTGAAAAGAACACCTGAATATCAGAGGCGACAACATTTGATGCCAGCAGTAATGCGAGGAAAATCAGTTTCATGCCTGTGACTTTACAAGGTCTGTCCAATTGTTCCAGAAGACAATAGCGGTAAAAAAACGTCCGTGGTATTTTCCACGAAGATGTGCGGACGATACACGGCGGCAAAAGATTTTAACGAGCTGATCAAACTCGTTGGCGTCATCATGGCGCGTGCGCCATTTCTTGCGCCGCGCTACAACATCGCGCCGACGCAGCTTGCGCCGGTGATTTACATGGAGCGTCATCAACCGGCGATGAAACTCATGCGCTGGGGTTTGATTCCGTCATGGGCGAAAGATGAAAGTGTCGGCAACGCGCATATCAATGCGCGGTCGGAAACGCTGCAAAGCCGCAATGCGTTTCGTGAGGCTTTCAAGAAACGCCGATGCCTGATTCCTGCCGACAGTTTTTATGAATGGCAGGAACGCGATGGTAAGCGGCAGCCGTTCCGGGTAATGCTGAAAAGCGGCGAGCCGTTTTGTTTTGCTGGCTTGTGGGAACGCTGGATCAAACCACCGTCGGTGGACAGTGCCGAAACCGATTTGGATGAAGCCCCTCCGAGTGAAACGATTGAATCATTTACCATCATTACGCGGGCGGCGAACGCGGCGATTTCGCCGCTGCACGACCGGATGCCGGTCATCATCGCGCCAAGTCATTTTGGCTGGTGGCTGAAAGACGACGACCCGCGCAGCGAATCACATAAAATGGTGCTGGAACGAGCGCCGGATGAGCCGTTGAAAATTTATCCCGTCAGCGATTTGGTGAATAACCCTAAAACGGATGATCCCCGCTGCATCGAGCCTGTGCGAATTGACCGTGATTTTTTCGAGCGGCAATGGTGGGGCGATGGGTAAAAGTTTTTCATTGCGCGGATTGTGGCGGTTGAATCTGAAGATTTTGCGTCATCTTTTTAAGCATCAGGCAGCCTCCGATTGCCACCAATAATATAAACACCAGCCCAATTGCCAACACGGTGAGATTCCACTTTAGAATCCGCTGTTGTCTTGCACGCACCGGGGCACCGCATGATGGGCAAACTCTGGCGGAATCGCTCACCTGCTTGTTACATTCGTGACAATTTACGAGGGCCATATCATGTATTTGTAACTGCCTTCAGAATCACCGTTGGCAAATCCGATGGATTGAGACAAAGCCCGGCTCGCCACTTTCCAAACCCGCCATGCTCATTTACCGCCTTCACCCACTCGTCGAGATAACGCCGCTTCGTTTGATCCTTCGCGGTATTCTGTCCCTTTGTTTCTAAAACAAAGTTTGTGCCGGTCGTGAGTCGAATCAGGAAGTCGGGGCGGAACTTGTGAAAGATGCCCGCGAAGATGTAAGTAATTTCAAATCCCAAGTGATCGTTTTTTGCCCAAGCTGCGATGCTCATGTTATGATCGAGTTCGTAGGCCGCTTGCGCTTCCCAAGTCGAGTCTGCCACGCACAAATTGATATGCGAGCGATTGGCCGCAACCACCGGCTTGCCAGTGAACCACGGCAACATATTCGCCGTCGCGCGGATGGGTTTGTGGCTGTCAAAAATCGGCTCAAGTTTTTCGGTATTGGATTGCCGGATTTGTTCAAAAATGTGTTGCACGATCCGCGTCATGTTCAAGGTGAGCATCACGCGCCGCCGCATTTCATCCTGATAAAACAGAGGCGGATTGATTTCGAGCATTGGCGACGCGATGAATCTCTCGACTATCCAGACAACTTGCGCCAGCAGATTTTCCTTGTTGCCCCGCCAAGCCGGTTTCATCTGGTCGTAAATGTCCCGCGCGACTTCAAAAACAATCTTCTGCATCCTGAATCGCTCCGCCAATGTCTGCAAATCTATCTCCGTCAAGACCGCCAAGTTCGGTTTGCCGGCCACGACTGCGGCCATCTCCGCATTTTCAATTTTGTCCGTCGCGTTCAGCGTGAGCGGTTCAACTTTCTTCAAATCCAATTCCAGCTTTGGGCGATAAACGTGGTCAATGCGGATGATGTTCGGCCAGCCAATCAGGAATTCCAATTTTTCGCGCGACGCTTCAATCCGCGTCTTTGGCGACGGCGGCGGCGGCGGCCCGCCTTCGCCGCCTTCGTGCGGCAGGAAAGTGAACGGCACGCCAAAAATGTTCACATATTCCGGGTCGAACAATTCCACTTCTTCGCCGGTGATCGGGTGCGGCATTTTCTTGGCTTCGTAACTCGTGCGCCGCAAGCCGCGCCCGACAACCTGCTCGCAAAGCAACTGGCTTGAAAACGCGCGCAAGCCCATGATGTGCGTCACCGTCTTTGCGTCCCAGCCTTCCGACAACATCCCGACGGAAATCACGTTTTGGATTTTCTCGCCCGGCTCGCCCATCTTCCCTACGGTGTCCACCGTTTTTCTTAAAAGTTCCGCCTGTTCCGCTTTGGTGAGTTTCTTTTTTGGCTCGTCCACATCTTCACTCTCGCCGTTTTCGGTTTGCGATTCGCCTTCCTCGTCTTTGGCTTCCGCCATGTCGAGGACTTTTGAATCAATGTGCAACGTCAATTCCGGGTTGCACAATTCGTCAATCAGCACCTTCTTTTTGTCAAAAGCGTTCTTCACACGCGCGGCGGTTTCCGTGCGATTGGCGACGGTTATCATCACAGGCGGCGTCGTGTAACCTTTTTCCATCCATGCCGTGTAAGTTGCCAGCCAATCCTTGCCCAAAAGCAGATAGGCATTCATCACCAAATCCGGCAGCGGTTCGTAGGCTTCCGCGCCCCGGCTCAAATCGTCGCGCACATGGTCATAAATGTGATACAGCTTCGACTTGTAATTTTTCACGTCGGGCATCCCGTCGTCGCGCACGACCACGCGCGGCGTCTTCACCAGCCCGCCTTCAATCGCGTCATTCAATCCGAAGTCGCTGACAATCCAGCCAAACAACGAATCTTCCGTCGTCTGCTTGCCGCTGGGCGAAAACGGAGTCGCGGAAAAATCAAAACAGCGCAGAATTTTCCGCGTCTTGTGAATCCGATCCAGTCCGCCCACCCATTTAGTCGCCTCCTCGATTAACTGCCGGTCTATCTTCGCCGTCTTTGCTTCCGGGTTCACGCGCCATGCGTGATGCGCCTCGTCATTGAGGACGACGATGTTGTTCACCTTCGCCATGTCACCCAAAACTTCGCGGACATACGCCTCGTCGCTTTTTGCGCCGCGCTTGTCAACGCTGCGCCGCTTTTTCAATTTGTCGTCCGTCTCCCAATTCAAGATGTGCCAATTGCGAACCAAGACTTTTCCCTGCCGCAATTGGTCGTGGAGACCGCCCGGCACGATGTCAAACTCGTCGTAATAATTCCCCGGCCCGGCGGGAATCAAAACTTGCAACCGGCTTTTCACCGTCAAGCCCGGCGCGACGATGAAAATGTGTTTCGAGTAGCGGTCGTCCTGCGGATAGGCGACTTTGTTCAACACCTGCCACGCGATGAGCATCGCCATCACCACCGTTTTCCCGCTGCCCGTTGCCATCTTGCAACACAGCCGTTGAAACGCGCCATCCGCTGGAATGGTGATGCCGACGCGCTCCGACGCCGGGGCTTCCGCGAGCCAGATCAAAGTTTCAATCGCTTCAAGCTGGCAGAAAAAAAACCGTTGCTGGTTGTCCCGTTCCGAACCGCTCCAATGTTCCAGCAACCGCCGCGTGATGCCCGTCACGCCGGGATAACCGTCCGCCCGCCATTTGTTCACGCGTGGACGTATTTGTTGCACCAGTTCAATCGGGACAAATCTTCCGGGGTCGTCAAAAGATTTTGAGCTGTCCGACGCGATGACATAACCCGCGTCGCGCCGCCCGCTTTCAAGCGAAAACTTCAGCGTCTCGCGGTGATACAGCCAATGATGCTTCGGCTCGACATAAGGCGAGTTGACGATGAGATGTTGGATGCCTTTGCTCGCCATAATCAGACAGTATCAATCCGCGCCTGTGTAAATTTCCAAGCATCCGGGGGCGTGTCCGTGATGCCTCTGGCAATGCCTGACTGCCAAGTGTGTTGCCAGCGCAGCGTTGTGTCACCAGTTCCGCCTTTGCCAGCTATGACGTGGGCAGCAATTTCTTTGGCGCGGGCAAGATAAACTTCCGGCATTTGGCCTATTTCAACTTCGCAGAATTGAACAAACGCGAACACCAAGTCCTGGCCTTGATTGGAACACCACTTGTCGGCAGCTTCGGCGTATGTCCTGCCTTCTTTCAGTCCCCCGGTCAAAACCCAGCCCTTAAGCTGCGTGCCTTTCACGGAAACGCGAAGCGTTCGGTTATCGCTGTCCCGAATCGCAACCAAGTCGTAGCCCGGCTGGTTTGCGCCATATTGCACGAAAACTTCATACCCTGTTTGAGATAGCAGGGAAGCAACGAGCGATTCTGCCGCAACGTCAACTTGGTGTTTGGTCATGCCAAGTTAATTGTTTTCAAACTGGCCTGCCAGCTTGAGCACCTTGCGGTGAAAATCTTCTGACGCATCAAGTGATGCGACCATTTCCCCGCCAACATTAGAAAGCCTCGCCAAGTCACTGCGCGGAATTTCCGGCTGATTCTGAAAAATTAGCAGCGAGTCAAATTCAATCTTTGCCCTTAACCAATGCTCAAGAATGATTGTCACGAGCCGGGCCTTATCAAGACTGGCAATGCCAAAGAGGAAAAGTGGTGTTTTTTTCCGTTCGATGCGAAAATCAATCGGGTAGCTCGCTGCGTCTTGCTCGTCAGCCAATGTGAAGTTTTGCTTGATTCGGTCAGGGGCAACCAAGCTGTAAAGCCGCTCTTTCAAATCTTCGTAAAATGTGCTCGCCACACGCGAGCGATTCAGGAACGTCAAGTCATAGACGCGGGTAATTCCTTGGCCGAACTTGAGGACGCTGCTTCCCAAATTTTCAACCGACGAATCAAACACAAGCTGGCCTGCTTCCTCTCTGATTCCAGAAGTTGCCAACACTTGCTCGAATAATTTCCCGCGTGTGCCTTCACGAAATTTTGACAATTCGTTTTCGTAGCTCAAGTGCATCAAGGTATGCCCAAAATCCGTCAAGCGGAGTCCACCGCCGGGCATTTCCTGTAAGTAGAGCTGAAAAGTGTCACCGTCAAAAAACGTGAACGGCGTGACAAGTTGCAAATGGCCTTGCTTCGTTTTGCGGATTTGCACTTCCCCGCAAAGGGTTTTACAAAGCTGCTCTTGCAATAATTTTAAGTCGAAGCTCATGTTATTTCATCTGTCGCGTCTAGGTTGCGTCCATCCGATTCGAGTCGCAATTCTGGGTGGTCGGCAACGGTTTGAATTCCAGTGATGTTGCAATTCACGGTAAGCTCGTGCAAAGCTCCGTTGCACGTTTGATATGCGGTTGTCTCCGCTGCGAAGCTCTCGGCCTTCAAACTCGCTTGAATGTATCGCTCCGTTGCTTGGTGAACATGGCAGGCAAAGCTGATTTTTGTTTGTTCCAAGTGATTTGGATGCTCGTGACTGCTTCCGTTGTAACGAGCCAGAATCAAACTTTCACCGCCCGCTGGCAACCAAATCAAACCGCAGGAAAAATCATCCGACACTGATTTGCTCTGTCGCACAAAAAGTTTGAACCTTTCAGAACCGTCATCGCTTTCGAGAACGTAATCCATTTTGTCATGGTTAGCGTCTTGCACTTTTCTCGCCGTCGGATTGGTGATGCGCTTTGGCATCCGCAAAAGCGTTTCAATCCGTTCGTCAGTTAAAGATTCAAAAGGCATACGTCACGCGATTTCCAAAATTTTCAAGCTCTCAATGCCACGGTCGTCCACGATCTTCACCGCTACGCGACCATTTTTACCCGGCGCGAACGGCAGCGACACCGTGCCGTAATATGCCTGCATCGCTTCCTCATCTATTTCCGCCCGCAAATTCTTCGCCAGCTTTGCCCAGCCTTCCTTTTCGCCCGCCATCGGGAAAAACACTTGGCGCGGAAACAAACTGCGCCCGTCGTAATCCGTGTCCAGCATCCAGACGGCGATTTGCGCCGCGCCGCCGGATTCGATCTGGCCGGTCTTTGTATTGTAATAATCGAAGCCCTTCACTTCCACTTCCCAAAGTTCCGATTTGTCCTTGGCGTCCTTCGGTTTTGTCTTGGACTTGCGGAGGATCACGTCCGGCTGGCCGATGAGCCAGAAACTTTCGTTGCTCGTCCGCTTCTTCTTCAAATCTTCCGTGAGCAAATCCGCGTTCATCTGCGCCTTGAGCGTCGTTACACCCGGCCAGTTCAACTCGTCAATATCCTTGGCCGCCTCCGGGTCAAATTGAAACGCGGCGAACACGATCAATTGCGGGCGCGGCACGAGCTTGCGCGCTTCTTCCAATGCCATCTCCACCTGCTTTTGTTCCAACGGCGCGTGTTCCGGGCCGAAGGAAATGACGGCGCGTTGCCGTTCTTTGGCCGCGCCCTCGCGCAACTTGGCGACGCCTGCGTCATTCGGTTTTGTCTCGGCGTCGGCGTGCAACCAGCGCGTGCCGGAGAAAGGTTCGACGCGGGAAAACTGAATCATCTGCCCGCCCTTGCCGCGAATTCCGGCGCGCAACATTTCACTGCGCCACTCGTCTTGACGGATCGTTGCGCCGGAGCGGGCGACGGATTCATCGGCGGGCATGGTCGCGGCGGTTTCTTCGCCGGACAACTCGCCCCGCGACTTCACCATCGGCGCGGGGACGGCTTCGACGGTGAACGGGCCGGTCACGCGAGTCTTTGCACTGTCACGAATCGGGTCATCAAAAAGCGTTTCAGGCGTTGGTGGCTCGTTGTTGGCAATGCTTTTAAGCGAGATGTGAGGAATTGTGTTGTAACGAAAACCGCTATCCACGCCCTCGTCGGGATGCGCCAGTTGAAAGTATTCAAAAACAGATGTCATCAACCTCTGCTTGGCGAGCGTGAGCGCGACGCGCGACGTGTCGCACGTCATCCAACGGCGTCCCCATTGCTCCGCGACGAATGCCGTCGTGCCGCTGCCACAAGTAATGTCCAAAACCAAATCACCGGGATCAGTCGTCATCAGCACGCATCGCTGAACCGTGAGCACACTCGTCTGGACGACATAGATTGATTCACCAAAAAGACCAACATCGTTCCAACGGTTATCCAACCCCATCATAGGCAAGTCATCGAAATATCGTTTATATCGGATAGTGGTAGGCGTTGGGACTATACGTTTGGCCTTCGCTACACGCGTCAACCCGTCCACGCTACAACTCCAATGCTTGTGAGTTGGCGGGTAGTATTTCTTCCCGTTGAACTCGAAACATCCATCTCCGCTTTGAGCGCCAGCCGAAGTGAGTGAGGTGGTTTGAAATACTTTCGCCCCCAACGGAAGCAAGCTAGGCTTGGCACGTTCTTCCTTTGAGATTGGGCGAACAATGCCATCCTGCAACTCGACCTGATTGTAATGCGAACCACCCTCGCCACCCAATGTCTTCTCAACATAAAGTTGGTTGCATTTGATTTGTCCTTTGTTCTTTGCATACCACAACACGAAATCAGTCAATACGGGCAGAGTGTCAGACGACCGCTGACCAGGCTTCTTGTAGCAGATTGTCGCAACTAGGTTCTTCGCTCCAAAAACTTCATCCAGAATTTCCCGAACGTGGTGGACGTTTTCATCCGAGATTTGCACAAAGACCGAGCCGGTTTCGTGAAGCAGTTCGCGGGCAACCAGCAAGCGGTCGCGCAGATAGCTCAAGTAGGAGTGCAGGCCAAGTTCCCAAGTATCACGGAAGGCTTTGATCATTTCCGGTTCGGCGGTCAGGTCTTCATCCTTGCCGTCGTTCACGTCGCGCTTATTGACGAAGGGCTGGAAGTTCGAGCCGTATTTGATGCCGTAGGGCGGGTCAAAATAAAGCATCTGCACCTGCCCGGCCATGCCCTCTTTTTCCAGCAGCGAATTCATCACCAGCAAACTGTCACCCGCGATGAAGCGATTGCTCCAATTGTGCGCATGCTTGTAAAATTCAATCGCCTCACGCAATGGCGGATTTTCCGTCTTGGAACCGAACAGGGAAAGTTGCGCGTAGTCGCTGCCGTTCTTCTTCCGAACGGCCTCGATGATGGCGCGCGGGTCAATGCGCTCGTGGACGTGCAGCGAGATGGTGGGAATTTCAAAACTGGTTCGCTCGGCTTTGCCCGCCCAAATGAGCGTCGGATCGAGGTGCGGATCGTATGCGTAAGTTTTTTTGCCCTCGCCAGCGTCGGATTTAGCGTCAACGAGGCCGACGGGCGGGTTGTTCGCGCGTTTTTCCTTTTTGTGCTCGTATTGTTCGACGGGCCGCTTTTTTTTCGTGGAAGCTGTATTCGCCATAGGAACGCGGCGAAAAATTATCAGCAAGACGCCGGACAAACAAGCGTGGTGATTCTTTCCACGGCGCAATTTTTGAAAACGGCGGCGCGGACGGCAGACGATGTCAAGGGCGAGAGCGCGGCAGGCGAACGGTTTTGCCGGGCTTGGGGGCATTGGCTTTTGCCTTAATTCACGTTGCTGCCTGTGTCCGCCGGATTCGGTGTCGCTGAACGAAACGAAGCGCAAGCAACCAGCGGACGGGCGAAGGTCGGGCGCGGTTGAGAAGCGCAGAGAAGTGAAGCGATCCCGAACCGGACGGACTCAGGCTTTGATTTTTGACGGCGGAGGCAGTCTGCGGTTTTCAGCAGGTTTCGGAGAAACCAGCGGCGAAGCCCGGTGCGGATAATCGCAGTCTGCCGACGATCCAATTCAATCTTTAAGAACGCGCCAGTTCATGTGCTACCTCAAAAAAAATGAACTCACAGGCATTCAGGAATGAGGCATCCTCGGTGTCGGATTTTACTTTGAAAAAAAATCCCGGCAGGATCAAGGTCGTCAACCACGGCACGGAATCTGGCATTTTAGGCGGATGCTTGGCCCATGACACCTTCGGGCATACATCGGTCAAATCGTAATATTCCTTCTCAATTTGCGCCCAGTATTCTTGAGCATATTCGGCAGACCATGTGCCGGTGCAAACGGAGATATTAACATCTCCACTGAAAAAATAGAACGCGACGCCGGTATGAGACACGTCCGTCTCGATGCGGTAGGCGTTGTAGGGGAATGGAAAAGAACCGCCGCCCTTGTCAATAAACGAGCGAACGACATTCCCAAGTTTCGGCGGTAAGACTCGCCTTGGGTTCCGACAGGATTTTCCTGAATTCAGAGTCAGATGAACCATAAACTGCAATAATTATATTCCGCAAGCCGGATTCGTCGAGCGCCTGTTAAATGAAAACATCATGCCAATTAAACTCAAGCTGCTGAACTATATGGTAAAAAAACAATTAAAAGTTGACACGATTTTTAGAACAATCGTTTCCACCACGGAAACCATTTTGAAACTGTGCCGTCGGCTTCAATCGGCGGTAAAACCGTTTTGCAAAATCCTTTTTCACAGTGAACGAGGACGCACTGGTGTTTTCTCAAATTACGCAATTCGTAGGGTTTGATTTTGTGTTCTTCAATATGCGTGAAGCTGCGCGTCGCCATTCCGCCGGAATAACCATACGTCCGCTGGCGGACTTTTCGTTGCCCAAGAAAATCCGCGCTTTCAACTGCGCCTGCCTCGTCCGCACCTTTGAAAATCATCCGGTTGCGGAGATTCAGCGTCAGCACTTGCGCTTTTTCCTCGCCAAGCGGCGGAATGAATGATGTTGACGACTGTGCGGCGGCAACAAGCGTCGCCTTCGCCTCACGCATCACGTCAATGCAGTTGTAATCGCTCATGCCGTCTTCGCTGGCCGTGACAAAGCGTTGCGCTTCATCCGCCCACAGAATGAGCAAATTATCGGTGGCACGTTCTTCCTTTGGCCGGTCGAAGCGTCGCAAAACGTGCGCGTAAAAAAGCATTTTGAGAAACGTGTTTATGTAACGGCGTTCCATCTGGAATTTCTGCGGCATCGCCACGCAGATGATTTTGCCGCGATCAATTTCCTTGAAGTCGAAGCTGTTCTTGGCGTCGCCAAATACCTCAACGACATCGGGCGTCAAAAAGAACTGAAGATAATTGGCGATGGTCTCTTTCACGCCGCCCATTTGCTCGGCTGGCTGTCCCCGATAGCGTTCGGAAAAATGTTTGATGAGGGCTTTGTCGCGGTCAGTTGGATAATCCGTCTGCATCTCTCCCAACACCTCATTCATCGAATTGTCATCGAGAAGAAAATCACGGACGTTGAACAAGGTTGCTTCCATGTCCAAGCGCGTCAACAATTCCAGAGCCAGACCGATATGCGTTTGCGCCTGACTTTTGAAAAATGACTGCTCGGCGCGTTGTCCCAAACTTGTCACCGTATCCACCACAAACTTTGCGAATGTGGACGGCGGAATTGTCCGGTCGGAAAGCAAATTGAAGGTGTATGCCGGTTTCCAGCCAACTGGCGGATTGTCCGGCCTGACTTGCAACAAGATCAAATCGTCCTGACGATTAAACTTCGCCGCCATCTCCACGAGGGTTTCCCAATACACGCCCTTGTCGTCAATGCACAGCCCGCCCCAATTCGGATCGTTTTGAAAAACCTGAAAGAGCAATTGATTGATGCCGGAGCTGGTTTTGCCAGAGCCGGTGTCGCCGGTGATGAGCCAGCCACGGCAAAAATCTTCGCGTGTCCACGCAAAGCCCTTCAAGCGGACAATGAATTTATTTTTTGTAAAATTGCCCTTCGCGGTCGCCGCGTAAGCGGCAATGGCGGCGAAGATCACGGTCACTATCCACGATGCCGGCGCGGGCAGGAAAAAAAGTGCGCCGGTCGCCATCAGCAAAGAAAGGCCGCTTGTGATGTAATTTATCCAGCGCATAAATCAGAGCAGAAATTTTCCAATCAGGATTCCTGCCAAAAGCGAAGCGATTGCCACGCACACAAAGGCCACGGCGCGACCGGCGGAAAGCTGTTGGGTGATTTGTGGAACGCTCCGAATTTCTTGTTTCAACTCGCGCGCCTCCTTTGAAAATTCCTTCGTCAATTGGGTCAGGGTTTGGAGCGAGACGCGGACGGTTATCAACTGGATGGAATCGGTATCTGGCGGAATTTCGATTTTGACGTTCTGGAAAAATATCTTCAACAATTCCAGCATCTGCAAAACAGAGTCGTCATCCCGAATTCCGTTCTTGAGCCGCCATTCGGAAACCGCCTCGTCAAAATTGTTTTTGTCTTCGTTCACAAAAGCGAGTCGCCGGATTTTGATTCCTTTTTCGGCTTCTGAATTTTTGGCGGTGGCGGCAGCAACATCCCGCGCACGGTTTCCAGTTCGTCATAAAATTTGTGCAGCCAGTTTTCAAGGCGTCCTCGGTTGAAATAGTCAAAGGCGGGATTTTTGATGGCGACGGAAATTGTCAGATCGTGCTTATTCAAATCCGCGACGATCCAATCGTAAAGTTTCGGCATGGTGATTTCCTTGGCCGCAAGCTCCTCCATCAGACGTGTTCGCGTGGCGCTGTGTTCGTAGTTGGCAAAGCGTTCCGACAACACCTCGTTTTTGACAACCAGGTATCGGGCGTTGTGATTGAGCCGGTCGGTGATGTTGCGAATCTGCTCCAAGCTGTCGGTTTCGTGATTCACCGGCATGATGAGATTCAAGGATGCCCCAAACTGTTTGAGCAAGCCGAAGATTCGCACCTCGTCAAAATAATCGAGAAAAATGTCGGTTGAGGCCGCGCGACAATCCATGACGACTAAATCCGTTTTGTCCAACATTGCGAAAACTGAATCAATGTCTGTCGGGTCAGCGATGTTGAGAAACCGGGCTTCGGGATGGAAACGCTTCAGCGTTGAATTTTCGTTGTCGGTGTCAACGGCGATGTGGCCGATGTCGTTGTCTTTAAGATACTGAACGAAATTGACGGCGAAGAAACTTTTGCCGACGCCGC
>Ga0187851_10003212_pt1 | contig 13885 bp, 11 predicted proteins | sample June2016WEW_6_10_FD_132997 | JGI IMG/M metagenome (GOLD analysis project Ga0187851, IMG submission 132997) | Peatland microbial communities from SPRUCE experiment site at the Marcell Experimental Forest, Minnesota, USA - June2016WEW_6_10 | ecosystem: Environmental > Terrestrial > Soil >...
GAAATCGGATCGCCCGGTTCGCGCCTGTACTCGACCCACCCAGGTCGTCCCTTAATTGGCTGCGGCTTCATATCGTCTCCTCTCCTCCGGCGTCACCTTTCGCACCGAGATAATGCGTACGCTCAAATCCTCGTCCTGATCATCGTCGACCGTGTGGGCCACAAACAGAAGAAGCACGCCCTCGACCATCCCGATGGTCTGCCAGCGTTCCTCTCCATCGACCTCGCGGTCCTGAGTCATCAGACAGTGCGGGTCCCCAAAAACCTGCGCCGCCGTCTCAAATCTGACCCTGTGCTTCCGGTAGTTGCTCACGTTCTTCGTCTCGTCCCACTCAAATCGCACGCATTCCGCCTATACATATCTGTATATACACGAGATTTCGCGCTGTCAAGACCCTCGACACCCCAAAAATCCCCCAACCAACTCATTCCAAACCACTAAATAGTTAAAAAGAGTTGGCATAGTAGTTATGCCCCACTTGCTATACTTAAAGTAGGAGGAAATCTGTCCCGAGACCAACTCAGGCGCGTACCACCCCCAATCACCCGGGAAAGGTTCACAACGTGTTGATTCCAGAGATTTTTATAAATAAACAACCTGTAATCAATACTTTGAGGGAAATGTCCAGACTCAGTCCAGACAAGTCCAGAAAAGTCCAGACTTAACCAACCTGTTTCGAAGACTTTAGACTTTTTCGTACACAAGGCGTGGTCAGCTCTTCAGATCGCGGATGTCTGTGTACTCCTTTGTGTACGGCGTCTTGCCGAAGATCGTCCAGAAGTAGTTGATCGTGTACCGCAGCGCGATCCGCAGCGTCCCTTCCTTCTTCAGCCGCCGCGCCGACGAGAACATCTTCAGGTCGAAGGTGAATTTCACGTCGCCCACCTGGTTCATTCGACGAGCGATGTCCGTATCTTCGCCGTAAAACGAGATCGACGTATCGAAGCCGCCGATCTTCTCCAGCGCCGCGCGCCGCAGCACGAAGTTCCCGCCCTGCACCATCGATCCCGCGCGCAGAATGTATCGGTTCACCGCGTACACCAGATACGCAATCGCGTAGAACACGCGCACGCTCACCCGCTGGCTGGGCGACATATCGTAGTAGATGAACGGCCCGCTCAGCGCCACCAGCTTCGGCTCGGCGGCAAACTCCGCCAGCACCGTCTTCACCCAGCCCTCAGTCAGCCGCGAGTCCGAGTCCACATTGGCGATCAGTTCGCCTGTGCTTGCCGCGAATCCCGCCTGCCGCGCAAAGGTCAGCCCCTTCCGCGGCTCGTCCACCACGCGCACGCCCTTGAAGCCCATCGCAACCTGGAGTGTGTGGTCGCTGCTTGCGTTGTTGACCACGATGATCTCAACCGCATCGCCCAACTCGCGCGTCTGCGCCAATATCGACTCCAGACACGCCGGGAGATACGCCTCTTCGTTGTACGCCGGAACCACAAAGCTTAGCCGCATACTGCCACGCTAGCCTCCGAATGTTACAGGACAGCGACAATCCCCGCCGCGAATCCGCGCCGATACCTGCCGCTTGCCCCTGAAATTCGGATGCGCGATATTACGGCGCGGTTGCTGGATCGTCCGGCATCACCGCGCCGGCCTTCACCCACTGCTCGATGGTCGCAATATCGGCGTCGCTCATCTTCGGCGCCTTGGCGGGCATCGGCATTGGATCGTTCGCCGGCCCCTCGTGCCGGATCAGCTTCACCAGCAGGCTGTTGGCCGCGTCGCCGGGTACAATCACCACGCCGTCGCGTCCGCCCTTCATCGTGGACGCCTTGGTCTGCAGGCTCAGCCCGCCCTTGTGGTTCACGTCGAAGTGGCACTTGCCGCAGTTCGTCTGCAGCAGCGGCCTCACCTTCTCCGTGTAGAACGCCGGTTTGTTGGCCGCATCCTGCGCCGCCACCGTTCGCAACCCTGAGCCAGCCAGCAGTACCGCACCAACCAGCGCCGCAGTCATCACACAAACACCTGCAAGAACTCTCCGCATCCATCCTCCTCAAAACTCATTCGCACAACATTTAACCCCTGGCCCGAAGACAAACCTGTCCCACAAGCTCTATTAACCGATCAGTACACGGAACCTGCATGGTCACTTACTGCAAGTCTACGTTCCAAGTAAGGTAGAAGTTGCTCTGGTGCCTCCGCACCTCCAAAAATTCTGATGCTCAATAAAGCCCCCGTGGCTGCAATGACGGTGCTGGTCTGCCTGCAACTCTGCGGTGTAGCGCTGCTGGCCAAGCCGACGCGCTCGCTCAACCGCACCAGCGTCGGCCGCCTGATCTTCACCCCGCCCACGCAACGTCTCTCCCGCCAACGGAATCCGCGTGGGTCCGAAGACGTGCGTTCCGGCGCGCATGTGCAAACGCGCGCTGCTGCGCAGGCAACCGCGAGCAAGCCGCGCGTCGACGCCACTGCTTCGCGCCACGCAGGCCCAACGGCACCGCACATTATTGCCGTCCGCCGCCACGCATCCGTACTCCCTCTCGCCTCGAAGCCGCAGGCAGACCGCGTCCCCGCCCGGTTCCGAACGCGCGAAGAGCAGCAGCGCTCGCTGGCCGCTCACAACGCCATCGCCGCCGCCGACCGCGGCATTCGCACGCCTCGCACCCAGCGAGCGGAGCGCATGGAAGCTCGCCACGCACGGTCCGCTGAACCCGCCACGCACTCCATTCTCGCCGAGCAGCGCAAGCCCGCCCTGTCGCATCTGGCCGCCGGCAGCCGGGCAACCGGCGACGAACCGTTTGTCGCCGCCTCCGACACGCTCACCAACCTTGCAAGCGGAAGCGCGCCTGATCGATCGCGCCTGCTCTCCATCGAAGAAGAGGCTGCCACGCCCGTCCTGCTGCCCGAGCTGCGTGTCTCTTCGCTCTACGACAGCCACGGCCACCTCATGGTCCCGCCGCCGCTCTACGGCTCGCACGAGAACCTGCTGCACCAGAACCAGATGGCTGACCTCGATGGTCTCAACCGTGTGCGCGACGACGCCGATCTGCTCGATCTGCGCCGCCAGAAGAAGCTGGTAGCTCTACCCGAGAACGAAGCCTTGCGCGTCGACGTACGCCTGCCGGAGGACCGCCGCTTCTCCCGTCCCTGGACCGCCGCGTTCCTCAGCGTATTGGCAAGCGACCACTACGCCGCCTTCCACCAGCCGTTGCAGGTCGATTCCGCCGTCCGCACCGTCCAGTTCCAGCAACGCCTCACGCACAGCAACGGCAACGCCGCGCCCTCCACCGGCGACACCGCCTCGCCGCATCTCACCGGGCAGGCCGTCGATATCGCCAAGCACGGCCTCTCCATCACCGAGATCGCTTGGATGCGCGCCTACCTCCAGCCGCTCATCGACCAGGGAAAGATCGACGTCGAGGAGGAGTTCCAGCAGGCCTGCTTCCACATCAGCGTCTACCGCAGCTACGACCCCGTAACCTCATCCCGCATCACCCTCGCCGCCGCCCGCTAGGCAACAACTAAGCTACTGACTGAATGGGAGTTATTGTTTGAAATACACCCTGTCATCCTGAGCGAAGCACTCACAGTCTTATCGTGAGCGGCTGAGTCGAAGGACCCCGATAGACTTGATCCCGCCACAACCGTCCGCTCTTTTCTCCCAACAAGCCAGCCTTGGCTTCCGCGAGCCTCATCCTGCGCGCTCTTTGTGAATCGCAACACCCGTTCACGCGGACTCCAGCAAAGACTCTGGCCCAATCGCGTCCGGAACAGCAATCCCAACCTCTTCCACATACTCGAACAGCGGATAGCCCGCAGCCTTCCATCCGTCGAATCCTCCGCGCAGCGGCCGCACCCGCGTAATTCCGAGGCGATGCAGTTGCAGCGCGACCTTGGCGCTCGACTCCTCCGACGGACAGCTGCAGTACAGAATCACATCGCGGTCGCGCGGAATGCGTTCCGCGTGGCGCGCAACCTCATCCGGCCCGATGCGCACCGCCCCCGGCAGCACCCGCGGGTCGGGCTGGTAGTCCAGCGCATGCCGCAGGTCGACGATGTACGGCTGCGGGCTGCCGTCCAGCGCCGCCTCGTCCATCATTGCCTTCAGCTCTTCGGGTTCCAAGCGCATCTCGTACAGCCGTGCCAGGAAGCGGCGATGTTTCACCACGCGCCATACGAAGAACCCCACCACCATCAGCAGGACGAGAAGAACAGCAAAGTGGCCGAGCAGTTGGAAGAAGTGCTGGCTGCGTTTGGCCACATCCCCAAAGAACCGGCCCGCCAGCAGGAACGTGAGCGACCACACCAGCGATCCTGCCAGATCGAAGAAGAAAAATCGCGGATAGTTCATGCCAGTCTGTCCGGCAATCGGCGGGGCAACCGTCGAGAGCCCGGGGACGAACTTGGCAAAGATCAGCGTCACCGGCCCGCGCCGCGAAAAGTATCCTTCCGTCTTGGCGACGCATGTCGTGGACTCCATCGACATCCTGCACAGCAGCCGCACCACGCGGCCGCCGATGTTCCGCCCCAGCGCGTACCAGATGGAATCCGAGATGAGGCAGGCCGCAACCGCAACCGCTAATGCCGCAACCGCACTGATGCGGTGCGTCGCGCTGAGCGTGCCCGCGGTCAGCAGTAGCGGCACGCCGGGCACCGGCAGGCCAAGCTGCTCCACCAGCACCCACACAAACAGGATCGCGTAGGCATGGCCGACGAAGAATCCGATAGCGATTGGCATGGAGGGGGCCCCCACTATATAGATGATCTTAGGCAGCAGTTAGATGCCGTTGTTCTCGATATTCCCATCGCCCCATGACAACCCAACTCCGCACCAAGTAGCATTGCAATCGCACTGCGTCGGCGAAAAAACACACAGCGAAGGCCAGGGAGTAGTGATGCAAGCAATGCAATCCACCAGAGCAATCAGAGTTTCAGCCGTCCTGTTTTTCTGTGCAGCGTTGTGCGCCGTCGGCGCTCTCGCGCAGAAAACCACCAACGCCCCCATCGACCGCCACGCGCTGGTCACCCGCCACAACGTCGTCGTCCACGAGATTGACCCCAACGGCGCAATGGCAGTCGGCAATGGAGACTTCGCCTTCAACTTCGACGTCACCGGCCTCCAGTCCTTCCCCGAGTACTACGCCAAGACCATGCCCATCGGAATCCTCAGCGATTGGGGCTGGCACAGCTTTCCCAATCCCGACGAATACACGCTCGACGACTTCCCCATGACCGTGATCCCGAAGTACGGTCGCCAGTTCATCTTTCCCTCCGCCAGCACCAGCCATCCCACGCCCGACGCCGCCTACCTCCGCGCCAACCCGCACCGCTTCGGCCTCGCCCGCATCGGCCTGGAGATGACTCACCCAGACGGCTCGCCAGTCCTCATCACCGACCTCAACGACATCACCGAGACGCTCGACCTCTGGGCCGGCCTTCTAACCAGCTCCTTCACCGTTGATGGCAAGCCCGTCCGCGTCACCACCTCGGCTCATCCCACGCGCGACGAGGTCGCCACACACATCGCCTCGCCGCTGATCGCCACGGGCCGCCTCAAAATACGCATCGGTTTCCCCTACGCATCAGACTCCTTCGGCCCCGACTATCAGGATTGGACGCACCCCAATCTGCACACCACCATCCTCACCCGTCTCAGCCCCACCTCCGCTGACTTCGACCGCACCCTCGACTCCACGCACTACACCGCCCGCGTCCTCTGGTCGCCCGGCGCAACCCTCGCAGAAACCGCACCGCACCAGTTCCTGCTAAGCAGCAACTCCGGCTACATCGACCTGACCGCCTGCTTCTCCCCCAACAAGATCACCGCCCCGGCAGACAGCGAATCCGCTGTTGAATCCTCCTCCAGCGCCTACTGGCTTCATTACTGGAGCACCGGGGGAGTCATCGACCTCTCCGGCAACTCCGACCCACGCGCTGCCGAGCTCGAGCGCCGCATCGTCCTCTCGCAGTACCTCATGGCCGTCCACGATTCCGGCCCGCTGCCCCCGCAGGAGACCGGCCTCGGTGTCAACTCCTGGTACGGCAAATACCACATGGAGATGTACTGGTGGCACGCCGCCCACTGGGCGCTCTGGGGCCACCCGGAGCTACTCGAACGCAGCCTCGACAGCCTCACCCAGATGATGCCGCCCGGACGCAGTATGGCCGCGCTCGAAGGAGCCAAGGGAGTCAAGTGGTCCAAGATGACCGATCCCTCCGGTGTCGAGAGCCCCAGCGGAGTCGGCCCCGCGCTGGTCTGGCAGCAGCCGCACCCCATCTATCTCGCCGAACTCGTCTATCGCGCCCGCAAGGACCGCGCCACCCTCGACCGCTACAAAGACATCGTCTTCGCCACCGCAGACTACATGGCCACCTTCGTCGATTACGACGCCGCGCGCAAAGAATACGTCCTCGGCCCCGGCCTCAACTCCGCCGACGAGAAGCACACCGACCTCGCTCACAATCTCAACCCCACCATGGAACTCGCATACTGGAAGTGGGCGCTGGAGACCGCCCAGCAGTGGCGCATCCGCCTCGGCCTCCCTCCCGACCCCAAGTGGCAGGACGTCATCGACCACATCGCCACCCCCACCGTCCGCAACGGCATCTACCCCGCCATGGAACTCCCCATCGAAACCACCCCCTCCACCATGACCACCTTCATGTACGGTGTCCTCCCCGGCCGCGGCATCGACAAGGAAGCCATGCGCAACACCCTCCACCGTGTCGCCCACGCCGACGCACCTCAGAACGCAGTCACCTGGGGCACTGCCATGATGGCCATGACCGCTGCGCGCCTCAACGAGCCCGATCTCGCCATCCAGCTCCTGGTCGGCAAGTACGACCAGAACCCCTTCCGCACCTCCGGCTACACTGTCCGCCGCCCCGACCAGACCCCCATGTACATGCCCGCCAACGGAGGCTGGCTCTCTGCCGTGGCCCTAATGGCTGCCGGATGGGACGGTACCGTGGATAACGACGGCAAGCCCACCCACGCCCCCGGCTTCCCCAAATCCTGGCACGTCCGCTACGAAAACCTCCAGCCCCTGCCGTAACCCCAGGCCAAGACGAAGAAAAGCGCCAAAGTCGCGCTCTATTCCAGCCTGGGGCGTATCCCCAGGTCAGAGACTTCACACTGCTTTAAGGTTAATGGGTCTATCCTCGTCTGTGCTACGAGAACCGCCCTCCGGCACGCCGCTAAAATCCGCGTTGCCGCCGAAGTCCTCGAAGATAGTACCGCCCAAGATCCACTAGGAGACGCACCTTTATGTCACGCAAACTGCTCGTACTCGCCAGCTTCGCCGTTCTGCTTCCACTCGCCGCTCTTGCCCACGCGCAGTCCGGCCCATACAAGGTCCTCCAGACCGTCAAGGTCGGTGGCGATGGCGGTATGGACTACGTCGGCGCCGACTCCGCCAACCGCACCCTCTACGTCGCGCGCTCCGGCCCTGCTGGCCATATTGGTGTCTTTTCGCTCGACACCTTCGCCCAGGTCGGCGACATCCCCAACACCAGCGCGCACGGTGCGGTCGTCGATGACGTCACCGGCCACGGCTTCGCCACATCCCGTGCCATCACCATGTTCGACGCCAAGACCTTCGCCATCATCAAGACCATACCGGTCCAGGGCAATCCAGATGGCTACCTCAACGATACGGTGAACCACCGCTTCTATGACCTCTCGCACTCCGCGCCAAACATCACCGTCATCGACGATAAGGACGGTTCCATAATCACCACCATCGACATCGGCGGCGCGCCTGAGCAGGGCCAGTTCGACGGCAAAAACCGCATCTACGTCGACATCGAAGACAAGGACGCCATCGCCGTCATCGACGCCACCACCATGAAGATGATCGGCAAGTATGACATCTCCTCCAAGAGTGGCGAATGCGCCGGCCTAGCCCTCGACGCAAAGAACAACATCCTCTTCGCCGCCTGCCGCAAGAACAACGACATGGTCATCCTCTCCGCCACCGACGGCCACATCATTACCGACCTGCCCATCGGTGTCGGCTGCGACGGAGCCACCTTCAACCCAGCCACCAACGAGGCCTTCAGCTCGCAGGGCGACGGCACCCTCACCGTCATCAAGGAGAACTCGCTAACCAACTTCGTCGTCGAGCAGACCGTCAAGACGCCCGTCCGCGCCAAGACCATCACCCTCGACACCAAGACCGGCCACCTGCTGCTCATCACCGCCGAGTACGGCCCAGCGCCTGCGCCAGCGGCCGCACCTGCAACGCCCCCACCCGCAGCCGCACCCGGCGCAGCTCCAGCCGAGGGTGGCCGTCCCGGTGGCCCCGGCGGCCCCGGCGGATTCCGTGGCGGCGGACGCGGCGGGCCAATGATCCCCGGCTCGTTCGAGATCGTCGTCGTCGGCAAATAACCAGTTCGCAACTCCGGGTGCCCCATCGTTTCGCAAATTTTACGAACCGGTGGGGCATTCGTGTGTCTGCGCGAACCATACTGATAACCAACAACATGCAACAATCAACCAGCAGCCTGCTACCTTCCACCGGCTACTATCAAGCTATATGCCCGACCTCGCATCCCTCAGCACCGAAGCGCGCAACCCACGTACCACGCACATCGACCAGCTCTCGACTCTTGAGATGCTCACCCTCATCCACCAGGAGGATGCGGCTGTCGCCACGGCAGTCGAGTCTCAGTTGCCCGCCATCGCACGCGCCGTCGACGCCATCGCCGAGCGCTTCGCCCAGGGTGGCCGCCTCTTCTACATCGGCGCGGGAACCAGTGGCCGCCTCGGCGTACTCGACGCCTCCGAGTGTCCTCCGACGTTCTCCGTCCCGCTAACGCTGGTGCAGGGCCTCATCGCCGGCGGAGACGCTGCCCTGCGCCTCTCCTCCGAACACAGCGAAGACTCCCCCAAAGAGGGTGCCAGCGACCTCGCCGCCGCCGGCTTCGCCACCACCGACACTCTGGTCGGAATCGCTGCCAGCGGGCGTACGCCCTACGTCCTCGGTGCGCTGCTCCACGCCCGCTCACTGGGCGCGCTCACCATCGGCCTCTCCTGCGTCGCCGATTCGCCCGTCGCACGCCGCGCAGACATCGCCATCACGCCGGTCACTGGCCCCGAAGTCATCACCGGCTCCACGCGCATGAAGGCCGGCACCGCAACCAAGCTCGTCCTCAATATGATCTCCACCGGCGTGATGGTCCGCACCGGCGCGGTCTACGGCAACCTCATGATCAACGTCAAACCCACCAACGACAAGCTGCTCGACCGCGCCCAGCGCATCCTGATGGCCGCCACTGGATGCGACCGCCCCACCGCGACGCATCTGCTCATCGAGGGGGGATCGGTCAAGGTCGCCATCGCCATGCACCTGCTCTCGCTCGACCGCGCCGCCGCGGAAGAACGCCTCGCCCGTGCCGATGGCAGCCTCGCCAAAGCCCTCATCCCCAACGCCTAACGATTAAAGCGCATCCAACACAATATATGCGCTGGTCCTGTTCGTTCCGTCTCTCGTTGGCCTCTCTCCTGCTCGTTCTTCTTGCGACTCCGCAGCCCACTCGCGCCTACTCTGTCCTCACCCACGAGCAGCTCATCGACCTCACTTGGTCCGATTCCATTCAGCCGCTGCTGCTAAAGCGCTACCCCAACCTCACTCCCGCCCAACTCCGCGAAGCCCGCGCCTACGCCTACGGTGGATGCGTCATCCAGGATCTCGGCTACTATCCCCTCGGCAAGCCGCTCTTCTCCGATCTGCTGCACTACGTCCGCACCGGAGACTTCATCCGCGCCCTCTTCCGTGACGCCAAATCCCCCGACGACGTCGCCTTCGCCATCGGCGCGCTCTCCCATTACCTGGGAGACACCATCGGCCACGCCGAATCCATCAACCTCGCCGTCGGCACCGAGTTCCCCTTGCTGGCCACCAAATACGGCCCCAACGTCAACTACGCCGAAGGCCCGCACCAGCACGTGCGCGCAGAGTTCGCCTTCGACGTCAACGAGATCGCCAAGCACCGTCTCGCCCCAGAGCGATACCTCAACCACATCGGCTTTGCCATCCCTGTTCCCCTGCTCGCCCGCGCCTTCTACGACACCTACGGCCTCGACATCGCGCTCGTCCTCGGACATCACCGCCCCACGCTCCAGGGCTACCGATACTCCGTCCGCACCCTGCTGCCGCGCGTCGCCTACGCCGAAACCCTCCTCTACCGCAAACGCATGCCGCCAGACACGCCAAGCCCCGCGCTCGACAACCTCAATCAGCAGATCGCGACACTCTCGTCTCGAGACCACTGGGACAGTTATCGCAGCCACGCCGGCCTCGGAACCCACCTGCTCGCCGGCTTCATCTACATTCTCCCCAAGGTCGGCTCGCTCTCCGACCTTTCGCTGCGCGGCCCCACACCAGCCACCGAACAGGACTACGTCAACTCCCTCGTTCACACCGTCGACGCCCTCCGCCAGTCGCTCGCCCACGCAACCACCGCCGCCAACATCCCCAACAAGGACCTCGACACCGGAGACATCATCCACCCCGGCACCTACCGCCTCTGCGACGAGACCTACGCGAACCTGCTACACGAGATCGCCCGCGCCCCCGCCACGCCCATCCCCTTTGGCATCAAGCGCGACCTGCTCGCCTACTTCGACGACCCGGAGAAGGCCATCTACCTCCAGCGCAATCCAAAAATGTTCGCCCGCATGCAGGCCGAACTCCCCATCCTGGTCAACATCTCCACCCACGCCGCCTACCCCGACACCGCCTTCCTCCCCGAACCAGCCGAAGACGCCGCCCCGGCTCCTGTCCCGCAACCCCCAACCCAGCCCCCGCCCCAGCCACAAACCCAGTCACAGCCCCTGCTCAAAACTCCACCGCAGCCTCAAACCCAGCCCTAGCCCCTTTGCTTGTCATTCCCGAAGAAAATCTACTTTCGCCTTGCTATTGTCCGTTCTCCTACACCCTCCAAAAAAACTGTCATCCTGAGCGGAGCAGCTCGCGTTCTTTGCGAGCTGCGCAGTCGAAGGACCCCGAAGCCACCCGCCCACCCATACAGTCCGAACCGTTCTACCAATAAACTCCAGTCTTTGCCCCTAGAATATCTTGAAGTTGACCTCGACGTTCAGGTACACCGCGACCGGCTTGCCATTCTCTGTCGCCGGCTTGAACTTGTACTGCTTCACCGCCTCCACCGCCTTCTCATCCAGCCCGTCGCCAAGCCCGCGCGACACATGCAGATGCTGCGGCAGCCCCTGCTCGTCCACCACCATGTTGATAAGTACTATGCCCTCCACCTTGTCCTGCTTCGCCAACTCCGTGTACGAAGGCTCCGGCTCGTAGATCACCATCGGCCCTTTAACGTCACCGCCAACCTGCTTCACTCCGGCACTCGCCTCATCAGCCGGCGGAATCGGCCCCACCACTGTCGTCGAATCGCCCAGCGTGTAGTTCACCGTAATGCTTGTCTCCACCTCCACCGGCTTGCCATTCAGCAGATACGGCTTGTACGTCCACTTGCTCACCGCATCGATCGCGCTTTGCCGCAGCATCCCCGACCCGCTGATGATCTCTAGTTTCTCGATTGTTCCCTGCTTCGAGATAATTGCGTGCAGTATCACCGCCCCCTGCACGTGCGCCGCCTTCGCCTCTTCCGGATACACCGGGTTGACCTTCGTAAGGGTCATCCCCGCCAACGTCCCACTGGATACCCGCACCGGCCCGCCCGGAGCCACCACCGCGCCACTGTATACTCGCACCGGTCCCTGCGGGAGAGGCAAAATGACGGAGGGAGGAGGCGGAGACGGTGGCGCAACCAGAATCGGCGAAGCCCCCGATTCCTGGTTATTGCGCTGCAACTCCTGAAGCCGCTTTACCTTCCATTCGCAGCCTGTCTGATCTTGGACAAGTTTGGTGTCGTCATCTGACCGGCAAGAGTAATGACCAGCAGCCGCTTTGTCTTCCTCACAGGTACCGGGGTGCGCAATTCCGTCGTGCCAGTACGTGCATGACATGTCCGGAACCGCAGTCGTGGGTCGCCTAAACAGCGGGTTTGGAGTTAGCTTCAAATTCAAGCTGAAAGTTTTTCCCGAATCAACGCGCACGTTTTCCTGTAGCAGACGCAGAAAGCCGTTGGCCTCAACCTCGACGTTGTACGGGCCAGGCTGCAAAGATGAAATCGAATACTTGCCCGAGTTGTCAGTTTCGCTGCTCACTTTAGTCCCGTTGTCCGTATTGACTGAGCTCACCTTGGCGCCGGGAACGATAGCCCCCGTCTGATCGACGATGCTTCCTGCTATTGCGCCGTTGCCTTGCGCTGCTCCTGCCGCCGGGGCCTCTGCTTGCGCCATCAGGACCGGCTCCGTCAGCCGGAACTGGCGCATCGCCGGCTCAACAATCACCGTATTCAATGGAGCCACCGCTTCCAGATCCATCGGCGACGCCGCGTGCGCCGCATGGCTCAATGCGTTGACCTCCGCCCGCGCCATCGTCACCACATACGATCCGGCCGCAATCACAATCAAAGCCAGTACCATGAACGCCGCCATCTGCGAGACAGCCGAATCTTCCCTGCATCCAAGTAGCCGTTTAATTCGCATCGTCAGCACCCCGCCATTCGCTCCCAGCACAAACTCCGGGTTATACGACCGCCGCTCTTCCAGCAGCGACAGCGCCCGTGCATACCCCAGCCGGTCGCCGCCCACCGCGACCGCCAACTCGTCGCAGCAGCACTCCCGCTCGCGCCGCACCTGCTTCGACACCCACCACACCGCGGGGTGATAGAACAGAACCGTCTCGATCACAGACTGCACCACGCTCACCAGATAGTCGTGCCGCCGGATGTGCGCCAGCTCGTGCGCCAGGATCGCCTCAATCTGCATCGTCGAGAGTCCGGTCAGGCAGCTCGCCGGAACCAGCACCACAGGTCGCAGCCAGCCAATCACCGTCGGAACCTGGACCAGCGCGGAGTGCATCAGCCGCACCGCGCGCGCAATCCCAAGCCTCCGCCGCATCGCCTCAAAAATCTGCTGCAACTCCGCCGGCACAGCCGTCGTCGCAACTAGCCGCATCCTTCGCGCAACCAGCAGCCCCACATTCAGCCGCACTGCAAAGAAGATCACTCCCGCGAACCACGCCAGCAGTACCCACGGCAGCGCGTGGTCCAGAGCCACGGCAATCCGCTCCGACAACAACGCGCTCGTCTCTCCCGCCTCAACCCGCAGCACCATCCCCGGATCGATCACCACCGCCGAATCGTCCAGCGCGGCCCGCTGCCGGTACTCGGCTGCGGCCAAATGTGCAAACGTCGCCAGCGGCAGCGCAACCATCAGCCCCAGCGCAAGGCAAGCAGCCGCATAGCGCGCCCGCGACGACCGCCCGCCTAGCGCAGCCAGCACGCACCACAACACGAGCGCGACCAGCGCCCCCTGCCAGCACAGATGAAGCAGCGTCCAGCCCAGCGCGTGTACCAGCGGCTGCCCGCAGATCGCAACTAGAGTTGTCATAGCGACCTCTTCTCATACTCGTCCAGAATGCTGCGAATCTCCGCCAGGTCCTTCGCCGACACCTTCTGCGACGACAGCGCCCCCAGCACCAAATTCTTCGCCGAGCCATCGAAGGCCCGGCGCACCAGGTTCCGCGTCAACTGCCGTTGCGTCTGCTCCTTCGCAATCCGCGCCTCATAGACGTGCGACCGGAACTGCTCGCTGCGCGCCAGCAGGCCCTTTTCCGCCATCACCTGCATCTGCTTCAGCACCGTCGTATAGCCGGTGTCCTTTTCGCTCGCCGTATGCACGTCGCGCACCGTGCTCGGCCCCAGTGCCCAAAGAATGTTAAGGATCTCCAGCTCGGCCTCGGTCGGTAACTGCATCGCATCACGGTTTGGAACTCTTCGCCTCATCATGCAAACACATTAGTACGAGAATCCTCGTATGTCAACGATTATTTTCGTATGTTCTCGTCCC
>Ga0187851_10003213_pt1 | contig 13880 bp, 4 predicted proteins | sample June2016WEW_6_10_FD_132997 | JGI IMG/M metagenome (GOLD analysis project Ga0187851, IMG submission 132997) | Peatland microbial communities from SPRUCE experiment site at the Marcell Experimental Forest, Minnesota, USA - June2016WEW_6_10 | ecosystem: Environmental > Terrestrial > Soil > Wetlands...
AGGGCCAGCTACATCACCGGCGTGGGCATCAGCATCGACGGAGGACTCTCCCCGGTCATTTGAAATTAAGTAAATTTCGTCGTTGAAGCTCCGCACTCGCGTCGCGGTGGCGTTCGTCGAGCGGCGGCGCCGCCTCGAGGACTCTTCGCCGATCGTCCCTCTCGGGCTTGAAGTGGACCTGAGTAATGTACGTGAAAGCGCAACGAACGTAAAGAGTCCGTCCACTGTCGAAGCGCCTTACCGCAGCAACGTCCGAAACGGTGGCGGGGTAGAGGAATTGACTTGAGCGAAGACGGCCAGGTTGCATCGACGCGAGGCTCACCAGCAGCGAGCCTTTTCGAAGTCGGCGTGGGTTTCTACGCGATCATCTTTACCGACATCGTCTTGTCGACGGGGCTGCGTACCCAACTCGGTGACGCACTCGCCGACGTGTATCACGCCGAAGTCGACGCGCTGACTCGAGAGATCATCGAGATGCATCGCGGACGGGTGGTCAAGGGCCTGGGCGACGGCCTGATGGCGATCTTTCGCGGACCGACCGAGGCGGTGCTCGCGAGTGTCGAGGTGCAACAGCGCCTGATCCGGCGGAATCGAAACGCGGAGGTATCGCTGCACGTGCGCGTCGGGGTCAGCGTTGGTGAGATCGAGGTCACCGAAGACGACGTCTTTGGCTACGCGGTCAATGAGGCGGCTCGCCTCTGTAGCGCGGCCGAGGTCGATGGCGTTCTCGTGAGCGATATCGCGGCGAATCTGGCCCGGCGGGCCGAAGTCGAATTCGCACCGAGCCAAGAAGTCGAAGTGACGGCGTCCGCACCCCCAACCCCCGCGCGCGCCGTCGTCATCAGTTCGGTCGCCGAACCTCTCATTCCCTTGGCGAGTCCCCTCGAGTTCCACCAGCACGGCGGTCGCTTTGTCGGCCGATCGCGAGAGATAGAAACGCTTTTGGGGCAGTGGACGCGCGCGTGCGAAGGTTCCGTCGAGGTGAGCGTGCTCACGGGCGAGCCGGGATTGGGCAAGACCACGTTGACGGGCGAGTTCGCGCGTCACGTCGAGACGACGGGCGCCATTGTTCTCTACGGTCAGTGCGAGGAGCGCACGCCCGCCCCCTACCAGCCGTTCGTGCAGGCACTGAGCCATTTCGTCGAACACTGTCCTCCCCGAGAACTCGAGCAACTCATTGGACCCCACGCGTCGGATCTCAGCCAATTGGTGCCAGCGATCGGTGAGCGTCTCGCCCTCGAACCGCTGCCCCGTCTGTCTAATCCCGACGCCGAACTCCTTCGCAGGTACGAGGCCTTCGGTCTCACGCTTCGATCGCTGGCGGATCACGCGCCGGTCCTCTTGATCGTTGACGATCTGCACTGGGCCGGAACGACGACGATCGACCTGCTCGATCGAGTCCTGCACGACGCGCACCAACGGAGGATCATGGTGTTGCTGGCGCTTCGGGGATGGGATCCGATGACCGATCCCTACGTTGACCATTTCCTCGCCGACCGACACCGACTTGCTCATCACGTCCAGGACATCGTGCTCGAAGGGTTGGGGCCCGATGAGGTGGGCGAACTGGCCTCCGAGTGGAAACACCGCACCGACCTTGCCGCCAGCGAGACCGAGGAACTGTGGCAGATCACCGCAGGGAACCCGTTGTTCGTATCCCAGGTGTTGCGATCGACTGGTGCCGATGAGGTGGTGCCCGAACACATTCCCCAAGGTGTCGCTGACGTCATCAAGCGTCAGCTCGAACGACTGGACGCCGAGACGAGAGAGCTACTGGCGGTCGGGGCGCTCGTGGGACCACGATTCGAGTTCGGCGTCGTGGTTGGGGCGACGGGTCTCGCGCGCGAACGCGCACTCGCGTGCCTCGACGACGCGGTGCGCGCTGGCGTCGTTCGCTCGCTGGAGGGTTCGCCCTTGCGCTACGAGTTCAGCCACGCCTTGGTCCAGCGCACCATTGAGAATCAGTTCAACGCGGCGCGACGTTGCGAGGTCCACGCGAGTATCGCTGAGACGCTCGAAGTGACGTCTTCGCTGTCGCCCGATGATCGGTTGCGGCGTCTGGCGATGCACCTGTACGAAGCGGGCGAGCTCGGTGACCCCGCTAAGGGCGTGATCCTCGGTTGCCACGCGGCGGAACTGTCGATCCACCAACTCGCCCTCGCCGACGCCGTCGAGCAACTTCGTCGCGTCGAGACCTTGCGCGTCTTGGCTCCCGACGAGCGGCGCGACACCGAGTTGGCGGTGCTCTGGGCCGAAGCGAAGTGTCTGGGCTCAGAACCTGACGCGCGCGAGGTCCAGTTAAAAGCCGTCTCGATGGCCGAACAGCTCGGCGACGCCACGCTGCTGGCTCGCGCCGCCCTCGCCAACTCGAGGGGCTACTTCAGCGTGTTCGGCAGCACTGACGAAGAGCGGATCCGCGCATTGGAGTCGGCCCTCGCGCTCTGTGAGCCCGACGACCACGCCACCCGGGCGATGCTGCTGTCGCGACTCCAGATTGAACTGACATTTGACGCAACGGGGCGTCGCGACGTGGCGATGGTCGACGAGGCCCTCGCCATCGCGCGATCGCTCAAAGACCCGCCCATTCTCGCGAGCGTGCTGCGACACCGCCAGTACGTCCTGGGCGCTCCGCAGTACTGCGACCTTCGGGTCACGGAAGTGCAAGAAATGATCGAGATCGCGCGAGCCATGGGTGACCGTATGCTCGAGATCCACAGTTGTCGACTGATGTGTGCCGCCGCGACCGAGATCGCCGACGTGCAGCAGGTGGACAAATCCCTGTCACGACTGGGCGAGCTGAATGAGGAAGTCGACCTGGCGGTCTCGCGTTGGGAATTCGCGTCGGTTCGCACGAGTCGGGCGTTGCTCGGAGGTCGGCTGAAGGAGGCCGCCGCGCTCGTCAAAGAGGCGTTCACCCTCGGCGCCGAGGCGTGGCAGGCCGACGCCTACGTGTTTACGGGCGCGCAGTTGATGCACCTGAACTACCTGCGCGGTCGCCTCCCGCTCGTGATGGACACGTTCCTTGCGATGACGCCCGCCGAGATCACCGGTCCCCTCAGCGCGTGGGTCGCGCGAATGCTCTACGAGGCCGATCGCCACGACGAAGCCGCGCAGTGGTGGGAACAATCGCTCTCGACGGGGCTGACGAACCAGTTTGAGATTGGGATCCAGGCGGGACTCTTACTCAATTCTTGGGCTTTCATGGCTTCGGTCTTCGATCCGGGAGACGGCGTGCGTGAGGAAGTGCGAGAGCGCCTGTCACCCTTCGCTCGCCGGCTCTTTAATCAGTTGGCCCCGGACCAACCGGGTCATCACTTCCTCGCGTTGCTGTGCGACGCGGAGGGTGACGCGAAGGGAGCCGACGAGCATTTCGCGTCGTCAATAACGTTGCTCGAGGGCATCGGGGCTCCGGTGATGGCGGCGATCTCCCAAGTCGCCTGGGCCCGGTCGCTCGCCCGTCGGCTCGAGGTCGATCGGGCCAAGGGTCTGGCGCAGGTCGCCCTGGACGTCGCGATCGAGGCGGGCGCGACTCGCATTCACGACGAGGCACAGAAGTTAGTGGGGGCATTGACATGAAGCGGGGCGTCACGAAGGATCACATCGAGCAAGTACTCGCCATTGACGATCGCGTCTTGCGCAACTATTGGGTCACCCAGTCCTACGGCGACTTCGCGTCCGCGTTGACGGCGTTGCTCGAGGCCAATACGGCGAACTGGTGCACCTTTGGGACCTGGGCGTCGCGCACGGTCGGAGCGAACATGCGTGGCGAGGCGCTGCCCGAGTGGCTGCATAATCGAGTGCTCATGCCCGACGGGCTGATGGGTCTGACCAACGAAGTCAAGGAGGCCCCGCGCTGGCACCACCTGCACCACGTCTTGACCGACGTGACGCCCGAACACCTCATGGACGTGACGCGAAGCCTGCTCGGTGAGATGGCGATCAACCTCTCGGACGGCAACACCGAGGTCTTCGCCGAGATCACCCCTCCCGCGGCGGTCTTCATCGAGGTCGCCGGTTCTGGCGCACGAGGTTCGGACGCGCGAGCTCGCGTGCTGGCCGCGTGCGAGGGTGCGCCGGAATTCGACGGCGTCAATCGCCTGCACGCCGGCTACGACCTCTACTGCGACGCGCTTGACGAACCAGATCCGATTCTCAAGAGTCAGAAGATCTTGGCCGGTTCGCTGCAGTTGGCCATTCACGAGCAGAACCATCTGCAACCGGTAATCGTCTCGAGCATGGATATGGGTGTGAACCTAGCGGCCGCCCGCTTGAAAGAGAAGGTGATGAAGGGTGCGGCGGACCTCGAGAAGATCGAGAGCGAACTCGACAAGGCACTGAGTCCCGCCGCACGCTGGATCGGCGACACGTGGGATGACATCATGACCGCGACCCTCGGGACGCTGCAGAGTCCTGAAGGCACGATGCGTCTCGACCACGACGTTCCCACACCGTCCGGGCTCACGTTCGTTCCCGAGGACCTGGTCGACGTGCGAGTGAACGAGCTGCAAACCCTGCTGGCGCGATTCAACCGCGCCAAGGAGGACGGTGTGCGAAGCCTCGCGCGAAACTGGGCCGACTTCGAGGATCGGATGAATTTCATCACCAACCTCTTCGTGTCGCGTCACCACGTGCCCGAAATGTTCGCCGAGCCCTTCGATCAATCCATCGTCGAGTCGATCGAGGCTGACCGGACTCCGCCACCTCCCCCACGAGGTTCGATCGAGTGACGGCGCCGTTTCACGCACCGAGCATCGGGACCGAACGGTTCACTGACGATTTCCTCGAGGATTTACGACGTGTGGGTGACGCCGCGGCGGACGCCGCCGTCGCGGCTTTCTTCGAGCAGATCGACCCCAGTGACGGGCCACTGTTCCCGATGCTCGTACGTACGACGCACGCCAACTTGAGCGACGAGGAGGCACCGGGCGTCGGTCCCTATGCCAAAAGGATCGAGCCGTGGCCCTCGTGGGTCGATGAATCGCTCGTGAAACGAGGCCAGGCCGTGTTCGGTGACTGGGGGCTCCAGTTGTCGTCGGGACTGTTCATGGCCTCCCTCCCCATGAGTTACGCGGCGGCCAAGGGCGCCGAGCCGCTCGTTCGCACGGCTCGACTGACGTCCAATCCCAAGCGGCGCTACCTCGAGACCGGTCAGATGATCATCGATGCCATGACGCCCAAGGCAATCGCGCCCGGAGCCGTTGGTTATCGAGCGGTGCGCCACGTGCGACTCATCCACGCCGCCGTGCGCTACACCTTGCTGCACCCCGAGATCATTCCTGTTGGCTCGGGACCGGCTCCGGGTCCGTGGGACATGACGCTCGGGATACCACTCAACCAGGAGGACCTGCTCGGATGTCTCTTCGCCTTTAACGTCATCGGACTTCGATCGCTGCACCGGCTGGGCGTGAAGCTCTCGAGTCACGAGGTCGAAGCCTACGTGCACGTGTGGAACGTCGTCGGACACCAAATCGGCATCCGTGACGACCTGTTGCCGCTGGACTTTCGCGACGCCTCGGTTGTCGCGGACCGGATACTGGCCCGCCAGAGCGCCCCGAGCGAAGCGGGCAGTGAACTCACCGCGACCGCGGTCGCCGCGATGCGCGATCTGCTCAAGCTCAAACTGTTTAAGGGGCTTCCCGCGTCGGGCATTCGTTACTACATCGGTGACGAGATTGCCAACATGTTGCACGTCCCCGACGCGGATTGGACGCGGTCGCTCTTTCCGATGATGCGACGTATCGACGTCGCCACCGATCGTCTGTTCTCGTGGTTGCCGGGAAATCATTCGATCTCGGCGGCGATGGGTCGAAGGATCGTGGCGGGATTCGAGAGCGCCGAACGCAGCGGCGGTCGACCAAGTTTCCAGATAACCGATGAACTTCGTGACGCGTGGGGGATGGGTGTTCGTTCCGCGTAAACGACTCTGGACCCCAAGGCGCTTCGTCTCGAGTCAACATATTGACTAAACACTTAGTTTAATTTCGTTTACTCTGTATGAGCAGTGTGGGCCGACACAAATGCCAATCGGAGCATCGCTGATTCCTTGGTGAGCCATCGGAGTTCGGAACCGGGCTTCGAGTGGGGTGTCATGGGAATTGAGTGTGCGGCAACCAGCCATTCGCTCGGCCCGTCGTGCTCCTGGGTCGGTCCGGTGGTCGCGCGGGTCGTGCCTTCGACGCAGGCTTGGAGGCGAATGCCGTGAGCTTCGTGGTGAAGCATCGTCCCACTACAGCGTTGCTCGCGGTGGTGATCTTCGGCGCCGTGCTGTCGATTGGCGCCGTGACCTCAACGGGGCCGCGACCCGGAAGTCACGGCGCTGGTCCAGTCCCCCATATTCTCAACGCCTGTCAATTCTCGACCAGTTCGGTGTTCGACACGCAGTGGTCGGTCACCACACCACCCGAGGAGGTTAGCGTCCACGGGCTCGACTACCCCGTCAGCGACCTTGGCTTCTATCACCACCTGAGTGCGGCGGACTACTCGACCGGGGATTACTTTCTGTTGGACAACATCGGTGGTTCGAACTTCGCGCTGGACCTCTATGACTCGTCGGGGAGTCTCCTCGAGGTCGTGGACTCCTCAGGCACCGTCATCGCAGTCGGCAGCAACTATCTCTTCTACCTCGGTCCCTACGCCAATGGCACGCTTCTGACGTTGCCGTCGTTGAACTTGAGCTTTAGCAGTCCACCGACGACGTTGCCCGCGATCTCGGAGTCACCGACACTGGCCCTGATTGACCAGGCGTTGTCGTGCACGCCCGGGGTGCCCGGAACGCCAACGCCGTACGCGGCGGTGCCGGAGAACAATTCGGCGACCTTCGGATGGAGCGCTCCTGTCGACACCGGGTCAAGTTCGATTGGGTCCTACTCGGTCTACGTGAACGACGTGACCAACTCGAGCGATCCGACCAATGGCACGGTTCAGACGTTCGCGAGTTGGTCGCAGGTCGATGGCTACGACGTGGTGAGCATCACCGGCCTCACCAACGGTGACACGTACACCTTCTCGGTGGCCGCCACGAACTCGGCTGGCACGGGTGACTATTCTGATCCGTCGCCCCAGCAGGTGATTCCAGGACAGACGCCGCTGGCGGCACCGACGGGGGTCACGGCACAAGGTGGTGATCAGTTCGTGGATGTCACCTTCGATACCGTCGACGTCCCCGACCAGGGGACGACTCCGATTGTCGAGTACTCCATCACCGGCACCGACGCCACGAACAGCGCGAACGACGTGACATCCGACTGTGCGGCCGTGGTCGCCGCTTCCAGCCAGTCGTGCAGCGTCCCCCACGTCACGGTGGGTGACAGCTACACCTTTAGCGTTCAGGCGATCAACGCTGAAGGCGCGGGTCCCAGCTCGTCGCCCTCGACGTCGGTCACCGTGTTCGCGTGGCCGTTTGACGATCCCATTGGTGCGACCGTCTCGGGCATCAACGCCTGGTTCGCCGACTACGAGGGGGGACCCGACGGTGACGGATTCGTCACTGAACTCAATACGTTCACGAACAGCGCCACCGAGATCGACGCGACCCAGTTCGATAATCCCCAAGCAATCTCCTCTGACGGCACGCACGTCTGGGTCGCCGACGCGTCGGGCGGCTCGACCACCGAAGGCTCCGTGATCGAGCTCGACGCCAGCGGCAACTTCATCCGCGAGATCGATTCGCCCGACTTCAGTGATCCCGACGCGATCTCCTCAGACGGCACCGACGTCTGGGTCGCGAATGTGCACGGCGGCACGAACGGCACTGGCTCAGTGGTCGAGATCGATGTCGCGAGCGGTGCCATTGTTCAGCAGATCAATTCGCTCGACTTCGTGAATCCTTCGGGCATCTCCTCGGACGGCACCAACGTTTGGGTCGCCAACGAATACGACGGCACGAGTGGGGTGGGGAGCGTGACCGAGATCGACGCAGCGACCGGGACCCAGCTCACCGCGATCACCTCCGCCGACTTCGCCAATCCGAGCGCCATCTCGTCGGACGGCACCGATATCTGGGTAGCCAACAGCACGGGCGGATCTGGTACGGGTTCGGTCGTGGAGCTGAATTCCAGTGGGGTCGAGGTCCGTAACATCACCTCCAGTATTTTCGATCTTCCAGTTGCCCTCTCGTCTGACGGCTCCGACGTCTGGGTCGCGAACTACTCGGGGGGAGGTGGCCAGGGGAACATTCTTGAAATCGACATCCCCAGTGGGAGCGTGAGCGTGGTCAGTGCCGGTACTGTCGACGAACCGAGAGGTATCGCGGCCGAATCCGGCGAGGTCGCTTTCGACGACGAAAGTGGCGGCGCCCACGGAATTGGTGACGGTGACGCGATGACGACCTTCATCGAGCCTTCGACGCCGACAATCACGAATATTCCTGCCGAGGCGTTCGTGGGCGGTTCGTACAACGCCACGGTGTCGACCGACAGTCCCGGAGTCACCTCGGTCACCTCGTTCACGACGTCGGTGTGCACCGCGAATGTACTCGCCGTCGAGTTCGTGAGATCAGGGACGTGCACATTGCAAGCATCGGTGGCGCCGTCGGGCGCGTGGGGCGCCGCCGCGGGAACTAATCAAAGTTTTACCGTGACGCCTAGCGGCGGTGGGGTCGCGACGACCACTACTTCAACGACCACCACGACCACGAGTACGACCACCACGACGTTGAAGCCGACGACCAACACGACGCTGAAGCCACCGACCACCACGACCACGACCACGTTGGCACCGCCCGCCTCGACGACGACCACGCTGAGTCAGCCAGGGACGACGACCACCACGACGACGCTCCCGTCGCCGGCGACAGGTTCGCCGACCACCACGCCCCCGAACAGTTCGGGTTCCACGGGTGCCCCGTCGACCACGACGAACTCGACCACCACCACTGCGCCACCACCCGCGACGGCAGCCACCATCGCGTTCTGCGGGGCGCCCGGAGTGTCCCTTAAGCACTGCACGTTGACAATCCAGGGCCAGGGCCTCGCACCGAGCTCGACGGTCACCGTCGTGGTGCACTCGGCCCCCGACCGCGTGGGTTCGACCACCGTGCAATCTGACGGCAAATTCGACGTAGCGGCTTCATTGCCCCCGAACTTGGCCGTCGGCGTCCACCACGTCATCGTGACCGGGACTAACAGCAACGGCAGTCCCTTCAGTGAAGTCGAGGTCTTCACCGTCATCAAAGGTGAACGTCTTGGCTCCATCGGATGGGTGCCACCGACGCCACTCGCGGGCGACGTCCAGTTCGTGGCGAGTTATCATCGCACGGTCATCCTCGCTGCGACCGCGGGCGTGACCGCCGCCGCCGCCGCAGTCGCCTCGGGACTTGGTGGCGGCCTGGCTTTGGGCGGGGGTGGTTCGGTGCCCCTCGGCGGGGGGTCGCCCGGTGGATCAAAGGGTCCGGGTGGTGGCACGCTGGAGGACGTGGAGTTGGAGCGTCTCGAGGGCGACACCCGCGAAGTCGGACCGGGCGACCGGTCACGATTCTGGCGGTGGCCCGGCACGAGTTTCCTCGACCGCTGGTCCAAGTCGTTCCCACACCGAGCGGCGGCGGTCTCGCCCGTTGCGGGTCGAGTCATCATCGACGGTGACTACCTGCGCGCGATGATGGGCAGCGTCTGGCTCGGACTCTGTCTCGCGAGCATCGGCCTAGGGGCGTACGCGTCGGCGAGCTCGGGATGGTACGCCGTGCCGCCGAGTCTGGGTCTCTTCCTCGTTATCCTGGCCTTGGGCGTGTTCGACTCGATGCTGGGTCTCCTTGCGGGCGCGTCGTTCATACTGTGCTCGCTGTTCGCGGGTCACCTGTCGTCCGCCCCGGAACTTCGACTCAGTATGGGACTCGCCCTCGTCTGGTTCGCCGTGCCGCTGGCGGCGGCGGCGCTGCGTCCGTTGCGCCGAACCGTCACGTTGAAACTGGATGCACTGTGGGAACGGGTAGCGGACCTTGTCGTCTGTGGACTCTTCGCGGCCTGGGTGGCCGAGAAAATGACGAGTGCACTCTCGGGACTTTCGGGAGTGGAACTGCCCATCAACCACGATGTCGGCACCATCGTCGGTGCCGTGATGGCCCTCGTCGCGGTGCGCATCATCGTCGAGACGGTCGTGGCCCACTACTTCCCCGGTCGGCTCGCGGCGGTCAGGCACGAGGGCGAGCTGAAGTCGGGCAAACTGCAACGGACCCTCTCACTCTTCGCACAGATCGTCGTCTTCGTCTTCATCTCTTCAGCAATCTTCGGTGGGAGTTGGGCTTTGTACGTGGGAACGGCGGTCTTCTTCACCCCACTCGTCCTCGAACTCTTCGAAGAAAAAGTGCCCAAGAGTCCCACGGTGACGCGGTGGAAGCCCAACGGTATCGTGACCTGGACGATCATCATCGGCACGGGCGTACTCCTGGGCGAGCTTCTCAAGCGCACGGTGCACAGCGGTCACTTGGTCGAAGAGATCGGTTTCATCGTTCTGCCAATCCCCGTGCTCGTGTTCTGGACGCTGAAGGTCTTCGAGCTTCGTGAAGAGCGGTCCGAGGAGAAGGCGGACGAGAAGGCGCGAACGAGGGCGACGGGCCAGGGGGGACCGAACGAGTACGCCGATGCCAGCGCGGCGACCCAGGTCGCACGCGCCCGCCGAACTGTTACGAGCGCCAACGACGTCGCGGGGCAGGACGGATCGTTGAGTGGTCGATCGAGGACGAAAAGGCGAGCGACCGCGACGGCGCCAACCGCAACGATCGTCGCCGAGCGCGCGGCACCAATGCGAACAAGCCGCGCCGTGAAAAAGGTGGCGAAGCCGGCGCCCGAGACCGCACGCGACGCCGAGGTCTCTACGAGCACGCGCCGGCCGGCCCATACTCGCGCCGTCAAAGTCGTCGATGAACCGACTCGCTCAGCGCGTTGGTCACCGTCGAGTGCGGTTCGTACGTGGCTCGTGCGATTCGCGGGGGTGGCGCTGGTGGCGGTGTCGGTGCTGCTCGTCCACTTCCAAGGTGGCGGATAGTTTCTCGAGACGTGAGCCCGCGTGCTGATCACGCTCGCCGTGACCACGGCACCCGACTGGTGCCGTGGACTTCACGTGATGTTCACACGGTGTTCACGGACGGGTCACGGCGGGCGGGAGTTCTTGAAAGTAGGTAATTAATTAGGTTTCTTTCGCTTACTCTCTACGGAATGTCCGGTTCACGTCACGTTCGTCACGGGGGATGACGAGTGTGGAAAGTCGTGCACCGAGGGAGTGCATCAGGGAAGTGGCCACTTCAGCACCAGTGACGCCGCAGCGATCGCGACGGGTTCTCATCACGACCTTCAACGGCCCACCGACGCATGAACGAACGTCTGAACTCCGGGGCGAGGTCGGTTCGTGAGGCGCGAAGCGAAGCTGCTGCTCGCGACCGTGCTCTTCGGCGGGGTACTTTCCATCGGTGCGTCGACATCTGGCCATACGGGTCTGAGCATTCTCACCGGTCGGGACCTCGCACCGAGTGGCGTGCAGGCATGCCAATTCACGACCAACGACGTGTTCGACACGAAGTGGAATCAAGATTTGGTCTCGACGAGCGTTCCGCTTCAGGTCTCGAGTCTGAATTATCCGATAAGCGACAGCGGGGCCGCGAGTAATGACGGGTTCGGTACGGTTCTCAGTGCGTCGGACTACGCGCCCGGTGACTATTTCGCACTTGTGAACAACGCCGACTCCTCCACCTACGCGCTCGATCTGTACGGACCCGACGGCACACTGTTACAGACCGTGGACGCGACGGGGACGATCTACCTCATCGGCGCCAACTACCTCTTCTACGTGGGCGACGCGTATCCCGGCGGGAATGGCACGATTCTCACGACGTCGCCCTCGTTGAACCTCGCCATTGGCGGTAGCGCTTCGGTGAGCGTGAATGCGGTAAGTCCCTCGACTTCCGCTATCGACGATGCGTTTGACTGCGCGTCGGGTGCGCCGGGTCTACCCACGGTGACCGCGGCCCAGCCCCACGACCAGTCAGCGACGCTCACCTGGACGTCGCCGCCGACCAGCGGTTCGAGCGTCGTGAGCGGCTATGAAGTGTACGCGCACGACGTGACCGATCCCGCGAACGATTCCACGCAGGCCGCCTCTAACGTGTCGACGACCGGCACCACGAACACCGCAACCGTCACCGGTTTGACCGACGGCGACGCCTACACGTTTTCGGTCGCGGCGACGAACGACCAGGGGACGGGCAGCTACTCGGATCCCTCGACACCGCCGGTCATTCCCGATCCCATCGCGAACGACCCTACGGGGGTTTCGGTGAGCCAAGGGAACCAGTACCTCGCGGTGTCCTGGACCTACCCGGCGGAAGAGTCGGGTGCGGCGAACTACGAGGTCGTGGGCCTGGACCAGACGAATAGCGCGAACGACGTGTCGTACCAGTGTCCGGCCAATCCTGATTCGGATGCGCTCAGCGAGACGTGCAGCGTGCCTGGCGTAACGGTGGGTGACGACTACGTCCTTTTCGTCGAAGCCCTCAACACCGACGGCGATATCACGGGCGTCTCGGTCGCGCTGCCACCCACGCCCGTGATCTCGACGCCCTTCGATGACCCAGTTGGCGTGTCCGCCGACGCGACCCACGCCTGGTTTGCGAATTACGTGGGAGGACCCGACGCGACCGGATCGGTCACGATGGTCACCACGTCGTCGGGTGCGGTCAGTGAGATCGACTCGCCGGATTTCGTGAACCCGGACGCCATCTCGTCCGACGGTACCCACGTGTGGGTGGTGAATCAAAACGGCGGAACCGGGAACGGCTCGGTGACGGAACTCAGCGCCTCAACCGGAGCCGTGGTCCAGAACATCACCCTGTCGGATTTCAATGATCCCGTCGCCATCTCCTCGGACGGTACCGACGTGTGGGTCCTGAACCAGTTCGGTGGTGGTGAGGACGGGTATAACGGCGCGATCGTCGAACTCGACGCCGCCACCGGGGCCGAGGTCCAGTACCTCACGTCGTCCTTCCTCGTCGATCCCGTCGCCATCGCCGCTGATGGCACGCACGTCTGGGTGGCTGACCAGTCCGGCGAAGATTCGGGTGACGTCCTCGATTACAACGTCGCGGATAACTCGTTCACGGACCTGACGCCGAGCGGGTTGGAGAGTCCCGACGCCATCGCCACCGACGGCACCCACGTCTGGGTCGCGGACAACCCGGGCGATGGCTCGGGTTCGGTGTTCGAACTCGAAGCGTCCAGCGGCGATGAGGTTCGGCATATCACTGACGCGAGTCTCACCTACCCGGTCGCCATCTCGACCAGTGGCGCCTACGTCTGGGTCGCCAACAGTGACGGCTACGGTTCGTCGGGCGGCGAGGTGTCGCGCGTCACCGTGTCGAGCGGCGCGGTCTCCGAGCAGAACGACGCCAGCATCGATGACCCCACCGGCATCGCCGCGAGCGGCGCCACCGTCTGGCTCTCGGATTCCATGGGCGGTACGTACGGGCTGGGTAACTACTCCGAACTGGTCGCCAAAACGGTACCGAGCACGCCCAGTATCGCGATCCTCCCGAGTTCGGGCGTCGCGGGCCAGTCGTTCACGGCCGTGGTCACGACTACCAGTGATGGTGTGACGTCGGTCACCTCGTCCACGCCGACGGTCTGCACGGCGAGTGGCCTTAGCGTCAACTTCGTCGGTGCGGGTACCTGCACGCTTCAAAGTTCGGTGGCGGCTTCGGGTACCTACTACGCCGCGACCGGTGCGACGCAGAGCGTCGACGTTTCCTCGGACTTCGGCGTCACGGCCACGACTACGACGACGACGTCGACCACCACCACGACCGTGCCGCCGACCCCTACCACCACGACCTCGACGACATCGACGACGACCACGACCGTGCCGTCGACGACCACGACCACGCTCGGGACCACGACGAC
>Ga0187851_10003214_pt1 | contig 13878 bp, 16 predicted proteins | sample June2016WEW_6_10_FD_132997 | JGI IMG/M metagenome (GOLD analysis project Ga0187851, IMG submission 132997) | Peatland microbial communities from SPRUCE experiment site at the Marcell Experimental Forest, Minnesota, USA - June2016WEW_6_10 | ecosystem: Environmental > Terrestrial > Soil >...
CATGTTGTCCCATCATGATCAGCAGTCCTCCGAGGATCAAAATCACGTAGTACATGGAAGCAATACTTCCTTGTACCGCACCTCAGCTGCTAATCAGAGTGACTTTTTCAACACCCACGCCTGTTATCGCCAATCATACTAAAACAATCAAGCTAAAGCTTTCCCTCTCAGCTTGTTAGGCAAATCCAAAATTAAGTTGACCTTCGCGAGAGAATTGGTCTAGCGATTACAAGCCATCATCGACGAAATTCCTAGCTGTGGCGGCGGGAAGATACAAAGCACTGGCCCGAAAGTGCGGCGTTAATGGCAGGGATAAGATCAGCCCTCATCTGAGACTTCAGCACAAATCCAAGTGCCCCCTCGGCCAGACACGCTTCCACAAACTGGGGGCTTTCATGGATCGTCAGAAACACGATAGGAACCTTAGCCCCCATTTGCTGAAGCCGATGGGCGGCTTGAATTCCGTCCAACTCTGGCATCGATATGTCAGCCACGATGATGTCCGGGCTCAGCCGCATCGCCTTATCGACCATTTCGAGCCCGTCGCGAGCCACTCCTACCACTTCGAAGGTCGACTGCAGAAGCACCGTCACTCGCTCTAGTAGGAGAGGATGATCGTCGGCCAACAGGACACGCAGACGATTCTCAGAACTTTCAGGTTTTCCCACATCTGACATGAGCCCATCCGATGGCGACACGTCGTCGCCAAGACACGTTCACAGTGACAAGCCAATGTTAGGTTCAGTATCGAGACCCTCACAACTAGGGGAAACCCTAGTCACGCAAGGCACTGCAGTGAGTGAAATCAGGAGGACAGGGTTTGCTGGGAAGACTTGGAATCCATCGAAATCAGACCCTGCTTCAGGGCGAAGAGTACCAAGTCGGAATTGCTCTTCAGGTGAAGGTTTCCATGATGTGATGTTTTGTGGAACTCGACCGTCTTCTCGCTCAGGTCCAGGTGTCCAGCGATCTGCTCCACTGTGTTTCTGGACGTTCCTGAGTCCTTCTTGGACGATGCGAAACAGGCATGGCACCGAAAAGGTAAGTACTATACTGGTTTATCCGCGGCCGATTTTGGTGCTGCGGGCGCCCTGGGTCGGGCTCGGTCGTGGTTGATCTCATATTGGTCCGGATCAATAAACAAAGGCTGGAGGTTGGTGGTGCCGCCTTATCTGGAGGAGCAGATTGCCGGCCGGTCTTGGGGCGTCGGTCGGCGCACTCCCGGTCAATCCCACTTCTCGGAATCAGTGACAGCGGCGAGGCGCACGCTCATCCTTTCTGTTATTGCTGTGGCCTTGCTGGTGTCGCGGTCAACCGCAACGTCGCCAATGAGAGAAGTCCGGCGCGTGCTCATTATTAACGACCTTGGCATTATCTCGTCACCCGGCTTCTCTGAAGTCGATCAGGCAGTCCTCACTAGTCTGCAAAAATCTCCGTACCGGATCGAACTCTATCAGGAGAGCCTGGAACTCACCCTGTTCCCAGACCGAGTTTCCCAAGACAGGTTTCGAGGAGCGATTATTCAAAAATACTCAGCCCGCAAGCCCGACGTGATCATTGCCGCCGGGCCCGTGTCCCTGAAGTTCATCGCCAAGCTGTACGACAAGTTCCAGGGTACTCCGATTATCTTTTGCGCAATTTGGGGCGGAATTCCGGACCAGCTAAGGCACGGCGTGCCCTTTACTGGTGTCTTGGCCCAGTTACACCCCGAAGGAACCCTAAATGCGGCGTTGCACTTGCTGCCTAGCACCAAGCACGTGGTAGTCGTCGGTGGCGTGGGCAAGTTTGACGAAGGATTCGAAGCCATCGCTAAGCAGGGTTTCCACAACTACGAATCGAAGCTGGAATTTGAGTATCTGATTGACTTGACCATGCCCGCACTGCTTGAGAGGCTCAAGCATCTACCCAGCGATACGATTGTTTATCACACTGCGATCACGCAAGATGCCGCGGGAGACCACTTTATCGATTCAGCTCAATCGATACCGATGGTGGCCAGTGCAGCGAATGCTCCAGTCTTTGTAATGGACGATGTGGATCTTCGGGCAGGAACAGTGGGCGGCGATCTGGTGAACTGGGCCGACGACGGTCGTGTCGCGGGAGAGATGGCAGCAACCACGCCTATATGTTCGACTGGCGGGCGCTCAAGCGCTGGGGGATGAACGAAAAGAACCTTCCCCCGGGCAGCATCGTGCTCCATCGGCAGCCGAGCTTCTGGGAGTTATATAAGCAGTACGCCTTCGCCGCCATTTTTCTTATATTGGTGCAGTCCGCGGCCATTCTTGGACTCCTTTGGCAACGAGCCCGACGAAGAAAAACAGAGGCAGAGCTTATAAGATCAGAGGAAAAATTCTCCAAATCCTTTCGACAGAGTCCTCTTGCCATCAGCATAGCCAGTACGAAGGATGGTTGCTACATTGACGTCAATAAGACTTTCGAACAGCAAACTGGTTGGTGCCGCGACGAAGTCATCGGCCGGAGCCAGTCAGATATCAACCTTTGGGTAGATCCCCGTCAAAGATCGCTGTTCATTGAACAGCTTCTCGCTGAGGGCAACGTGCGAGACTTGGAGGTTAGGATTCGCAGAAAAGATGGTCGGATTCGGACAGTTCTTGGTTCAGCAGAATTGATTGAGGTCAATGGTAAGCCGTGCACACTTTCCGTGATCGCTGACGTCACGGAGCGCAAGCAGGCAGAGGAGGCCCTTGCCAGTTTGAGCGGTCGTTTGATCGAAGCACAAGACGAAGAGCGCAAGCGAATCGCCCGTGAGATTCATGACGACTACAACCAACGGGTAGCGATGTTGGCGATTGACCTGGAACAGTTGGCTGAAAACGTCGGGGACTCTTCAGGCGAAACAAGCCAGACGGTCCATGAACTTTTTGATCGCGTCAGCGAGCTCGGTGCAGATCTGCACTCCTTATCACACCGCTTGCATTCTTCTACTTTGGAGAGTCTAGGGCTGCTCGCTGGCCTGGAAGCGTACTGCAAGGAGTTCGCGCAGCAACAGGGAGTACAGGTCGATTTTGTACATGAGAGTGTTCCCCGTGGCGTCCCAGCAGACGCCGCGCTGTGTATGTTCCGCATCACCCAGGAGGCCCTGCGGAACATAAAGAGGCACAGCGGTGCCAACCGGGCCGAGGTTCGCCTAGAACAGCTAGACGGGATGCTCCACTTGTCAGTTTCCGATCGTGGAAGGGGTTTTAATTCGAACAAGCCGCCAGCAGAGAGCGGAATTGGTATTCACAGCATGGAGGAACGCTTGCGACTTCTAGGAGGGAAATTGGAAATTCAATCGCGACCCATGGAAGGGACTAGAATTGACGCATGGCTACCACTCAAGATGACTAGCGCGGCGTGAAGGCTAGATCGAAAGCACGGTGCACCTAACCTGGGAGAAGACGGCGGAAGCTCTCGAACGATCACTTCATTACATGCTCAGCTGAGAACTCTCTTGGCACTGAAGATATTACCGTAACTGTTGTAACATCGCCATATCGTAAGTTACGACGGCGAACGCGCCTCAAAATCTCATGAGACTGTTGAAAAACTAGCGGAGAGTGGTGAGATCTGGGTGGGGACGGCCTTAATCCGGAATTTTCCCTTGCTTGTCTAGTTCTCTAGTTCGTTGCCATCAGCCATCTCGCTTCACCCGAGCTGCACGTTGAGTGTAGTGGGTCGTGGCTTTAAGAAACGTACCGGGCGTTTCAGGTTCTGGGCGGTGGCGGCCAACAAGAACTGCACCTCGCGAAATATGCCCGACTGGCGAAAACGCCCATGCCGGTTCTTGGAAAAGGTCGAGTGCTCCGGAATCTCTGCTCCAAAGTCCAGCCGGGTGAACCAGCGATAGGCCAAGTGCATCTTCACTTCTTCCAGCAGGCGCCGTTCGCTGGTAATTCCGTACAGATAACCAATCAGCAAAAGGCGCAGCAGCACCTCGGGGTCGATCGAGGGCCGACCGGTCGAACTGTAGAAAGGCTCCAGAGCTCGCGCACGAAGCTCAGATTGACGTACTTATCGATAAGCCGGAGCAAGTGATCTTCGGGAATCTGATCTTCCAAGCGGAAGTAGTAGAACAGCGATTCGGTGCGCTCGTGCTGACCCATCATCGTCTCGTTCCCCCTGAGTGATGGTTAGCACACCTGTTCTTGCCGACAAACAGAAAAACCCGGGAGGCACCGAGTTTTTCAACAGTCTCTCATGTCTGTGGGCAAGCTGACAGTCGGCTTGTCCGCCTTGCCCAATCAGCCATTTACAGGCATCGATTCCTGAGGGTGATTGGGCAAGCCGTAGAAATCACCAGCGATTCAGGCCGGACTTTTCTGAGCAGAGGGCTGCGGAAGTGTGACCGCTGGATTGGCGGCGATTGGCCGCAGCACCGACCACGGACATCTCACTCTGTCGCACTAAATTGAGTGAACTCCAATTGGAGTGCGAGGCTAACACTATCTGGTCCGGGTCAGCTCAACCAAGGCGCCCGGAACTTATTAGATGTTCTACCGCGTCATCCCTGTTCAGGCAAGTCTAATAACATAAACGCAATTTGACCTGATGCTCTGCCCTTTCGCGCCCTGCTCACGGGGTGACTTCGAAAACAAAACCTCCGCCATAGTCCGCGGCCGTGGTGTACAGATTGCCGCTGGCATCGAGTACCACGTTACCCAACGGAAAGGCGCCGACGCCGCCAGAAAATCCGGTGAGTGTCCATCCGCCATTCGAAGGAGTCAAGCGGAAAACCTCCTGGTCGGCCTGCGCCAGAGTGCCGTAGAGATTGCCGGCTGAATCGAAGGTCAAGTCGGCGACTGAGCCCTCGTAGGCGCCAAAATCGTGAAGCGCCTTAAACGTCCAGCCGCCGTTGGAGGGTGACAATTCGTACACGGCAGCCGCGCCGGAGAACGAGGCACCGTACAGATTCCCTGCTGAGTCAAGAATCACCCCGCTATAGACCTCAAAGCCGTCCTGTCCGCCCCCGAAGCTGTAGAGAACGCTTTCCGTCCACCCTGAGCCGGAGGGCGTCAAGTCATAAACCGTGCCGTCGTACTGTGCCCCGCCGAGGAACGTTGTGCCATACAGGTTCCCGGCATTGTCGAAGACTACCCCGGCGTAGGGGTATGCCCCGTCCTGACCTCCCTGGAAGCTGTAGAGAATCTTCTCCGTCCAGCCGCCGTTGGAGGGCGACAGCTCATAGACGACGCCACAACCACCCGTGCAGGCAGCGCTGCCGCCGTTGGGGGTGGTGCCGTAGATGTTGCCCGCCAGGTCGAGGGTCAGGTCTCCAAACTCGGGATTCGCGCCATCGCTGCCGCCCGCGAAGGAGTACAACACGGTTTCCCTCCACGGGCAGAGAAAGGCTTTGCAGACAACCGCCGGCGGTTGCAGCCGGAAGACCACGCCTTTACTGTAGGCACCGCCATAGCTGGTGGTCCCGTAAAGGTTGCCGTCCGGGCCGATGATGACGCGCGCCTGAGGAGTGTCTCCGTCAGCGCCGCTAAAGGCGTAAAGCGGATAAAACACCCAACTGGAGCCTTTCGGCACCATTCTGAACACGGTGCCGCAGCCGCCACCGCAAGCACCTCCCTTGTTTCCTCCGTATGAGGCTGTGCCGTACAGGTTTCCCGCTCGATCCATGCTCAAGCCGGCGTAGGGAGTCGACCCGTCGGCCCCGCCAGTGAAGGCGTGCAGCGTGGTGAAGGTCTGCCCCTGCGCGGCGGCGGCGAGTACTAGGGCGGCGAATACAACCACCAGCACGACGACAACTAGTCCAGTCTGCAAGTTGGTGTCGAAAATCGAAGTTGCGCTTTGCTCTTGGGATCTCATGCTGATTCTCCCTGACCGCCTTGCCATCATTGCCGAAATTTGTCGATGCGTCCCATTCTGCCCGCCGGAGCTCGGCATAACAAGGGCGATTTCCCGAAACGCATCGCCTGTGGCGGAGTCGTCTTTGGCCCAGACATTTGACACACGTCGACCCTCCGATTGGCGCTGGTTCCGCGATTGTTTCATACGCCAAATGAAATTCTGTGGTTCACAACGGTCCGGCATCCTGATTGGATGCCGGGTTCTTCCGGATCCAACATCCGATCACTCATGTATCGTCCCCCGAGTGCCGTAGGTTTTGCGCCGACTGGATAGGCGTATTCGGGCTGGCGCTTAAAGACGTTTATGGCGTGACAGTGAAGATCGCACCTGCGCCCGTTCCACCGTCGCTCAGTGTGCCGTAGAGAACTCCTTTCGAGTCCATGACGACTCGGGCATATGGAGCTCCCCCGTCCCCGCAATAGTGGGAGAAGTCGTGATAGTCGGTGGGCGTCCACGAGCCGCTCGCGAGCTTGAACACGTTGCCTTCCCCAAACGCTGATCCATCTCCCAGCGTGGTGCCGTAGAGATTACCGGCCGCGTCAATCAGCAGGCTGTCGAACGGTCCTTCCTCGGTTCCGAGTGGGGGAATCTGGTAAAGTACGCTGAAAACCCAGGTACCCATGAAAGGCGTAAGCTCGAAAACTGCACCGCCGTTCGTTCCGAACGGAATGCCTACGGAAGAGGCGCCATAGAGATTGCCTACCGCGTCAAACACCAGGCCGGCAAAGGGATAGACCCCGCCGGCTCCGGGTGCAAAGTTGTAGATAACGTTCTCTGTCCATCCCGAACCCGTGGGCGTCAACTGGTAAACCGTGCCGTAGTTTCCAGAGCCCCCGCCGACGGTTGTGCCGTACAGGTTGCCGCTCTGATCGAAGATTACGCCGGCCTGGGGAGACCCGCCATCAAAGCCCCCCGTGAAGGGGTAAAGAACACTCTCTGTCCAGGTGCCACCGGAGTGTGTCAGCTCAAAGACCACGCCATTGCTGTATTTGCCGCCCGCGTAGGTGGTGCCATAGAGATTGCCCGCTTTGTCGAAGGTGAGCTCCCCCAGTGTGGGATTTGCTCCATCGCTACCCCCGCTGAACGCGTACAGCACAGTTTCTTTCCAGATTGCGGTTGCACCGGGCTTCACGTTGAATACTGTGCCGCAGCCAGTTCCGCTGCATCCCGATCCTCCACCGTTGATGGTTGTGCCATACAGGATGCCGTCAACCCCGATGACGAGTTTGCCCGACGGCTTCGAACCGTCCATACCTCCCTTGAAGCTGTACAGCGTCGTCAGGGTCCATCCCGAGCCCGTTCGCGTCAATTTGAATACGGTGCCGTTGCCCGAGGCCCCTGCGCTGCTTGCCGTTCCATAGAAATTTCCCGCTTTGTCGATCGTCAGGGCCCCGAGAGGAACTGCTCCGTCAAGGCCGCCCGTGAAGTTATAGATCACGTCATAGGCTGGCGCCGCGTCGCCCTGTATGTCCATCGCGCCCATCGGACCGTTGCCGTTGCTATTCCACGACACGCCGCCGTCGGTGGAATAGATATCGAGGGTGTTCACTCCCTGGTTGTTCCAATTCCAGGCTCCGAACGTGTCGCTGCTGAGATCATCCGGACCGATCACCATGAAATACGATTGCCCCGCAGTCATGGAGACCTGCGAGATGCCGCTAATGCTGAGCAGGTTGGGGTAAGAAACGCCTAGAACGCCAAGGAAACAAGCATTTGGCACCTGCGCGCCGGGAACGCCGTTATTGTCTTTCCAGATGGTCACATCGAACGTGTTTGCACCCGAGGCGTAAGTCAGTCCTAGATCAATCTGGCTGATGTTGGAGGAGCCGCTCCCCGGGATCACCAACAAGTTGCCGTTGGTGAAGCTTGTGCCGAGCGCCCCGGAGCCGGCGACCGTCCAACCGGTACAGCAGTTGTAAGGGTCTGTTGGAGGTCCCAGGTTACTGAACAGGACCGTGCCCGGCTTTTCGGATTTTGCTTTCGGGTTCGCCAAACGGGAAGCGCTGGGCGTCGCCTTCGCCTGAGTTGTGGATTGGGCTTGCGTCCGGTGAGCAATACCAACCACCAGAACCAGAACCAATACGACTGCGGCAACTGCGCGCAGCATTGCTTTGCCATTATGTTTCGCGAATCCCTGCAACATGGACGCTGCTCCCTTCGGGGCGAAAGGTCGAGAATCCCCGGTTCAGGTTCGCTGCTGTAGCGCCAGGTAGAGGGTCCCCTGCGAACCGAACGTGGCCCAGAATGCTACACCCGATTGCCGGCTATCGCAAAGGTTATCGTCGCCATTCTTACGTCGGCCGGCAGCTGGCAAGCTGGCCTGTGCCGAGTCCTCTAGTCCCGCCTTTAGGGACGCCAGAGCTCAGCCCAGCCATTCATCGCTGGGTTAGCTTGCAAAGAACACCCCGAGTCCTGTAAGCCGGAATTTCCTTTTTGGCCTCGAAAACGGCATCATAATACACTCATTCGACTATCCTGAACGAATAAATCTTGCCCGATGATGCTGCGTTCGTAGAAGCAAATGCTCCGGGCGGCAGGAATCCATACTCGCCAACGCTCACGGATAAGGAGACTTTATACGTGCGGGCAGTGACCTTCGTGCCCTCGAATTGCAAGAGATCACGGGTCGCACCGCCCGACACGTGAAAGACCCCGCCCGTTACGGTACGGAACTCCCGGTCACTGCCATGCTGGTGAAGCCGCAAAAGCTGGTATTCCGTTATTGCGACTCCTTCAGGCGCAACAATCACAAACTCCGGTCAGGTGATTTCTGCTGGTCGGGCCATTGACGCGGCCATTTACATCGCCTTTCACAATGCCAACCGTAGCGACGCTTTTTACGACGCCGCCCGTTTTCCAGTTCACAACTTCAGGAAGTACCTCAGTCCACTTACCCTTCTCCTTTGCGTAGACGCCGATTTCAGTTGGGATATCAGGATTGGGTGGGTCGGCCTGTGGGTTCGCTTGTAGCGGCTGCCGTGCCGCCTGAACAGGCACAGACGGTGCAGTCATCTTTTCGGCAGGTGATTGCACCGTGTCCTTCTTCGGATCAATCATGACTTGGATAACCCGGTCGCTGACGTGAGCAGCCTTGAGCTGAAGAAGCTGGTCAGTAGACAGATCGAAGCTCTGGCCCTTCTTCTTGATCTGCTCAATGATGAGATCGTCGCTCAGCCCCGCCTTTGACAGTTTGATGACATCATTGACGGTCATCTTTGTTTGCGAGGTAGCGGGGGGCAGGTATACCTGTCTGGGGTACGTCGTCTGTGCTCTCGCGTTCGTGGACGACCCAGTCAAGAGCATCAGCAAGACAAACAGCATAGCTATGGCGAAGGCTAACGACGGGGCGCGTTTCACGGTATTGCCTCCATCCAACGCAACCTGTGCGCGACACAAGACGCGCAGGGCAGCTCCAAAACTTCAGATTTCAACCGACAGGACTCGGGAGGAAAACGTGAGGTCGGACACCTCTCGTGGGCACGCGGGAGCCATTCAGTGGGCGCAAAGAGCTTCGCGGCCAGAAACTAGAGGCTAGGTGCCCACATGACTATTGACCGCGATGTCGTAGCGGGCCTGGCGCTGCATCTCGGCCGTGATCTTCGCGGCCAGCGGCCTTGTGGGCTGAGGGCGGTAGTAGTTGAATGGCGCGGTCGCCGATGGTTACGGCCTTGGCAGTGCGGAGCAGGAGGGCGGCACGGGATTTGGAACAGAAGTCTGGCGTGTCAGTGGCGGGGTTTTGGGTGGACGTGAAGATGCGTACTATCGCTAAGCTTGCACCAGCCGGCGAGGGAGAACAGGAGAAGGGAGTAGGCGGGCGCGCCTGTTCGCCATCCGCTCCAGCCGTTCCGCAGCAGTTCCGCGTCGGGTTGCGCTCTCGTCCTTCGTCTCACAGGGGATTCGAGCCGGAATCGGGAGAATAACTTTAGTCGGGTAACTATTGTTCCGCGTGGAACATTTTCATTGCTCGGGCCGACTACACGGACCGAGCCCGCACACAGCGCAAGGAGCTTAAAGCCGGGCCTGCTCTGGTACTTCCGTAAGTCCTTTCTTCGCGAAAATCTAAGCGATTGGATTTAACAACTTACAAACATTTTCTACAAAAACAGACAGCACTGGATGGCGTCAATGGGCCTGACGACCTGATTGCTGTGGCCGGTGATGAAGCCATTCGCTATGTTCACGAACTTGCTCAGCCGGCCACGGAGCTGGCCGTTGCTGAAGTCGAGGCCGCAATCGCGGACATTGTTGCGGCGAAGCCGAACATCAGTGCGGACCAAATGAGGCGCGCTCTCGATGCTGTTGCCGACGCCTCCGACCATGTGCAACGCGAGATGCTGGAAAGCCGACTCGCCGCCGCCGTCCGCGGTGTGATGCCCAAGAGCACCGTCGTCAGGCAGGTGAAAGCGCGTCGCCAAGAACGGGCTGCCCGACAGGAGGACTTCTCCCGCCAAAATCGAGAAGCCGAGTTACGAGCGGTGCCGGTCGATGCCAAGCGGTTGATCGAGGAGCTGGAAAGATTCTTCGCCGACCGTGCTCATCTGCCGCAAGGAGCCGCACTGGTGCTTGCATACTTCGCCTTGAATACCTGGACTTTCCGGCTATTCGATACGGTTCCGTACCTTCTCCTGGAAAGCGCCGTGCCTGGATGTGGTAAATCGACGGTTATTCGCTTATTGCACACCATCTCATGCCGTTCGCGTAAGGCAAGCTCGCTTAGCGAAGCAGTGATGTTCAGGCTCATCGACACTGAATCTCCAACGTTGCTTATCGACGAAGCCGAGACTCTCGATGGTCGCTCAGAGAGGGCGGAGGCTCTGCGGGCTGTCGCCCATGAAGGTTAAAAACTGGGCGGCCAAGTGCCACGTTGCGAGGGCGACGCACACCAGGTCCGTTGGTTCGACGTGTACTCTCCCAAGGTATTCGCGGCTATTGGCGGCTTGACCGGCGCCCTGCTGGATCGCTGTCTCATTATCCACATGGAGAAGGCCCAGAAGGGCAGCGTCCGCAAATCCACCCGTCTTCGGGCGCTAGGTCGGGACGGGAAAAATCTGGTCCTACAGCTTGAAGCCTATGCCCATCAGGCCACGGACGCACTTCGTCAACTGTACGAAGCGGAACCCGATTGCGGCTATTGGCCATCGATAACCGACCGCGAGGCCGAATTGTGGGGACCACTCCTAACTCACGCTCGCCTGGCGGGACCCGACGCCGAAGCCCGGCTACTGGTCGTCGTGGATAAGTTCAGCGAAGACAAAGCCGAGATCAAATCAGCAGACTCGAAGATCGCACAGACGATCGCATTGCTGGATGCCATCTCCGTGCATCCGGACACCACCTTCACTCCCAGCGAGCTTATTTCTGCATTGATTCATACCGATGCGTGGGGTAGGCCATTGGCCGAGGCGAAGGGCCGCGATGATGAGTCGGTCCGCGTGTCTCAGGCCGCCAAAATCGGGTACTCTCTACGCAATTTCAGACTGCCGAACAAGAAGAACGGTAGCGGCAACAAGGCCTACGACAGAGAGGCAGCTATGGCGTGCCTTGCTGCCCACGTACCGCAAAACCCTCCGAACTCTCCGCAGTCTCCGTCGATGGACCCGCCGGAGATGCAATCCGCAGAAAATAACACCTCGCCAGAGGGTACGGAGGCTACGGAGGGTTTCGGCATCCAACTCACGCAAGACGATAAGCCAAACCATATAGCCTCCGCAGGGGATGCGGTCGATTCTAGTAACTCGCCCAGCACGGCGGCCGTGGGAGTCCTGGCCTGCCGAAGCAAGGGCACCCTTACTACTGGGAACGAGATGGTGGAGGGAGAGATATGACCGCCATCGAGGTGTTACACGCTGTCGAGCAGGCCGGTGGGTCGGTGGTACTGAACGGCGAACACATTAAATACGCCATACCCAAGCCTGCGGCATGGCTGGTCGTCGAACTCCGGCAACAGCGAGACAAGATAGTCCCACTGCTCCAGCAGAGAACGGCATTGCCGCCCATGCCACCCGGTGTCCGGTTAGTGCGCTGGGCCCCAAAACAACCGCCGCTGGTACTGCAGCAGTGCTCCGTAGTGATTGACGTCGACAAGTTTATTTCATCCACGCTCGCGCAATTACAGGCCCGCCTGGAGGGCAGAGACTTCCTTGCCGGGAATTGGGGGCAGCGGGATTTGATCGAGCGCTTGGAGCAGGTAGGAGTCGAAGTCGAAGTGAATGACGACCAAAGCTGCCCCTCCACATTTGAGGACAACGCAGGCGAGATGAGAAAGCCGGTAACAGATGGGTGGTAACGGACATTGGCGGAACTCGTATCGCGGCGAAGGTGGTCACGAGCACAGCGACCTGCTCCCCAGGGGTGACAGCGCCAACTCGTCGATGTCATCTGCGGACGGAGGGTCTCCCTTCGATCCCTTGTGGACGCCCGATCAAGTGGCGCAACGATTGAACGTGTCGCCCGATTGGGTGCGGGATCACTCCTCCCGCAAAGAACCAAGGCTGCCGGTGATCCGTCTCGGCGGCGGCCCCGGGCGCGCTGGTCTGCTGCGATACCGGCGTAGCCAGATTGAAAAGTTCATCGAGGAAATGGAACGCCTTAGCAGTCGCAACTCTCGGAGAATATAATGCTGACACCCCGCCACAGATTCCGACGAGAGGAAGCTATGGCGAAATCGCATCAACGAGGCACCGTTCGCCTCGAACACCATTCCTGGGTCGGGTACATGAATGTCAAAGTACTCGACCCGAGCACTGGAGAGTCGAAGTGGAAGAAGCAGCGCGTCGGTGTGCTGGGTCCGAAGTCGAAAATGACCAAGCACCAGGCACAGGATTCGCTGGACGTGACTATCGCGCAGAGACCGGGGGTACAACTCAGCCGCGGGCGGACGAGCGCATCGCCACTCTCGGCTGGTTCACCCGCAACCGCTTCTTCCCGCTGCGCGAGGGAAGCACGTGGAAAGAGCAGACGGCAGCGATTCGCAAGATCGAAATCGAGCAGGACATTCTCGCAGCATTTGGCAATCTGCCCTTGGCGCAGATCGACAAGGTAATGTTGCAGACGCACCTGAACGATTTGGCGAAAAAGTTGTCGGCCGGGCGCGTCCAGCACGCCCGGTTCTACATGAAGGCGATCTTCGAGGAGGCGATCGATCAGGATTTTGTGCAGAAAAACCCTGCTCGCAAGCTGATCCTGCCGAAGGAGCTGCGCCCCGTGGACAAGACAACCCTGACGTGGGATCAACTGCGCCGGGTACTTGCCTCGGTGCCGCTCAGGGATCGCATCCTGCTGATATTGGACATGACCGAGACGTTTCGGCCGAGCGAGCTGTTCGCGCTCCGCTGGAGTGGCTTCAACATGGACAACCGGACCATTACCGTCAGCCAGACCGCCTTCAGGGGCAAGCTGCGCGACTACGGCAAGACCAGGAAGTCGCTGCGGACCGTGCACCTGCCGGAGGGGTTGGCGAACGAGCTGTGGCTGTGGAAGCAGGAGTGCCCCGATGCTTCGCCCGATGCCTTTATCTTCCCCAATTCGCGCAGGCGCAATGGGGCGAAGAAGAACGGCTTCATCCGCACGGACAATTATCGCGCCCGTGTGCTGAAGAAGCTGGCCGCGGAGCTAGGGCTCAGCAAGCTGAACTTCCAGGTGTTGCGGCGCACAACTGCGACGCTTGCCCAAACCAAGGGCAACGTGAAGGATGTGCAGGGCATCCTGGGACACACGAAGGCCGACACTACGGTCAACGTCTACATGCAGCCGATCGAGGAGGGCGTGAAGCAGACGCTGGACGCGATCTATGCGGAGTTGACGGCGGGGCCGAAGCTGCTAGCAGTCGCATAAATTTGGTACGCTTTGGTACGGTGGGTATTTTAGGATGGCGCGCAAGTGATAGACTTCAAACAGTAGGCGCGTAGCTCAGTTGGTTAGAGCGCTACCTTGACACGGTAGAGGTCAGGAGTTCGAGTCTCCTCGTGCCTACCATTCTTTCAATCACTTACAGCCGACCGCTTTCTCCGCTTGGTAGCA
>Ga0187851_10003218_pt1 | contig 13863 bp, 15 predicted proteins | sample June2016WEW_6_10_FD_132997 | JGI IMG/M metagenome (GOLD analysis project Ga0187851, IMG submission 132997) | Peatland microbial communities from SPRUCE experiment site at the Marcell Experimental Forest, Minnesota, USA - June2016WEW_6_10 | ecosystem: Environmental > Terrestrial > Soil >...
CGTCCCGTCGGCCTGCTCGAGCTGGGAGCACCCGGTGACCGCGGTGAGGACCGGCTCGGTGCCGGAACCGGATAGGTGCACGTGCACGTATCCGGTCACCACACCTACCCCGACGAGCAGGACGAGCGCGGCTGCCGCGCTGCCGGCCACCAGCATGGCGCGCCGCCAGGGACCCGCCAGTACACGCTGCCGGGCGCGCCGCCGCCGGTCAGGCTGGGCTGTCTCGGTCGCGGCGGCCGCCAGGCCGCGGACCCCCTCGGCAACCAGGTTCCACCGGTTCGCCTCGAGCTGGCAGTGCTCGCAGGCGCCGAGGTGCTCCCGGGCCCGGTCGCCCACCGGCTGGCCGGCGGCCCAGGCGATCAGGTCGCCGAGGTCCAGATGAGGATAGCGGGTGTCAGCAGGGTCTGCGTTCATCGGTTCTGGCCCTTCTCGTTAAGAATCCGGTTCAGCGCGGTGCGCGCCGCGGCCAGGCGGCTCTTCACCGTCCCGACCGGGATCTCCAGCACCCCTGCGACCTCGGGGAGGCTGAGCCCGGAGCCGAAGGCCAGACCCAGTACCTCCCGGTGGGCTGGTGCGAGCTCCCGGATCGCACCCTTCACCTCGGCCAGTTCGGCCCGGTCCAGGGCCATGACCTCCGGCCCTGGACCCGAACCCGGCTGATCGGCCAGGAAGGCGTCATCCATTACCCGCAGCCGGCGGCCGCGCAGCCGGTCCCGGGTCTGCCGCCGGGCGATGGCGATCACCCAGGACCGCACCGACGACTCGCCCCGGAAGGAGCCCGCGCCGCGCCATACGGCGAGCATCGTGTCCTGCACGATCTCCTCAGCCAGCACCCGCTCACCGGCTACCAGCAGAACTTGCGCGAGCACGACCCGGCCGTGCTCCCGGTAAAACGCGGCCATCGCCTCCTCGTCGCCCTGGCCGATCCTGCCAAGCAACCCGGCATCGTCGCAGGCAGGATCGTGACTGGCAGGGAAGGTTGCCGCGCTGACGTCCCGGTGCGGATCGTTCACCTGTAACCTCCCCGAAAGCTCCCTTGGAGAGTAAGTAGCAACAAGCGACGACGCGGTTCGGCTCACCGCCGAGGTTTCTCGCTAACACTCACGGCGGGGCTGCTGGTGGGCGGCCAGCCGTATGCTTGTCGGGCAACGCGGGCGGGTTCCATACGCCGACGATGACATGGGCGAGATCATCGGCGCCCGGTTCGCAGCAGCGGACGCGTTTCTCCTAGGGCGGCGTACCTACGAGCTGTTCGCGGCCCACTGGCCGCACGTCCCCGACGACAACCCGGTCGCACGGGCACTTAACCGGCTCCCCAAGTACGTGGTCTCGACCACGATCACGGACCCGGCCTGGCGTAACTCGACTGTGATCAGCGGGAATGTGACCAGCGAGGTGACCCGGCTAAAGGCCCTGCCGGGCGGGGAACTGCAGGTCCACGGCAGCCCGCAACTGGTCAGGTCGCTGCTGGCCGATGAGCTGATCGACGAGTTCCAGGTTCTGATCTATCCGGTCGTGCTCGGACACGGCAGGCGGCTCTTCGACGATCCGGAGTCCGCCGCCGCGTTCCGGCTCACCAGCACGGCCACCACCCGCAGCGGCATTGCCGTGCTCACCTACCTGCCGGCCGGGAAGCCACGGTACGGGTCGTTTGCCGCTGACCCCGAGCCAGAACAGCACCGGATCCTCCGGTGACCGTTGTGGCTGGGTTACTCGCCCGGCACGGAAGGGCGAGCAGGTCAATCACGGAGCGTCACACTAACGCCAGCCAGGACTGTTCACATACCGGCAACCAACCCCATCAACGGCTGTTCAACCTGGCCCGGACACCCCAGCTCAGAGTGTTCAAGTTCGCCTGATCCCTACAGGGTCAGCGCTCGGCGAGGCGACGAGCTGCCGGGCGGCACGCACAAGGGGGCCGCGACAGCATCCGGCGGCGAGCCACTACGCGACCCCGAACCCGGCATGAGCACCGCGCGCAGGGACCGTCGGCTGCCCGGACCTGTCCAGGTCAAGACAGCGAGACTGCGACTATTTCGCCGATCCCGCCCTCGTCCCCGACTTCCAGGCCCAGCTGGTGCAGACCGGAAACCAGATCATGGCGGCCATCCTCAAGCAAGCCGCCGAACGCGGCGAAACACGCGACGACATCCCCCGCGAGTTGCCGCTCTCCCCTTCGACCTCCTCCGCAGCACGCTCTTGCTCAGCACCGGCGACTCCCGCGCCATCACCGAGATCGTCGACCAGGTTTTCCTTCCCCTCGTCAGCCGGTGAACCCGACCGGGGCCGTCAAGGGTGAAGCTGGGTGCCCCCGCCCGTGGTCGGCCAGGGCGATGCGCCCGACCCACTGACCGCCCTCCAGCACGATTGAACAGCCCGTTGGTTAAGGGAAACGCTCGCCCGCCGGGCTACCCTAGTGGCTGCCACTGCGACTCGACTGGTCGGATCACATGGTGTTTCACCTTGAGGAGCCAGCAGAGCGGAACCTGATGTACGAGCGGGTGATCAGGGAGGCCACACGGGCCGACGACCTGCGCTCGTACCTGAACGAATCCGTACTCCGTCAGGTATGGAGCCTGCTCTTCCTGCCGCGGAGCGTCCGGCAGAACTGGGAACAGCGCTTCCCCGACCTCCGGCTGGCCGCGTAAGCGAGACGGCTGGCACTTGGGGATGGACCCGTTTCACGAGCGCCTCGCTCGCGTGGCGCTAGAAGTGGCTGCATCGTACGGCTTCGCGTTGGCGGGAGGGTATGCCGTTCAGGCCCATGGTTTCCTTGACCGGCCGTCTGCCGACGTGGACCTCTTCGCGGAAGCCAGCGCCCAGTTCAACTTCTCAGATGCCGTCGATGCGGTCATCGCCGCCTACCAGCGGGACGGACTGGATGCGCGCGCCGAGGCGCGCAGTTCGTCCGTCGCCCGGCTGAGCGTGAGCACCGGCGAGGAAGAGGCGCGGGTTGAGCTAGGGTGGACTGGCGCATGAACGAGCCAGTCCGGTTCGCTATCGGCCCGGTGCTCCACGCCGATGACGCTGTCGCGAACAAGGTCTGTGCCCTCTTCGCAGGGCTGAGATCCGGGACTACGTGGACGTGGCGGCGATCCTGGCAAGCGGCCGCTACTCCGAAGGTGACCTGATCCGCCTCGCAGCGGAGCACGATCCCGGGTTCGACCTAGCCTGGTTCACTGAGGCCCTCGAAGCAGTTGACCGCATACCCGATACCGGCTTCGCCGACTATGGCCTCGACTCGGCAAGCACGTCAGCCCTTCGGGCACGGATGCATGCCTGGGCGAAGAAGATCAGCGGCGGCTAGCGTCCGGAGGCAGGCCGCTCAGGAGCACAGGACCGCGAGAGGGCCAACGAGCCTGCAATGTCCTCCGGTATACCTGGCGCGTACCTGCCATTGACCTCCGCTGTACCAGGAAGGCCGAAGACGGGAAACCGGGACCAATCAGCCCTTAAAGAGCTGCCGCGCCATCACCACCCGCTGGATCTGGTTGGTGCCATCGTAGATCTGGGTGATCGTGGACCGGATGGCGGTTTCCGCAGGTAGATGGCATGTCGAGCGACCTGGTGTCAGCACGGATTCAGCACGTGGCGCCCGGAGCCCAGGGTCCAGGCGTACCGGAAGGTACCGGTCTCCAACTCCCGGGCCAGCACCGGCGCCCCGGCGAATGCCCCGATCAGCGCGGGCACCACCAAGGCCCCGGTCCAGCGCTGGGCATTGCTGATACCACGCGGTATCATATAGCTATGGCTATGACGCTCAGGCTCAGCGATGAACAGACGGAGGCGCTCCGGCAGAAGGCGGAGGCCGAACATCGTTCCATGCAGCAAGTCGCGTTGGCCGCCATCGACGCCTACGTTCACCAGGCAAACCCCGCCCGCCGCCAGTCGGTTCCGGTCACGGAGCTTATGACGGTGTTCCAGGACCTGCCTGCGATGAGCGCGGAGGCGTTCCGTGCCGACCAGGATCGCTACGCCGACGGTGAGCCACACTTCGACGCCTACGAACGCATCCACGAGCGGCAGGACGGCGAGTGACCTCCCGTTACCTACGCGGGCTTGGCGACACGAACATCCTGATCTACCTGGAACGGCTGGCGGTCGATCAGCTGCCCGCCGAGCTCCTCATCAGCACGGTCACCCTCGCCGAGCTGTCGGCAGGGGTGCACTCGGCCGTGGATGCCGGTGAGCGCGCGCGGCGGGTGCTTCGTGTGCAGCGAGCGGAAGCAACCTTCAGTCCGCGGCCATTCGATGTTGAAGCCGCCCGGCAGTACGGGATTATCGCCGCCGAGGTGATCGCCATGGGCCGCAGGCCCCGCGGCCGCGTGGCTGACTTGATGATCGCGAGCATCGCGGTAGCGAACAAGCTTCCTCTGTTCACCACAAATCCCGCAGATTTCCGGGGGCTCGAATCGGTCGTTACGGTCGTTCCAGTTCCCATCCCAGCGTCCGCTCTCTGAATCGCGGCCTGGGCCTATTCACGGCCGCTACGTGCGAGGCCGGCCTTCAACCTGTCCCTGCTCGCCACCGCTTACGCATTACAAGACGAACCGGAGAAGGCGTCGGCTGTCGGACGGCGGACACTGGACCTGACTGTCCGCCTCAGCTCAGCCCGCAGCGGCCGCTAGGTGCTGCTGCCGCTGACCTGGGTCAGCGGCACGGCGGTGCACAACGCCTGCGAGCCGCTGGTGAACGTCACGGTGCCGCCGTCACCCGGCGTTACCGTGGCGATGAGACCAGGCGAAAGGCCTTATTTCACTACTCGAGTGCGCACCTTTCAAACGAAACTCATCCGCAACTGCAATAGCTTTCCTTAAGATGTTGAACGCGTTGATGCAGCCATCCGCCGAGTCATTCTCCATCCATCTCGTCCCGATTTCGCTTGCTCGTCTCGTATGGGGATGTATAGTCAACTTGCCTTCGGTAAGCGTCTCACAAGGGAACGCGCCGTGCTTGACGCCAGAAATCATCAGGGTAAGTTCGGAGAGGACTACGTCCGCGTCCTTGCATCAGCCGCCGGACTGACCGTTTACACGCCAGACAAGGATTTTGATGGGGTGGACTTCGTGCTCCGCCGACATGACCACGCTTTCCCCGCGATTGACGTCCAGGTGAAGTCGTGGTCACGGCCGCAGAAGTCCGGTGGGAATTGGCGGTTCAACGGCCTGACCGAAGTGCAGTTCAATAAGCTCGCAGGCCGCGACTATACCCTTCCCAGGTACTTGTTCCTGGTAGTCGTGCCGGATGACCCTCATCAGTACTCAGAGACCTCGGCCGATGGCATGCTCCTGCGGTACCAGAGTTACTACCTGCCGATGTGCGATGAGGCTCCGGTCAGCGAGCCGAGCCCGGTACGCAGGCGCACTGTTCACGTCCCGATTGGGAATATTCTGACGGCACGTTCGCTGCAAACTTTAATGCATCCGACTCCAGGTCGAGGAGACGCGTGATGCTTCCTCGTCCGAAGGTCCAGGATATTCAAACATATCTACGTGATAATGGCTGGGAACACTCGCTCACCTGGCGCGACGCGCCAGTGTGGTCGCACGTGGACGGCTACGAGCTCCTGGTCCCGCCGCGTGATGATCTAATGGACACCGACCTCAGGGTTCGGGAACTGCTGAATGTGTTGGCCGTCGCCGAGCAGCGCTCGGCTGACGACATCCTCGTGGACATCTACGCACCACTGGATGACATCCAGTCGTTCCGTACCTTTCCGGAGGGCATGCCACCTGGGTTTACCTCGCTGAAGGGAGGCATACGCGCCCTTCATTGCGTGCAGAGCATGATCGGCATCGCCGCACGGACCGTCGTCGAAGGACCGCTGCCCAAGTTCGCCGGGGGGGTCCCGACGACCGCTAGCGACCTAATGCAGCGTGTACGGCTTGGACCGGGCCATCCCGGTAGCTACGTCTTTACTGTGCGGGTGCCGGTGGATGCGCCTTCACAGCATGCAGACCCAGGATCCCGGGCTCAGCCAGACGAACCCCTCGGGCGGCAGGTTGCCCGGCAGTTCTATGAGGCCATAACGGCCGCGAACGCCGCGACGGCTCATGCGACGCTCGGCGACCTGGCCGCCTTTGACAACACCCTCACAGCGGGCGTCTCCGCCGACTTGTGCCTGGCGCTGAGCGTGCTCGCCGGCCGGCAATACGAGCAATCGTTCGACGTCACCTTCCGCTGGAGCCATGGCCTCCATGCCGAACTTCCGGCGAGCACCGTTCACTTCGCCGACGGAGCCGGCAAGATCATCCGAGCCGCGGCCCGACGCCTACGGCAGGTCCGCATCTCCGGTGCCGCCGAGGTGACCGGACTTGTCGAGAGCCTACACGACCAGCCAGAGGCAGGAGACCGCTGGCGGATCAAGGTACGGGGCGATCTGACCACCCAGGGCGGCACCGCATTCGGCCGCACAATCTGGGTCCGGCTCGACGGACAGGCCTCCTATGACCGCACGATAGCCGCCCACCAAGCACGGCATCTCGTATGGGTGCGAGGCGAGTTGTCCGCCCATGGACGACTCGAACTCGTCACCGACGGCACAAGGTTCGAAGTTATCGGCTGATCGCAACCTGAAAGGAACGCGCGGGTATGGAATTTGGTCACCTCTCCGTCCGGGAGAGAGCCGCGCTGTTCGCCTTGCTCGCCGAGGCGCGGCCGCTGTCCAACCCTGAACTTGAGGAGCGGGTAGGTTTCCGGCTGGATGGAGCGGCCTGCCGGAAGCTCAACCAGATAAAGCTCGTCAAGACTATCCAGCCTAACCGTGCGTTCGTGCACGAACTGACCGACGCTGGGTGGCGCTGGTGCGCGGACGAGCTCACTGCCCCGCGACATCCCGATGCCAAGAGCATAGAAAGCGCGCTCTATGCTGTGCTGGCCGTCTTTGGTCGGTACATCCAGGCCACCGGGCTTAGCCTGGCAGATGTCGTCAAGACAAGCTTGGAACCCGCGTCGCAGGCGCCCCAGGAGTCGGCCGACATCGAGGCTCGCGTCATGTCCGCGTATCGCGTGCTTGCGAAGGAGCCAGCTCAGTTCGTTAAGCTGACCGAGCTTCGCTCGCGGCTGGCGGATTCGCCTCGCTCCGACATCGACGCGGCGCTTGACCGAATGTACCGATCGCAGCGGATCAACCTGATCCCGCAATCCAGTCCACGGGCGCTCTCCGCCGAAGACCGCGAGGCAGCGATCCGTATCGGCGGTCAGGACAAGCATCTTATGTCGGAAGTGCTGCGATGAGCACCGAAGACGACGAACTGGACGTGCTCGCCGCGCTGTCATTCAACTGGACCCTCAACAGAGAGGACGTGTGGACTCCCTCGCCTTATCACGTCGAGGGGCTGCACCCGGGAGCCGTCTCGCAGATTCGCCGGGGGATCGACGAGGCGTACAACAGCACCGGGTCGGACCCGCTCGGCGTTGTCCTGGTAGGAGAGCGCGGTGCCGGCAAGACCCACCTGCTGGGATGGGCGCGGGAACAGGTCCAGCAGATGGGCGGGTATTTCTTCCTTGTTGGCGACCTGTCGAGCAGAACGTTCTGGGAGCAGACACGCGCATCGATCCTCGAGCAGCTTCTCCGTCGCGACGGCAGCGAAAGCCAGCTCACCGTCCTGCTCAGCGACCTGGCACACCGAACGAACCTGTCAGAAGCCGTTCGGAACGCGGTAACCGGGCGCGTGCCGCCGACCAGGGACCACCTCAATGAGTTCGCCGTATCACTTCAGACCGTCGACCAATCTCTCGACCTGCCCGTTCAAGATGTCGCGCGGGCGCTAGCCCTGCTCGCCTCACCGCAGCAGGAGCAGTCTGAGATCGGCTACAGCTTCCTCGCGGAGTATGACCTCGAACAGGAGGAACGTCGCGCCTGGGGCATCCGCACTACACGGCGGGAGGTCAGATTCCTGATCCGCCAGCTCTCCCGGATTCTCGCGCTCTCTGGTCCGACCGTCGTCGCTGTCGACCAGATCGACGCGCTTGTCGAAAGGGTGACCAATGCAGCCGAGCGAACCGGCACGAGGCAGGATTACCTGATCGCCGAGGTAGCTGGCGACCTGATGGACCTGCGGGATCTTACCCTGCGCACCCTCACGGTCATCGCCTGCCTCGGAGAAAGCTGGGATCACGTCAGGAACTCATCAGTTGGCACGGTCAAAGATCGCTTCCATCTGCCTCGGCAGCTCCAGAACATCCCAAGTCCGGAGGCAGGCCGCCAACTGATCGCGAAGCGGTTCACTCTCGCCTTCGACGCTGTCGGGTTCAAGGCCCTGTACCCCACCTGGCCGATCCGGCCTGCTGCGTTCGAGCAGGCTACCGGTTACACGGTGCGCACCTTGCTCCAGCGGGTCGAGGAACACGTCAGCCGGTGCATGAAGGACCGGCGCGTTCGCGAGCTCGACCGGCTCGACGACAAGAGGGACGGCCAGGATGAGTCTCGACCGCCGGATCCGGCAAGCTCACGCAGAGTAACGTCGAACAACAACATTGACAAGCAAACTCTGGACCGCCTGGATGCGGAGTTCGGCGAACTGCGCGCCACCGCCAACATTGACGCCGCGTTCGATCCGGCGAGGGAAGACGCGGAAATGCCTACGCTTCTGGCAGCCGGCCTAGACGCCTGGGTACGCGAACGCGGCGATGGTGGCCGCGGTTTCTATAAGGACCCTCGGCGTGCCGATGCCGCGCTGCACGTCTGCCTGCGGATGGTGAGCGAGGATCGTCTCGAACGGCAACGGCGTTGGGCCTTCCGCTCGCTGGCCACCGACAATCCGAGGGCCGTACAGAGCCGAATGAAGAAGGCCATGGCCGCCGCAGGGCTCGACGGGGAAGGGTCAGAGCGGCAGTTGTTCCTGCTACGCAACACCCAGTGGCCCGCAGGCCCTCGGACCCAGGAAGTACGGGCCGAATTCGACGACTTGGGCGGGGTGGCGGTCGCGGTCACAACAGAGGACCTCAAGACCTTCGCGGCGCTGCGCCGCATGATCGACGGCAACTTCCCTGGCCTCGATGGCTGGCTCACCGCACGTCAGCCAGCACACCATACGGAGTTGCTCGCCAAGACGCTGGCCGATGTAGAGGGCACCGGCGGACCAGTCGAGGAGACGGCCGCTGTGGATGGCGGGTCTGGTGCCGAGCCGACCTTGCCAGCCGGTACCCAGCCCGCCGAGGCCGAACGCGACTCCGCCATCCGTGTCGGCAGCGCCTACGCAGGAAATGCGCCAGTGCACGTGGACCTTCCCTCTTTGCGCCGTCATGTGGCAATCTTCGCCGGCACCGGGTCAGGTAAGACTGTCCTGCTGCGCCGGATAATCGAAGAGTGCGCGCTGCGCGGGGTTTCCTCGATTGTCCTCGACCCGAATAATGACCTCGCACGGCTAGGAGACGCCTGGCCAGCGTCCCCGGAACACTGGCTCGACGGGGATGCCGAAAGGGCATGCGAGTATCTGGCCACCACCGACGTGACGGTATGGACCCCGCGTCGCCAGGGCGGCCGACCATTGACCTTTCAGCCGTTGCCGGCGTTCGCCGATGTCCTCGACGACGAGGACGAATTCGACGCGGCGGTGGATGTCGCTGTGGAGGCCCTGACACCGAGGCTGAAGGCGAATAAGGGAACGCCAAAGTCAGAACACGAAAAGGCGGTGCTCAGGCAGGCCCTTCAGTTCTTCGGACGCCGCAAGGGCAGCGACCTCGACAACTTCGTGGCATTGCTGGCCGAACTGCCCGAGGAGGCCAGCAGTCTCGATAAAGCGGCCACCGTGGCGAGCGATCTCGCGAACCGGCTCCGGGTCGTCAGGGTCAACGATCCGCTGTTCGGCGGAGCAGGCCAGACTGCTGACCCGGGCATACTGCTGACCCCGCCCGAGGGAAAGCGCGCCCGGGTTTCGGTGATCAGCCTGATCGGCCTGCCGGAGACAGAGCAACGGCAGAGCTTCGTCAACCAGCTCCAGATGGCCTTGTTCTCCTGGATCAAGCGAAATCCGGCCCGGAACCGTCCGCTGGGCGGGCTGTTCGTCATGGACGAGGCGCAAGATCTGGCACCCTCGACCGGGACCACCGCGTGTACCGTGAGCACCCTCCGCCTCGTCGCTCAGGCACGTAAATACGGCCTTGGCCTCCTTTTCGCCACTCAGGCGCCCAGGGGGCTGCACAACTGGATACCAGCTAACTCCACCACCCAGCTCTACGGGCTGCTGAATAGCCTAACCCAGGCCAGTGCGGCTAGAGAACTGGCCAAAATGAAAGGCGGCGACATTCCGGACATCAGCCGTCTCAAAGCTGGTCAGTTCTATATCGCGACCGAAGGCAGCGCCTTCCGCCAGATCCGGACGCCAATGTGCCTGAGCCACCATTCAAGCCCACTTACCGAAGAGGAGGTCATCAGGCGCGCCCGCCGCGCGTAAAGCTTTGTCACACAACGAGCTACAGGTAGGACACCGCCTAGCGTATGTTCTCCACTGCGCAATCTTCGCGAGCGCCGCCGCCGCCCACAGTCACGCCCGGGGACGCGTCCACCGGCTCGCCACGCTCACCACCGTCCTGGCCGGGCGGTTCCGCAGACCGTCGATGAAGGTCTGTGGGTCAGCTGCGGGCCGGATCAGATAGCGGGCCGCTGTCCGGATCTTGTTCTAATATTTATTCCGAACAGGCTAAGTGACTGTATCTAGGGTCGCTGTACGGGTATGTTTCCGTTTGGTGCCGCCATGGTCCACGGGCCGTCGGCGGGCCGGACGGGGAAGCCACGACGTATAGCGGAGGCGTGCTGGTACAAGACCGCGAGGACATCGGCATCCGCGAGCGCACCCTGTGGCGTCTGCTGTACGAGACCGCCGCGCGCTCGGCCGAGGTGCTCCGCCTCGACGTCGAGGACCTCGACCTGCCCAACCGCAGGGCGAAGGTGCGCCGCAAGGGCGGCGCGATCGACGTCATCGTCTGGCAGACCGGGACCGCCCGGCTGCTGCCCCGGCTGCTGAAAGGCCGCACGGCCGGACCGGTGTTTCTTACTGACCGCCGGGCCCGCGTCCAGCTGCCGCCGTGCGATATCGACCCGGCGAGCGGCCGGGCGCGGTTGTCGTACCGGCAGGCCGAGGACCTGTTCAAGGCCGCGTCCGGCGGCGCGACCCTGCACCAGCTGCGGCACAGCGCGCTGACCCACGACGCCGAAGCCGGCGCATCGACTCCGATGCTGATGGCCAAGAGCGGTCACACGTCGGTCGCCTCACTGGCCAGGTACGCGCGGCCGTCAGCCGAGGCCCTGGCACGATGGCAGGAGCGCAACGACCCGGCGAGGCGGCGATGAGCAGTTGGCCGGAACCGGGCGAGCCTGCAACTTAACTTTCATTCGAAGTGCTCACCTATAACTTTTTCCAGCTTTAGTTATAGGTTAGAGGCGTGGATGCAACTAAGTTTGTATCTCCCAAGTGGGGCCGTGCCATCCGGACGCCTCCCCGGGATCTTTTGCCGCTTTCATTCCGCAATACGTGCCACGAGAGCTTACGCTCTCCGCGGACACGGTCATGCTGCTGTCCGAAGCAGATGCCGCGCTCGGTCGGCTGGCAGGATCAGGGCGCCTCCTGCCCAATCCTCACTTGCTGGTCAACGCCTACATCACTCGCGAAGCAGTCTCAAGCTCGCGGATCGAGGGTACGCAGGCTTCGGTCACGGAGGTCTTCGATGCTGCCGCGACGGGCGAGACCAAACGAAACGACATACGGGAAGTCCGCAACTACGTGGCCGCCCTCCAGCACGGCGTGCGGCGGCTGAAGGAAGACCAGTTCCCGATATCACTCCGGCTGATCAAGGAGATGCACGAGATCCTTCTCACCGGCGTCAGAGGCCAGGACAAGACGCCAGGTGAGTTCCGGACAAGCCAGATGAGGCGCCACGCCTGCCGCTGCTCGTAAGGTGTGCCCTGCTGCATTACCAGTTCGAGACCATTCACCCGTTCCTCGACGGCAACGGGCGGCTCGGGCGGCTCTTCATCGTGCTCTACCTCACGGACCGCGGGAGGCTGCCGGCACCGCTGCTGTATCTCTCCAGCTACTTCGATCAGCGCAAGAGCGACTACTACGACCGGCTGCAGTACGTCCGAGAGCGCGGCGAGATCACCGAGTGGCTCCAGTTCTTCCTGGACGGTGTCGCCGTCCAGGCCAATGACGCGGTTGAGCGAGCCGAGCAGCTTTCTGATCTGCGCGAGGGCTACCGATCGAGCCTTCGGGGCGGAGGCCGGGCACACCTGGTCGTTGACCTCCTGTTTGCTAACCCGATTCTCACCGTCCGGCACGTAATGGACAGCATGAATGTGAGCCAGCCCGGCGCTTCCAACCTCCTGCGCAGACTCGGGGCGGAGGGCATCGTGCAGGAGATCGGAAGTGGACCCGGCGTACGACATCGATGGGTCTGCCACGATGTGCTCAAGGTCCTGGACCCTGAATCCGGATCCTAGCGGGACGCCCCCTGCCGTGCCCGCCTCTCCTCGGCCACCGCGGCTACGACATCATCCCGTTCGATCTCCCGGGCCAGCCGGTTCAGCTCAGCGGCCATGGCGGACATGGATCCGATGAAGTCATGAGACCAGCCCAGGGCGCCCCAGCCGGCCAGCCAGGGTGGCCGACGACTCCTGTGCCTCAAGCTGCTGCTGCACCGGCTCTGTGTAGATCCAGCTCATGGACAGCAGGTCGTATCCCAGCTGCTCGATAACGGAGCCGTCCCGGCGGGAAGAGCCGACCGGACCCGCGCCATGGAGCCGCCGGACCCCGGGCCAGTAGAAGGCGTCCCAGCACTGCTGCTCGACCTCGGGCTGGAAGTCCTCCGGGTGCCCTCATAGATCTGGGTGATCGTGGATCAGTGGGCAGTTTCCGCAGGTAGATGGCCTGCCGGGCGCCGGGGTGTCAGCATGGATTCAGCACCCGTTGCGTTAGCGGGGATTAACCGGGCGCCTCGCAGTCGTCGGCCCGCCGCAGGAGCACGGTTCGTTCGGGGCCGTTCCTGGTGAGGGTGGCCGCCCGGCGGAACTCGGCGACGGCCTCGGCGTGACGGCCGAGCCGGGCCAGCAGGTCGCCGCGGACGCTTGGCAGATGGTGGTAGCCGGCGAGCGCGGGCTCGGCGGCCAGCCCGTCGACGATCCGGAGTCCCTGCTCGGTGTCGCCCGCCATCGCGACCGCGACCGCCCGGTTCAGTTCCACCACCGGCGATGGCGTTAGTGCGGCGAGAGCCTCGTACAGCAGCGCTATCTGCCGCCAGTCCGTCTCGGCCGCGGTGCGGGCCCGCGCGTGGCACACGGCGATCGCTGCCTGCAGCACGTAGGGGCCCGGCGGCTGCCCCAGTTGCTGCGCCCGCAGCAAAGCGGTGAAGCCGCGCCTGATCAGCAGATGATCCCAGCGGCCGCGGTTCTGCTCAAGGAGCGGGACCGGCAGGCCGTCCGGACCCAGCCGGGCCGGGATCCGCGACGCCTGGATCTCCATCAGCGCGACGAGGCCGTGCACCTCAGGCTCATCGGGCATCAGCCCGGCCAGCACCCGGCCGAGCCGCAGTGCCTCGTAACACAGCGCGGGGCGCATCCAGTCGTCCCCGGCCATCGCCGAGTATCCCTCGTTGAAGATCAGGTAGAGAACCTCGAGTACCGACGCCAGCCGGGCCGGCCTGGCCGCGGGCGGCGGCACCTCGAACGGGATCTCATGGCTGGCCAGCACGCGCTTGGCCCGCGTGATCCGCTTCGCGATCGCGGACTCCGCGGCGAGCAGCCCACGCGCGATCTCCTCGGTGGTCAGGCCGCCGAGCAGGCGCAGCGTGAGGGCAACCCGCGCCTCGGTGGACAGCACCGGATGGCAGGAGATGAACATCAGCCGCAGCAGGTCGTCGGCTATCCGC